>Ga0172381_10005198_pt1 | contig 13283 bp, 13 predicted proteins | sample Leawel6488metaG_FD_119754 | JGI IMG/M metagenome (GOLD analysis project Ga0172381, IMG submission 119754) | Leachate microbial communities from a municipal landfill in Southern Ontario, Canada - Leachate well 64-88 metaG | ecosystem: Engineered > Solid waste > Landfill > Unclassified | place... | reverse complement strand
GCCTTGGGGATACCGCAAAAAATATTCCGCGCTTGGGGGTGTCACAGAAGGTCATCATTAATTACCTCGCTGCCAATCCCAACTCAACAAGTCAGCAGATCGGGGATATCCTCTACGAGAAGGTATCAACGTGTGCCACCGGGAACTCCAGAAGCGATGGGAGATCCCGGTGGGCCTCCAGAATATTGCAGACCCTGAAGAAGCGCAATCTGGTGAGATACGATGATATCAACAATCCAAGATGGAGCGTGATAAAACAATGCCACCCGTTATAAAAAAACACCCCCTCCACGGGGACATCAACTACAATGTCGATGTTACCACCGAAGATTCCTGTAGGGATTGTACCCATGGGAAAGTTTGCAGGATGAAAATGTCCGACTTCTGCCAGAACTACGTGTTCGGAACTTCAGATCATACCGCCGTATGTGATGGGTGCGTCAATCGCCACGTTCGTGCCATCTGGGACAAGAATGGATTTGCCTGCTTCAAGTGCATCCACTTCAATGAAACCGATGGTGTCCTTAACGCACTCGTACAGAGAATCAAGGACAACTTGGCGAAGCATCAGGTCCGCAAAATCAACCAGGCATTCCTTCGGGATCTCAACGAGATCATCGAGGATTTGAGAACAAAAGGATGTGAATGACATGAACCTGAAAGTAATATCCCTGGCCCTGCTGGTTGCCATCGTCATGGTGACCGCGGGATGCACAACTGCAACGACAATGTACAACGATCCTTCAACGCTTGAAACAAAAACGATAACCATCGCGGAATCATACCCCAGGCAAGACACGTACCAGTACCATTATGATCCCTACGTGGTAACTACCGATCATGAGATATATTCGATACCGAGCGACAAGGTATGGGCCCAGCTCCCGCGGGGATCAACTCACCTGGTCCGGTTCAACCGATTATCAATACCGTACGAAAGCCGGGAACGCGATGGCCTGATACGGGAAGTGCTGTCATGACGAATGAACCAAAGGCTTGCGAGATGTAAAATGATCTGGAACCTGATACGCATCAAAGCGACAACCTTCAGCATCATCTGCCTGTTCATTGCCGTATCGTGCTCACTTGATATCTTCCGGGTTATTGGTGTATTCACCCCCTTCGAAAAAATTGTCCTGTGCCTGCTGGCATTCATCTCGCTGATGATCCCGATGTTTGGACTTTACTACGGCATTGAGCCGATAACCCCTGACATCAGGATATTCGAACCCAAAGAGGGAGAGGGTGATTGATCCCATGCCGCAATTCGACGCCAACGCCCAAACTATCAGTAGCGCCAACGATGCCCTACTCCGCCAAGTGAGAAGGGAAATCCAGTGCATGGCTGTGCTTCAGGAACGCAGGATGTCACTCGAACCCACGAACCCATTTGCCAATTGCAATATGGTCATGGTAAGGCAAGGGGAAGATGAACGTGCATTTGATATGCGCATGGCGATTGGAACCAGGAAACCCCCAATGACCGTGATGGAAATCGCAGCCGACCGTTGCAACCTGATACTCATGGAAGCAGTTCGGTACGAGCAGGTATACCAAACCCGAAAACAATCTGATGGAATGGAAGGGCCGGAATGAATATCCAGAAACTTAAAGCCGGGTGGGTCGTATCATCGCCCGGTGCCACGATCCGTATCAGATCGGGCATTGATACCAACAAACAGTGCAGAAACGCAATGTGAAGGTTTTGATGAACATGGTGAATGTAAAGTATACCTTGAAGGAACGGAAGGACTGCATACACTTTGATGTGTGCTCGGTTCTTGGGAGCGGATGTAAAAATTCCGTGGAAGATCCCTGTGCGTATTTTAAGAAGAACGAGGAGGAGTGAGTGGTGTCAGACTTCATCTTCAAACCCTACAAGGAAGGGTACCTTCACATCCTCGGGAGCGGGAAGGTGATATTCTACGACAGGAAGAAGATGGAACAAATTCACCAGTGCTGCCACGAACTGGAATCCCGGCCCCTGTTCCCTGAAGGATTCTCACCAAGGGATTGTATTCATCGCATCGGGACTGCCCACGCGAATTCCATTTACTGCGATCTGTTCGAGAATTCCGATCACACCTGGTTCCGGCTGTGCAACGAGATGCGATTCACCGGGAGGTGCCACGGACCATGAGCAGGAAGAAAATTGAACGTACAATGTTCACGATAGACTGGCCCTGCTTCGGCAAGCACTCAAGAAGGGATCTGGATTGCCAGTGCTGCGATATTGAAGGTCCGTGCATTGACCAGAAGGATTTCCTCAACCACCAGAAAGAGCAGGGTGCCCTATGAAAATAGTCTCTGGTGGTCAGACGGGTGTTGACCGCGGGGCACTGGAGGCTGCACGAAAATCCGGTGTTGAAACCGGTGGGTTTGCACCGAAAGGATATCTCACGGAAAGGGGATTCGATCTGGCACTCAAGGAATTCAACCTGGTGGATTCAGGTAAGAGTTATTTCGAGAGGACCAACCTTAATGCACTGAACTCCGATGGGACCATCTGGTTCGGGGGGATGTCGAACACGCCAGGGTACGCTGCAACAAAGCAGGCGTGTCAGCAGGCCGGAAAAATTTTCCTGAACATTTCAAGAATTCCCCCAGAAGATGCGGCACTGATGATCAAATCCCATGACTGGGTAATCATCAACGTGGCCGGGCCCCGGGAAAGTGTCTCGCAGGGTATTCAGGCCAAGTCTGAAAAATATATCGTTGCGATGATACGGGAGTTGAAAACCCGGTTTGCATCGCTATTCGAATTCTCGGAGTATGAACCATGACAGCAGATCTGCAAAAACTAATCAGGGCCCCGGTCAGCCCGAGAGACATCCGACCGGAGTTTGCCCCAAGTGGGAAATCGTCATATAAGAACCGGAACTGGTACTATCGCCATGTTCTTGGGATACTCCCACCGGTGGAATATCACGATGGGGTTGAAGCTGCGATCGATGCAGCGAGGTTACCATAGTGAGGTTGACATAAATGAGCGAAGATGTGAAAACAGTCTGGCTTACCGATGACAAGATAGGAGCGGTGTGGTTGGCAGGGACCGTCGTGTGTGCAATGGGGGTGGTGTGCGTAAGCCCGTGGATATCCATTGTTGCGTGGGGGATCATGACGTTCACAATGATCGGATCAAAAGTTATCGGGTTGATCTGAATGGCAACCCAGCACCGCACTGCCAATGACAGGCTCCGCGATCATATTGCCAGGCGCATCCGGAAAACCCGGATTGGAACCAAAATCAAGACCATTGACATGGCTGTCTACCTCAAGAGATTTGGTGGTCACTATTCTCCGAACACAAGGATTGTCGGGCATCTCATGGCAGGGGATGAACGATTGAAAAAGGTTGATGATGGATTATGGGAGAGGATACCAACATGCAAGAAGTGAAGGATGGGGAGGAAAAGAAAGACGATATTAAACCCGAGGGTGAATTCCAGAAAGATCACCTTACCGAATACCTGCTACAACCCCCACCGATGCGAAGACCCCCCATCGACACCAGCAAGGTCCTGGGCTTGGTCGAGCAGGCACAGAATATCATCATAACCAAGAACCTTACGCCTGAACAGATAACCGCATTGATCTGTAATTGCTCGGTCCTGATTGGATTTGTCGAGAGGGATAACTACCCGGAACCATTCGATTTCACGAGGATGTTCAAATCGGGGAAGATTGTATGATAAACCGAAGAACCTATACTGTTTTAAATTTCATAGTGGATCTGCTATTCTGCATAGGATATGACCTCCTGTGCCGGGTGCGGTGGAGATTATCCCCGATGAGAAAGAAACTGGGGGAAAGCGGTTGAAATGTGTATCACAACAACATCGAAGAAATACCCGGAGCAGCACGATGATATCCCTAACGGGCCGTTATGTATCCTGACATCGGCAATGAAAGTTGCCTGTGCAATATACCAGCTGAACCTTATCATAACCCCGTTTGGGGTTTCAATGCAGAGGATCATCTCCAGGCTTGACCGGTACATCGAACCAGAGGATGTCAGGAAATTCGTTTCGGTTCTCATATCGGAGGGCATTATCATTGAGAGGGGTGGGGCACACAGGATTGCACCGGTAGCCTTCGGTCGCATCCGCGATCTCTACGAGAGATACTGGAAGGCGATGCCTTGAACCTTGACATCTGCGTTGATGGGTTCGGGCATTTCTGTGATGAGTATAGCGATGGGATATGCACGGTATGCCACCTGCCAATCGCCGAACTTCAGGAATGCCCGTTTGACCACGATGGAATATTGCAGAGCTCGGTGAGATAATGCCGTTAGATATCCTTGCCCTTCTCGGGAACCTCTTTGCAATTGCCGGATCTGTTATCTCAATCGTGGGGGTGTATCACAATAACATCCGCCGGGATCACTTTGGGGCGATGAAGTACTGGATGTTCAGCAATGTCTTCCTGATGGCTTGGGCCTACGGGTATGTCCTGAACTTATGGAATGGGGGGTTGTCGGTCGTGGCACTGGCGGTCATTTACACGATCTTCACCGTGACAAATGTGTATGGTGTTATCCAAGGGGTTTGTGAGGGGTGCCACTATAATACGAAATATAACCACTGTGCTGTTTCTGGTTGCAGACCCACGTTCCGAGAGAAGGCGCGGATACTCGTGCGAGGGTGTCCTCATTATTACCGGAATGACAGCAAGGAGATGAATCTATGATGGGGTGGATTGCGAAGACGGAATACCCGATCATCTGGCACCCGTCATTCTTCCTTGTCTGGGGGGCGATGGTTCTTGTGGCCGGATACTTCGGGGATCTCCTGTATGTGGCTTATGTCCTAACGGTCCTGTTAATTCTTATCTCGCATGAACATGCCCATGCCGCAGCCTGTATTCGCAATGGCATCCAGATCCAGAGTATCGAGTTCACATACTGGGGCGGCTTGGTGAATGCACCATGGGAGCAGGATGTTGCCGCGTATGAGATTATCGTTGCTGGCCTCAAAGATACTACAATCTACGCTGTTGGATTCACAGGACTTATGTTTTTCATGCAGCATTACGGGCATGTATTTGCGCAGGGGCTTCGATTCATTACCATCACAGAGACCGACTACCTGTGGTGGGTAACGCAGTTTGTCATCCTCATGGTAATATCTAATGTCATCCCCGGGACGTACCGGCACAAGGTATATGGACCGATCAGGACCGATGGCTGGCATGCTTGGCATTATAGAGAATTGAGAGATGAGATGTGGAATGATGGGAAATGTCTTGCCCAGATCCCGCATCCAATCCGATAACTATTTATTCTTCTTCTTCTTATTCTTATTATGCACATCAAATGTGATCGACCCTCGTGTCAACATGAGTGGGATTACAAGGGCAAAAGTAAGCATCTCGTGACTTGCCCGATGTGCAGGAAACAAGTCAAGCTTACATTGTCCGGCAAGACTGCCGAAAAACGAGAGTGATTCTGGTTGAAGACTATACCGCTGACCAAAGGGTATGAGGCGATGGTTGACGACGAGGATTACGAGATGCTGATTGGATATAGGTGGTATGCCTCTATTCATTACGGCGGAAAGTATGTGTATGCAAAACACATGCTTCCAACGATGGATGGAAAACGCCTCGAAGAACGTATGCATCAACTGATAATGGATGTCCCGCAAGGAATGTACGTTGATCATGTTGATGGCAACTGCCTTAACAATCAGAAGAGCAATCTACGCATAGTTACGAACCGTCAGAATTGCATGAACCGTCATCAACGGAAAGCAAGCAAGTACCCGGGGGTAACATGGGCAAAACGTGAACAGCGATGGATTGCCCAAGCGCAGATAAATGGAAAACACATCCATATCGGATCCTTCAGAAGTGAGGAAGATGCACATGATGCATATCTTACAAGAACGCATCCGATAGAAGTGACCATCGCAGAAAAAATATTATCTCCAAGATTCACACAGTGTCAGCCGCAAGAGGCTGTAGAGGAGATTGAAAACTATGTACTCAACACAGAAGAATGATTCAGCCGTATCTCCTGTCATCGGCGTTATAGTATCTGCCGTGTCTGTTACCAACAAGTCACAGTTGTTTTTGCAGCACGACTTTTACGACGTTACTGATGGTGGCAATTACGGTCATCTTGGCGGCAGTCATAGCTGCCTTCGTGTTCGGCATGGCCGGGAACATCACAAAGACCAAGGTTGTTGCTGCAACCGCGCAACAGCCTGATGCAAACAGCATCATCATCACCTACCAAGGTGGTCAGGATGCAAGCTCGATGATCAACATGACCGTAAATATCAACGACGCTGAAGCGGGCGTCCTTGGCGGTGCAACCGGTATTCTCCCGGTCGGATCTTCCAAGACGTACACCGGTTCTTTCGCAGGGAAAGATCATGTGGTTTGCATCGGTTACTTCTCCGATGGAACAAGCCAGGTCATCATGGATAACACCATCTAACCTTTTTTCCTTTCTTTGCGTACCTCCTCTTTTTATAGTATTTGGTTTCTATAGATAGTCTTATGAGTGGGAAGCGCAAGCAACCTGAAGAATATACAAGCATTCAATTAACCAAGGAAGCACAACAGAGCTTGAAGGGGCAATTAGGAATTTCTGTCAATGGCCCCAGGCGAAAAGAAACCTACGAGCAATATCTCCGCAGGATGGGGATCATATGAAACGCCTTCTTCTCCTGCTGCTGGCATTGGCACTTTGTTCTCCCATCTCCGCGCTCTCGCTGGACTTCCAGAATTACGGGGATACGACGGATGTTGTGTGCACCGGAACGGCTACCGGTTCGTCGTGCGTTTGGATCGAATCGGCAACCGGGGGGAATAACTATATGAGTGTTTTCGCCGGGAACGACGAAAATAATATGATAAATAAATACCCGAGTGCCATTACGTACGCTGCGGCAACAATGGTTGTATCCGGGGGAGCACACGCGGGATCTCATTTTACAATTCGATTGTATGATTCGGCAATGAATTCCATATATACTTACGGAACGGGGAGTTATAGTTTTCCCATCGGGAGATATGAAGTAAAAGTTGTTGGGGGAACTGCATATCTATACCGCGATGGTGTATTATATGCCAATTCGACACCACTTGAGGTTAATCCATCATATATCGGATTCGGAGCATACCAAGCCGCATTCCCTTACTCCCCATCGTATTCTGGGTGGGATGATTGTATATGGGGCGACCTAGAATCAAAATACATCCTCGGGATGCCAGAAACCAACGCCGGAGGTTCCTACGCTTTCAACCTCAAAAAATCCATTATCGATCCCGCTTCATCCGGCCTCGAAAACAGTTACACTCATGCCATTGTAAACTCCTACAACATGACGACAACCTTCTCCAAGAATAACGCGGCATCGGAAACCATGTATCTCAAACATTCCGGTACTGGTGAAATCGTTGGAACTGAAACCGTATCCGGGTACACCGGCTCCGTCGTATGGCCATTAACAGAAGATGTGTTCACGAAGATTACCAGTGCCGCTCCGTATGGCAGTTACTACGCTTACCTCTCTGGAGATACCGCGTCGCTCTCACCATCTATCCAGTACATCAGCGGAGGTGCGTACATTGTCTTCGGGGAATCTTTATACACCACAGGAGATCAAGCAACATACTCGTGGAATATTGACGACGATGTTTATTCACTCCCGTACACCTTCGGACTCAAAATTATCGACGCTTACGGAGTAGTCCACGAATCCGACAGCAGCATTGCACAGTCAGCAAGCGGGGCATACACTTGGAAAGAGTCAGACGATGATGGAGTGTACTACATCGCGCTTACTGCAACCGATAGTGGCGGGAATGAGATTTGGTTGGCATATGATTATGCGACGGTGACGGGATATCTTACATTCACTGGGAATGTACTTGATGCCGAAACTGGACTTCCAATACCCGTTGCCAATGTGTCATTCCTTCAAGGGACTGTCGTAAGCAACACGAACACCGTTGTTGACGGGAACTATACTACGGGATCGGCAGCATTTGGTGCCGGCCTTCCGATTATCTTCAATATAAGCGCTCCCCCGAATTACGATATCTGGAATTTCACGATGACGCCAATTGCAACCAAGACGGTTCACCTGGACTTTTCATTGCCCCCGCTAGCATGGAACGTTTCCGGGGTTGCCCTCACCGGAGTTGTCAGGGATGATACTTACCGAAGACCGCTCGGAGGGGTTACGGTCACGATGACAAATGCATCGCATGGTACTACGCATATTTCAGTTACCAACACGGCAGGGGGTTACAAAATAGACAACAACCACAATGGCACCCTTATCTCCGGATGGTGCTACAGGATCAACTCAACGCTCACGGGGTATAGCCAGTTATCTCCGAGCCAGATGAAGTGTGTGGTGTGATATGAGAAGAATTTTTGGTTTTCTAATAATTATGATGCTTCTATCGGTTGGATTTGTATCTGCCGAAGAGATCATAACAGAAATTCCAACCGATGAAATACCCGAAGAATCGCAACCGGTCGAAGAACCAGTTTCGATAGTAACACCAGAACCCACACCAACACCAGAAGTGTATATCGACATACCTTCCGGAATCGAAACGGAAGATAGTATATCAAGCGTCCTTCTTGATACGGGTTCAGTAACCGTTACCGATAAGGAAACGGGGGTTGTTATCGAAACCAGCACAGTTATTGATGGAGAGAAATTCACACCATCAACTACTGATACTTCTGGAAACAATCTCACGTGGGCGACAGGAGAAATGTATTATTGGGTATTTCCAGATCCCGTAGTAAAGTTTGATTATTCATATACGGGGAATGCCCTTAAAGAAACCATCACGCTCAAAGAAGATAAGGATCTTGTATTCCCATTGGAGATTTCAGATGGACATGTAATTACAGAATTGTCAAATGGAGATTATCGTATTAACGATCCATCCTCTGATCAGTGGTGGAAAGGAATAATCCTTAAAAAGCCATTTGGTGTCGATGCTTCTGGAAATAACATCAACATGAAATATCTATATGCAAATGGTAATTTGACTTTGGATTATGATCGTTCCGGAATTACATACCCACTCGTCATTGATCCGACGTGGGTATTCAATGGAGTGACTTACAATGAAGTCCACCCGGTAAAACTGTATTCATCGGTGAACGCAACAATACCGATCCGTTGGACGATCCACAACGTCAATGGGGTGAACAGCACAACGGATTTCTGGTCAACCGATATTAATAGTTCGTTTAATGATATTGCGTTTGCCAACGAAGATGCGAGTGTTCGACTTCCAGCGATGCTCAATGCCAAGAATAGTTCAATGGCCGAAATATATACCGATGTTGACGTAACAACAACAGGAACGCTTGTGAACCTGTTTTATAACAGTTCGTCGGTATCTATTGGAAATTGGTCGGAACTCACAAGTATTAAGACGGTAAAGACTTACCCGTATTACTCGGTGGACGAAGACAGAAATTATTTCTATAACGGTTCATATGAAAATTTGGTTTCTTTGGCATACTCTGATTTTTTTGATATCGATACCACATCTAGATATGTACAGGCTTCGGCAACAACTGGAACAAACTGGATTGCATCTTCTCCGTCGGATATAACCGTTGCTTCCGGGGTTATGACGTTTAATAGTGATGATGATATGGCAATATCATCAAAGCTTAAGTCATATAAGTTTTCTGGGGGGGAATATGAATTTTCGGTAAAAAATAATAACGATGGCGGAGCAACAACCGATATCAATGGAGTAATATTAGTATCATCGGATCCGAATAACCATTATCGTGTATCTATAGGAAACGACACCATTTACGGGTCATCAAATATATCAATATGTGAAAATATTTTAGGTAAATATATATTACACAATGTTACAAATCTGAATAACACATATACTCGTGGAAACAAAACATGGATAAAAATAAAATTTGATCCAAACCAAGGTATATTAAATACATGGGTTCGAGATGACGTTGGTATATATTCACAAATACCCACCATACAAGCATTTGTAAGAAATTACACCTACGGATATGTTGGTTTTTACTCACTCGTTAATACCGTTGGTATTGATAATTTAAATGTTAATTTCGATGATCTTTCTATAAATGGGGAATTGCAAATTGAATATTCAAACAAGCACGAAATTATAGAAGAACGAAATTTTATAACGCATTTCGATACAGATGAATATGGTAGATGGTCCAATACATACGGGGATGCAATAACAACATATGGAGGTCCAAATGGTAATTTGTCGATTGTTGGCGGAACATATGCATATAATATGAAACGGATCGATCCAACTCGTTTTACATCGTTTGGAATGTATGAAACCACAATGAATATTATAAACTCCCACTCTGAATCGTCAGCTATCAAATTTATGTGGGCGTGGGATGGAAATCTTAATGCAACATCACATTACCCCGAAAGTGGATATAGTGTTGAATTAAGAACGGATTCCGATAAAGTTTTTTTGGCAAAAACACAATATGGTGAAAATTATGTATTGGCAACATATAATGTTCCTCTATATGATGGTATAGATTATCCAACAAAAGTTACGTGGGATAACAATGGAACAATATCTACATATCTTAATAATGGAACGGGGTATACATATCTTGGTTCAATCAGCGATACTACATATACATATGGATATATTGGAATACTCACGTATCAAATAACTCCATCAAATACCGATTTTAGTTTCAGTAATATTTCATTTTGCGGTAGTTATAATAAACCCTCAAAAGTGCTGCGTGGAGCATCAATTGGAAATTATTGGAATGAAACACACTTGATAAATTCAACCCATTTCAGTGACGATTTCAATAGGAATACCACATCAGAATGGACGGTTGCTTCTGGTACTGTTATTGATCCGATATATTCCCAGGTACAATCGGCAACCGCGGCGCGGGTTATGTATCCAGGCATCCCAGTTGTCGGAAGCAATTATCAATCAATGGACATAAACTTTTCATCATTAGGGGACGCTATATATGTTATAGTGTCATCAAACTCTAAAAATATAACGTCTTCATATTCATCCGCTGGAACAAAATATGCAGTTGTGATTGCTTCAAATGGGTGGTATTTTAGGAAGATAATATCTGGATCAATGACAACAATGTATTCGGTTGCATATAATATTGGTACTGGAAGACACAATATAGGTGTGTTGTTTAACAAAGAATCATCAAATTTTAAAGTATACGTAGATAATAAATATGTCGGAGAATATACCGATGCAACATCAACACGACTAGACGGAATTGGATATGTAGGAATTTCTCAAAATACAAATGGTGTATATTTTTACTCATATAATATATATGCGGATTTTGACTCGATGCCCCCCGTTGCAACAACACTCCCATCAATATCTGGTGGCGCACGATATGACACCAACGAATACGTTGGTGTATCGTGGATTGATACCAGCGGTGTCGATACTTTATATAAGGCGAGTTATCCATCTGTAAACACCAACAACACTTACGATTCGACGCAGAACCGACTTTGGTTCATAAATGGTTTCGGACAATCGTTCAGCAACCAAACCCCGCTTACAAATAATCGTGCAGTAAGGATAGGTAACGATGCGTCACATGCAACTCTTGGTTGGGATACCGAAAATCTCACAACCAATGCTGCTCTCGGAACAACGTATTACACATTCCTTAACTATACCAATTGGAACGGCCCAGAATACGATGAACATAGAGGAACAACATTTTTCCTTCCAGCGATTGCACCATCGTTATATTCAACAAGCGGAACACCATCGGTTGTTACTGGAAGCGTCTGGTCAAACTGGTCAACAAACTCTACGGGGGGTGTTGGTCCACTCGTGATTCAATTCAATGATACCAGCGGATACGATCCGATCTACCCGATAACTTCGTGGAACTGGTCGTTTGGAGAGGGGAACTATTCGGAGTTGCAGAATCCAACACATCTGTACGAAATCGCAGGATATCATACGATCAAGCTCACAGTTAACAATACACGCGAATCCGATTCACTTACGAGAGTAAATTATATCAATATCGGAATAACTCCGGATACCAATTTTACCGGAACACCCCTTACTGGAAGCATCCCATTAACCGTGGCATTCAACGATACTTCAGGAAATTATCCGACAAGTTGGTTCTGGGAATTTGGCGATGGAAACACATCAGCGTTGCAAAACACATCGTTTACCTATGGAACGGCGGGAACATATACGGTAAATCTCACTGCAACGAATGCGGCTGGAAGTAACAAGACTTCCAAAGTGGGATATATTCATCCTGTAGCAACGCCAACATCAATGTTTATCACCAATATTTCATACGGTCCAAAACCACTCACAGTAAAGTTCAACGATACTTCGGTTGCATCATCATACGGTCCAATCTTATCATGGTACTGGGAGTTTGGTGACGGGAGTACATCAACGCTCCAGAATACCACATATGCATATGCCACTTCCGGGGTTTACACCGCAAACCTAACTGTGACGAATCTTGCCGGAAGTAACAAAAATTCAACAACGATTACGGTACTCTCATCCGCACCTCCGTCTCTCGACGCCAACTTCGCAGCATCGAATATCAACCCCGCACTTTCAGAATCAATCACATTCACGGATATGAGTATCGGGTCGCCAGTAAATTGGAACTGGTCCTTCGGTGACGGCACAAACTCAACTGCACAGAATCCCTCTCACGCCTACGCAAGCACGGGTCTCAAAACGGTATTCCTGACGGTAGGGAATGCAAGTGGATCGTTCGATACCGAAACCAAAGTCAATTATATCAACGTCACTGTCAACGGTACTGGTTCGGCCAACACGGAAGACATTGTAATGGCAGGATTGTATACGTTGACTATCACAGTCACGTCAACCGCAGACGGTCTTGCAATCCCCGACGTTGCCGTTGCCGATAGTACCGGACAGAACGCCACTACGAATACAGCGGGTATTGCAGTCCTCACGGAACCGTATAGTACCGCGGCAGGATCTCTGATTGCCAGTGGATACGTATCGCGGGCATGGAGTATCGTGGTTGATAATGATACGTGGGTGACGTACCAAATGACCCCTGCATCTGACATAAATGAAAACACGAACGTCATCTACTCCCAGAAGCAGATCCGTCTCCGTGCAGTCGATATGTACCGCACCCCCCTTACACCGGTTCGCATCACGGCAAACTACATCGCTTCGACCCTTCCGAATCAGGATACAACATTCCTTTCGGCAGCGTTCGGTGTGAGCACATC
>Ga0172381_10005197_pt1 | contig 13286 bp, 16 predicted proteins | sample Leawel6488metaG_FD_119754 | JGI IMG/M metagenome (GOLD analysis project Ga0172381, IMG submission 119754) | Leachate microbial communities from a municipal landfill in Southern Ontario, Canada - Leachate well 64-88 metaG | ecosystem: Engineered > Solid waste > Landfill > Unclassified | place... | reverse complement strand
GAAAATTGCTTTTTATGAGGGCGGCCAATGATTCACCTTTCAACCTACCCCTGACCTTCTTCAAGATCTGAATCTCTTCGTCAGTAGTGAACATAACCAAGACCTGCTTGTAGGGTTTGGTCTCAATATGGTCATAGTCATTTGGTGAGGCCCAATAGCATCTAGAGCAAGTTGTTGGATCGCGAACCCCATTCATGTTAGGACAATCCACACAGGACTTATCCTTCCTTCGATTGCAAGGCGCGCATACCACCAAGTAACCTGTTGGGTCTTTACTCTTGATGTTACCACCTAGTCGGAATGGGACTGGATGATCAACCTGAAGTTTGGTGCCAACGTGAGCGCAGAAGGCGCAAGCACTCTTGTGGTACTTTATGATCGAGGCTCGATCCCTCTCACTTAGTAGGTCTCGAAGTTCAGCATCTCGCAGCACCTTACCGATTTTTCTAATCGCATCGAAGTCGAACTGATATCTAACCGAGTTACCTTCAGCCTTCTCAGACCCATCAACCGGGATGTACCGATTCAAGTCATCTTTAGCAGCCCAAGTATGCTGAGGCTCACCATCAGTCTTACGCATTTCCTTACAAGTAAACCCTCCCTTAGAGACAATTTTTAGACCAAGAGCTACGGCCCTTGAAGGGAGCTTCCTACGACCCTCAGCCTTGAAAGCTGGGTTGTACCCACCACTCAGCACTAACTTGATCTTGTCAATGATCTGAGGGTTTGTATCTTCAGGAGAGACCCTAATCCGACCTTGGAGTTCCTCCAACCTGATCTTAGGAGCTTCAATCTGGTCAAAAGTAATCTGTGCAATGATCTGCTCAGGGTCATCAGAATCCATATAGCAAATTACACCGAATGGTGACCTTGGTGGGACTCGAACCCGACATTGACAACTTGAAAGGCTGTCATCCTGATCCTTTAGAAGACAAGGCCGTTGGTGTCCCTGAGGGGTGACGATCCCCTTTCTGCGCCTTGAGAGGGCGCAATCCTAAGGCCAACGTAGACGACAGGGACATGATAGGGAGACAAGGGACGAACCAAAGGTGTTCAATTAGCAATATTGTACTTCAGTTCAGCATTCTCCCGGCGGAGAGGGACGGATTCGAACCCTCAAAGCTGTTACGCTTGCTTGTTTTCAAGACAAGTCCCCTCACCAATAGGGAGCCTCTCCGTAGGTAACCTAGTTATGAAATGATCGATATATGAAGCTAAAGCGACTTGTATGGGTAGACGCTGATGACAAGCATCCAGAGTGTTGCGCTCCCGGGTGTCAACTCTGGAACGATGGTGGCAACCACAACTACTGTGGTTCGGTGCTCCTTGAGGTTGACCCAGATGGGAAAGACCTGAGAACTGAAGAGTGTTTGCGGGATGCTGTCAAACCCTAAGTGGATGCGGGAAACAGGAGTCGAACCTGATGTTGCTGGCTTATGAGACCTGCGTGTAAGCCGTTTCACTCTCCCGCGGAGCTGAAGACGGGATTCGAACCCGCAAAGTCCTGTTTACGAAACAGGTGCTCTACCGAATGAGCATCTTCAGCATAGGGCACTCCCGGATACACACCGGGCGCCCAGGGGATCTCTACTTCCCCCACTCGTCTCCCGTAGAGATGAGGTTGACGAGTTGGTTGCGGAGAGTAGGATTTGAACCTACGACCTTCGGGTTATGGGCCCGACGAGCTACCAGACTGCTCTATCCCGCAATAGTGATACTGTACCTATCGAACGTCCTTGGTGTGTCGTCCAGGGACCCGTTACGTGAATTCGAAGATGCACTCATCATCAGTCGAGTTGCATCCAGAGTCGTTGAGGCCATCGAGTTCCCGAGTGAGGATGCCTACCGCGACTACATGCGGAAGCACCCGAAGGCTGACCCAGACAAGCATGATGTAGTCCTAGACTTCAAACCCCCGGCGCCCCCTAAGCCAGATCGGCCTACGCCCCCTCCGGCATTTCCAAAACCGGAGAAGCCCCACAAGCCCAAGAAGCCCCACAAGCCTCCAAAGCTTAACCCACCACCGAAGTTCTACAAGCCCCCTACGCCCTACAAGCCTCAGGAGCTTCCCAAGCCCTACCAACCCCCAGCTTGGCTTGGAAAAGAACCAAAGAAACCCAAAGAGAAGAAGCGGTGATCACCAGCTTGCATAGTCGGTGATGTCCTGCTCCTCAGAGCAGTGGTTACAGGTAACTCGAACCCGGGTACCGATCCCTGTCCCAGTCAACCTCACAGAAATGTCGTCGAACCCACCTGAACATCGCTTCCGATGCTCTTCGTACCAAGCATTGAAGGTGGCTTGTTCCGTTTCGGAGACGGTCAGGTTCATCATACCCTAGCCCTACACCGTGGCTCCGAGAGAGGGGCACGATCCCCCAACCTAGCGGTTAACAGCCGCTCGCTCTACCAATTGAGCTACCTCGGAATGAATATGTAGAGAATTGTGGCTCCAGGGACTTGAATCGAACAAGTGGGGTCTCCGTTAACAGCGGAAATAGGGTACCAACACCCAAACCCTGGAAAAAGAGGGGATATGTTTCCATAACCCTCCCAAACGTGAGTTGGGACTCACGCCCGAAGCAACGATTGCTCGCTACTTCGTGAAACATACGGTCAGGAATGAATCACTACCACACAGGCACGGTCGCTGCAGCCCTCGGTTTACTTGAGGTCGATCACAGCCGTCTGCTTCCCGAGCCCACAACAGACTCGTAAGGTCAGCACTCATTCACTGTTAGATTGTCAAGGATCTAAGCTAGCAGTTGCTTGCTTCGATTGGTTCCGACACCTGGATTCGAACCAGGATAACGGGCTTCAAAGGCCCGCGCCCTAACCGTTGGACGATGTCGGATCAAAAAACTGAGTGAGCCTGGAGGGAGTTGAACCCATCAACCTTCGGATTAAGAGTCCGCTGCGCTACCAATTGCGCCACAAGCCCGTGAAGTAGAGGTGGTGAGGATCGAACTCACGCTCTTCGGATTAAAAGTCCGCTGCTTTGCCGCTTAGCTACACCTCCATACTGTTAGGGAGCCCGCTTTCACGGGCGCGAGTTTGATGAACATGATGAATACCTCTCTAGTCTTTCTTAGTGGCGCCTGGTGGAGTTGAACCACTTAACCTGAGGCGACGGTTTTACGGACCGCTACTGCTTCCGCGCAGTTAATCAGACGCCATAGTGCGGGGTCTAGCTGCGGTTACGAGTCGATAGCGATCTGTGATGCCCATTGTCCTTTGCTTTCCTACGAATTGATGGATCTATCCTATTGCCACTGTGAGTGACAGACGAAACTCTAGTTTACACACAGTCTGTGTGTTATTCTTCTGTGTTTTTATGCTTTTTCAAGTACTCGATAGCTGACCATAAGATCCTAATGTCATCCTGTAGCAAACCTAACCCAGCATTGCACTTTGAGCACAAGGCTCCTCGTATCTTACCAGTAGCGTGGCAATGGTCTAAAACCAAAGTAGTTGGCTTGTCACAGATTGCACAACGATTATGCTGTTCTTTGGTCAACCTTTCTCTAGTAGCTATCCAATTATTGTTATGGTGAGGAGCTTTATGGCTAGGTCTTGCATCTTGGTTCTTACACACCCAACGTCCAGTACTGTTGCGAAGTCTGATCCTTGTTTTAGTCCCACAAAACGCGCAAGTTGCTAACTGCTTGGCTGTGTCTACCTCAGTGAGGAAATGTCTTTTAACCAATCAAACTCCTAAAACGACTTGAGGCCACCGTGGTTTCCCAGGGCGGCCTCTGTTTACGGGTTCTCCGTATTTCAGACTAGCCGCCCTATGTACCCACCTCTGGATTGGCAATATGTGCTGAGGTGGGATACCAGGACTTTTGGGCCATATCGCTCGTAAAATGCCCTAGACTCTGGACGCACAACGAATCCGACAGCGATATTCTCGCCGGCCTGGATTCTAATGTTGTGGTTTTGAGTTGAGAGGACACGTTACTCCGATGGGTGGCTTGTTGGGCCTTGAGACTGTAGCCTAGCTCAGATGATATCTGACCGTCAAGGTCTTTTTTCGCCTGTGTGATCTTTTTTCTTGGCCTGACACCAGCCTACACGGAGGGGGGGGTCAAACCTTGAGCACCATCACTACACCGGGGGCTGGGGGCGCGTCAAGAGAAAAGATCCGTGCCCTCCTCACTGAACTATTTATCAAGACCCTTGAATGTGAAAAGCCTCTTCGCCTCCGAGCCCCCGAAGTTCGTCTGCAAAGTATTCAACTCGGATTGGGACCGATTCGTTGAAGCGTGGCTACCCAAGATCCACGCCTATCTGATCGAAGCTCTTGGACCGTTCGGCAAAGAACCACTACCCACCATCCTCCCCATGACGGATGGCATGCACATGTCCGGTGCTACTGCCTCCTTCAACATGATGACGGGTCAGGTTCAACTAAGCCCAAGCGTAGAGGGCAACCCAGGACAGACCTTGGAGAAACTCACGCACGAGTTTACTCATGGAAGCTATGCCAAGTTCCCAATCAACGATGTGTTCTATGACGAAGGTTATGTTGACTTTTCAGTTTGGGTACTTGCCCACTCTCCAACTTATGGAGAGTACCGTCAACAAATCATCGACGCGGCTGCTTACAATGTCCAAATGAGGCGCGAAAGATCTATGCGCAACCTCTCGGACTACGACCGTAAGAGGTGGGCTGGTGGGACCTTTGCAAGTATGTTCTACGGACCTATGATCCTTCATCAAATGAAGATGAAGAAGGCCGAGGGCGACTTCACCTGGTGAGCTACTCGCTCTCCAACTCCAACATCAAGTCGAGGGGGGACTCCTCCACCTCAAAGAGGTTCGTGCACTCGGCGACCTCTGAACCCACGCCAGCTAGACACCCTCTCCAAGGACCAATCTCGAAACCCAGAGACTTGACCCACTGAGCTGGAGTGGAATCCCACACGAAGATATCCCCGGGTGGCATGAGTTTGAGTATGAAAGACAACTTCCTCAAGTCGATATTGACCCCTGCAAGCACCCCTTGAAACTTCAAGTTGACATCGACCACATCCAATAGAGGTTTGACCTTGGAGACCCACTTCAATAGTGATCGAAGTTCTACCCTAACAGCGTCACTAGGACGCGGCTGCTGCAGGAACGGAAGAAATGGGTAGTCCTCAACCCTCTCACCCAACTCACCCTTGAAAGCTATAGCACAGTGGTGATTAGCGACTACAGACCATAACCCTTGGTCCCCCAGGTGTAAGAACACGCTATCCATCCACTTGAACTTCCCTGATAGTAGGAACTTATGCAGTATGTCTAACGGTTCCATCTGGATTGTCTACATTATCAAGAGTCAGGTGACTGAGAAGTTATACACCGGGATCACGAACGACCTTGAGAAGAGGTTAGTAGCTCACAACAACGGTACCGGCGCCAAGTTCACCCGCTCAGGACGACCATGGGTGCTTGTCTATCGAGAGCCGGTAGAAGATAAGAGCTCAGCTCTAAAGCGTGAGTTGAAGATCAAGAGCCTAACTCGAACCCAGAAGCTCACTCTGATTCAAGCTCGAACATTGCCTCAGCCCGTTCCTCCCGCTCCAAGTACTTCTGACGATCCACCTGAGCGGCCAGTACCCGCATCCGAGCCGTCCTGACCGACGGCGCTTCCTTCTCAATACCCACGAAGTGGAATCCCTTGTTGATGGCCGCTACGCAAGTTGTACCTGATCCGCAGTAGAGGTCGAGTACAACTCCGTTGGTGGGGGTAGCCATCTGGACCAAGTACTCCATCAACTTCACAGGCTTGACAGTACTGTGCTCGTTCTCTTCCCCTTCTTCGAGACCAGCGCTCTTCTCTTTGAGATTGGGTTTGGGAACGTAGAAGAACAAGGAGTCTGGGTCGACGTTCAAGAAGTACTTGGCGGCCCCACCGTCCACTACCTTGTGCTTCTGATTGAGATGGTAGATCGGACATGAAGGGTGACACTCCCAAACGTCGAGGGTCTCATCCTCTCGATGAACTGTTGTGTACTCGTGACCCGCGCCCCCACCAAAGGGTTTGGCGCCATCATCGAAACGATTGATAGGGGGCATGGGTACCGTCTGAGTCCCAACCTTCCGACACAGGTCCGAATGAACGAAGATGACATTCGGGGGGAGACGCCCTGAGGTTGAGACATCGTTGGCACCGGATAGGTCAGACGAGTTCTTCCACGAGTTACCCATCTTGCCCCCGCGCGCCTTGATGGCATCCACCCCAGCCTTGTGCTTGGCGAAGTCCACAAGTGACGAGTGCTTGACCCTGGAGGCTTCAATATTGATGACCCCGGTCCCCGTGGCTTCAAGTTGCTTGAGGAGGGTAGACTCAGCAATTGGCTTCCGGAAGATGAGAACTGGCTCCCAGTATGGCTTGAGAGCCGTTCCATATCCATCCCAGAGTACCGCCAGATCAACAAGACCAGCCTTGCGGAACTCTTTGCCAACATCCACGTTCTTCGGCATCCCTTGAGCTCGAATCCAACGGAGAATTGGAGGGCCCATTTCAACCGGAACGGTATCTCGGTTGGTAAACCCAGACACTCGAATCCCAATCGAGAGGATATCAATCGTCCTGGTGCCGGCGAACGAGAATAACATCCCACCTGGCTTGAGAACTCGAAGGCATTCCTTCCAGACAAGGACTGAAGGTAGATCCCAGTCCTTGTTCATGAACTCCCCAGTATCAAGATCAGCCCCAGTCAAGTAGGCAATGATCTCTTCTGGTGATGGGTCACGCCCACCTAGCCCATAAGGTGGATCTGTAACGATACTGTCGAAGAAGTTGTTGGGGTAGGTGCGAAGAACGTCCAAGCACTTCCCATGGTGGATGATGTCAATTAGGTCTACGGGCACCCGAGGCTATACACCAAAGTGACGTTCGAGAACCTTCTTGATTACCCCTTCGTAACGCCTCAAACCTTGCTGACTCATATCCCTATGTTGTAGGCTTGGAAGGAGTTTCTCTCGTGCAATCTCCTCTGTATTATGGCCTTCTAGCAGGAGCTGGAAGTACCCCACAATATCAGGGAACGTCTCTGGGTTGACTGCTCTCTCAAGCTCCTTCAATAGAGCTTCTTGCTCTGCCCTCGGGATCATATCACCAAGGTTTTCCCAAGATGCAGGCTCGTTGACTAGGTCTTCAACGTCACTATGAGCGCGAAGCTTCTCTTTGCGCATCAAGCTGATGGCCTCACTCTTTACTGCTGAGTACACATAGTTTTCAGCATAGGCGAGTGGTCTCCCCTTGAATTTACCTTCCAATGTTGAGTCCGAGAATAACTTCATAAAAGCTAGAGAAAGTGTCTCTTGCGCCCGTTCAACCCTCATTGAATCGGCTTTGAACAACCGAAGGGCAAAGTTGAACGCTTTTTGACCAAACTCCCTACCATACCCGTGCAATTTATTGATATCTTTGGTACTTTTAGGTACCATGGGTGGGGTTGGCATCCCATCAACTCCGTAGAGGAGGAACAACCCATAGATGGATTGACCAAAGACGGAGGCGTCGGACGCGAACCGGACCTGGTGAAGCAAGTGCGCAACTCGTAGGCCCCAAGGCAACGAGCTGAATACTAGGCGCTTGAGTTCAAGGGAGGCTTTGATGAGACGAGTTCGAGCTGTCACATCAGACCCCCTGAACAAGAGGATTCTCAAGCCCCGAGTGAGAGGGTCTTGAGTCCACGTTTGGGAAGCCCAAGACGCACAACAATCTCTTCCGGTGAGCAACCTTTAGCCAGCAGAATTATGACATCCTCATGGGTCCGTGTCATGACATCGCTGTTGTTGTCCACTAGGATCTTTACCGCCTCATGCAACTCGGACAGAGTGTCTTGAGTTGAGGTATTCGACACGAGGGTATCTTCCCACGACCGACCTGTCTCCGGGTCTGTCCCGGGAAAGTGTTCCTTGTACCGACGTGATCTAGTCCGACACCAGTTGGCGTAGATGTTGTGAACCGCACGGGCGAGGTATAGCTTGAAGAATGGTTTCGACTTGACCTTTTTTGGACATATATCACTGTTCTTGTGCTTGCCTCTCGCTTCACGCTCTAGTCTGAACCGCTCCACTGACTCACGAGAATAAAGAGCCTTCTTTGAGGCCCATGTTCCCTCAATGGGTGTCGGAGCCCACTCAGATTTGGATCGAACCACTGGAGGACTGATCTGGCGCAAGCAGATGAAGCAGGTGGTCTTGTACCGACTAGCTTCATCCATACCCCTTCTGAAAGCGACGCTTGGGTCCTTCACGGCATACCAGAAGGTCTTCTGCTTTGAGGTAAGGCTGAGCGAGGCTAGCATCTTCTTGAACCAGTTGGTTCGCAGAGGATCATTCTTGTACTTGTTGAATGCTTTGCCAAACTCAACCATGTTCCTACCACAGCAGTGACACACGCCGTGATCTCGTCGTAGGAGTTTGCTCTTGGTGTCTTTTGACACACTTCTAATGTGGTCAAGATGGCGATCCTCACCAATGAGGTAGCGATGGATAGCACGCTTCCATGATCCCCATTCTATACCCAAGTAAACACACGCTTCAAGCGCGGTCATCTTCTTTGGGAGCGAACTGGAGTCGTGGTACTTCTGAATGACATCAACTTCAACCAACTTCATCCATACATGCTGCAAAAGATCCTCGAAATTAGCTTGAACACGATTGTACCGTGTGACTAATCTCGTAACAAATGGCGAGTAAGTGTCATACAACACAGTGAAGTTAGGGGGTACGAAGTCATCGGGTACATTTCCTACTAGATTAGCCACAGTTTCCCCTTTTAAGGTCAAAGCACCCAACCCTACCTGCTAGTGTGATTCTCTACCTATGTCGAACTCGGTGTATTAGCTCAGTGGACTTGTTGTTGTCAACTTCAAATAGGGCTATGAACGAATCAATGGCTAATGGTAGTCGCAAGAGGTCTGACTCTAAGAGAGGGGTGCGCAAACACTCCTCAACATCTGAGCCATTAGACCTTAGCAATGATCCTGATCTCCCTGATGACTCTGAGGATACAAGTACAATCATCTCTGAAATGGCTTCTCAGAAGGCTGTTTTTGATGCGGCTTTCTCTGATACACCGAATAGAGAAAGAGTTGCGATCTATTCTGAGAAGACTTTGAGGTTACTGCCGGTCAGCCCCGACAAGTTCGAAACGAGGCTGTTGATCTTCTGCTTGAACTACTGCTTAGGTGTCGTTCGAACTGATCTCATCCCAGAGAGAACGATGGAGAAACGGTGGTCTCGGAAAACCTTTGAGGCTCTCGCGATAGGTTGGATGAGATGGATGGTGGATCACAATGATGACGGAGTGTTGTTCTACATAGCTAACATGCACAACGATGAACCAAGAGACGAAGACAAATCGTTTGATACGCTGATTCTCAACTTCTGGTCTAAGGCTATCGAGCTATTGGTGCTGAATAGGCCTATTGAAGCCAAAAGGTTCTTTGACAGAGCGAATGAAGTCGGAGCCCAAATTGGAACCAGTATCAATCCGTCTATCTGTTGGACGTATGCTACGAGCTATTACGTGTTGAGGGGTACGAGGTAGTGGGGTTGCTTCTATATGGGTTGAAGTGTCAGTTGTCGTATTCTTACTGAATGTGATTAAGGTTATTGTGGTTGTTGTCGGTATTTGAGTTGGATGGATAATTTGTATCCTCAGCTTCGCCACTAACTACTTCTCTCGTAGAGAGAGAAGTAGTCATAGAGATAATGATCGATCTTACTGAATAAGTAGATCTCAGATCAGAAGATCCGAGAGACGACTTCAACAGGTTTAGATCGGTCATTCGTTCTAATCTCTATTCGGGGTACTAGTCAAAGCGGTGAGAGGGAGAACATCCCGCAGTCCGCTCTTAAGTTGAGAGTAATCTTCGAGTCCAGTAGCTCTCTCTCGAAGAACAGCGCCCAACTAAACCAGATACGGAGACACTTCGATGAGAAGTGATGGCCAATTCCGCACTGAAGCCTTTATTGATTTTCGTGGAGGTCTCTGTAGAGCTGCACAGAGTTCCGCGTACCCTATGAGGGTCAAGGATCAGGGAACCTACCTCTACGGCCATGTGAGGGTCTTGACTTATACACCCTCCAAGATCACAGTGTCCAGATCAATTTTCTGGTGTATCGATCTTAGTGTTAGTCATGAGGTAAGTCGATCATGAACCGAGCAACCATTGTTAAATTTGCTGATATGAAGCAGTCGCCTGAGGTGCTTATGGATCTTCCTGAGCCAATCCCTCTAGGCAGTAAGGTCAAGCTTGCATTTACCTTGAGCAGAGTGAATCGAGGGCGCACAGAAGAGCTAAAAGTGAATGGGGAATTCCAAGTCACTTCAGTAATTACTGACCTTACCCGAGGGACTACCAAGCAGGTAGTTACAGTTTCTTCTATCGGGCTTGCTCCAGCTTGGGTGGCGATCAAATCCACTTCTAAGAAACTAGCCCCAACCCACTGCGGACCCACCAAGGTGCTATGAGCGACACCCCTAGTTATGCCACCGGTACTGAGAAGCTTCCCTGTTCAGTTTACTTCAAGAACAACAGCTTGCTCATTTGCCGAGGTACGCCGACTGAGATGGTCCTGGAGATGATAGCCAGGGACCCTCCGTTGACCGTACGAGAGGCTTTAGAGTACCTCGTGAGGCATATAGCCTCGACGCGCAACATCACCATAGCGCTTCCCTGGCAGGCCACTGACGAGATCCTCTGTAACCTCTTCATCAAGACCTTGCTCGAGAATGGTATCGTCGAGCCAACCCCACTGTCCTAACACTCAACCAGATGTTTGTAACCAGGTCCCTCAAGTGCTGGTTACACACCCCATTAATCGGTGTATCTAAATCCCATGCAACAAGGCATTCTATCGGGAAAAGAGATTGAAAACGCCCTACTACTCGGAGACATCAGTATTAGTCCATTCGAGGTTTCTCAATTAAATCCGGCCTCCTATGACCTTACACTTGGTGATGGAATCACAGTGTATAGCAAGGTCTGGAAGAGAGGGAGCTACCTAGACCCGAAGGCAGACAACCCCACAAACTCCTTCAAGATGATTCCTGAAGGATTCATACTCAAGCCTGGCATCGGTTACCTGATGCACACGAAGGAGATAGTCGGAACCAACAGGTATGTCCCGGCAATTGATGGTAAATCAAGCATAGGACGTCTTTTCGTGTTTGTTCACGTCACGGCAGGTCTAGGGGACCCTGGATTCAAGGGTCAGTATACGCTTGAGGTACTAACCACCTATCCTATTAGGGTATATCCAGGGATGAGAATCTGTCAAATACGATTTTTCACAGTTCGTGGGGAGATTAATCTTTACAAGGGGCACTATCAAGGTGATAATGCCAGAGGCGCTGTAGCGTCGCACGCATACGAACAGTTTGGTGACAAATGATCCGAGACCACATAGCTACTGCTTACTCAAATGCCATAGACCAAGAAGCCAGCAAAGGATCTGAGGAGATCTCTGGAATCAGTCCATTGAGAATGGTTTACTACCCCAGCGATATCCTCAAGCAGGTATGTGTCCCAGTAGAAGAGGTCACCGAGGAGGTCAAGCAGCTTGCGCGCGACATGCTCCTGACTATGATGCTCGAAGGTGGGGTTGGCTTAGCCGCCCCTCAAATAGGGAAGAGCCTTCGGATGTTCGTTGTCGACGTCCAGTGGCCACAGGATTTGGAGCATTCGGACCCTCACATCTTCATCAACCCCGAGCTAGTGATTCCAGAGGGACAAGAACCATCCTTGTGTAGGGAAGGTTGCTTATCATTCCCCGGCGGGAGAGCGAGAGTGTCACGCTACGAGACTATCAAGGTAAAGCACTTGGACGGGGAGGGGGTACCCACCGAGACCGAGGCTGAAGGGTTCTTCGCCCGAGCGATTCAACACGAGATGGATCACTTGGACGGTAAGACCATTCAAGGGGCGATCTCAGCTATCGATATGATGACAGTGCGCAAGAACATCCAGTCCAAACTTCGTCAGCATAAGCGCGAGGTCAAAGAGACTAAGCCTCATCATCACCAGAAAACCGGGCGCAAACATTTCTAATCAGTTGGTGCTCTGAGGCTACTACAGGGTCCTTGTGCTCATGCCAGATCTTGTACAAACCCATCAGCTTATTCTGTTTCCGGCCCTTAGGGATCGGTTCAATCTCTATGGTTGGGTTTCCATGCTTATCTTGGCCGAAAGAGACAACGCGCCCTCGATGGTTTTTCCATCGGCCATAGAGAACTATATCTCCGAGATTGAAGTACGCGCTAGTCTTCATTGCTTACCACTATAGCTAGCACGTCAAAGCTTTATTGAGGGGTCTCAGGTATGAGTGCTGATAGAGCACTCATACGGCTGCCATGGTATGGCTGCGTCTCCCCATGTTCTAGTTCAAGATGGTGCTGGTCCGTTCATCAACCCTGACGCTACAGGTGATCTGAACTACCCGGCTGGAGTCAATGTCACCCCGGGCAACACGGTATCTATTGTACTAGCAAGCGCAGGTAGTGTTGGACAATGGACACTCAAAATAATTGGTACTGATGAGAGCACAGTTGTTCCAACCCTTACTGGGGTAGATCCAACGACTGGGGTTGTCTCTACCCCCAGTACTATAGTAACTTTTACGATCCCTGCAGGAGTAGTGGGTCGAGCCTACATCTTCCAGTCAATGGTTAACAATGGGGGGCCGGCGTATACAACGACGTTTGGAATCTTTACTCTGACTGTTAGTTCTTTTCGAGTGGGTGCTGTAGGAGAACGTTTCGAGGGTGATCCCGTCTTTGGTTGGACTAGGACTCTAAATCAGTTTATCAAGTATGGAGGTGGTGGAGCCCCTCTTACAACGAACGCTCCGGCGAATGTAACGAAGTCTACAGCCGCTGTTGGGGTGGGGATAACCGCTGCTCGAGATGATCATAAGCATGATGTGTCAACCGCTATTGCAGGAGCAGCAGCGCCTGGTGATAGTGCTTCAGAGGGGTCTGCAACCTCTCTTGCTCGTAGTGATCACAGGCATGCGCTTCCAGCCTTTGGGACGACAGCTGGAACCTTCTGTCAAGGCAATGACTCAAGATTCGTAAGTATCTCAGGGTCAACCCCAGCTTCAGAAGTAGTGGGCGGGGCGGGAGTGGTAGGATCAACAGGTCAAGCATCGGATGCAGGTCACATTCATCCAATGCCAGCCTTCGGAGCAACCTCAGGAACCTTCTGTCAGGGTAACGACTCAAGACTCTCGGATGACAGGACTGCCTCCGGAGTTCGATCCGCGACTACTATTATCGCAGT
>Ga0172381_10005196_pt1 | contig 13287 bp, 27 predicted proteins | sample Leawel6488metaG_FD_119754 | JGI IMG/M metagenome (GOLD analysis project Ga0172381, IMG submission 119754) | Leachate microbial communities from a municipal landfill in Southern Ontario, Canada - Leachate well 64-88 metaG | ecosystem: Engineered > Solid waste > Landfill > Unclassified | place... | reverse complement strand
GCTAAGAAATATCTTATCATTCTTTCTTACTCTTCACATTCAGGATGCCGAAGCATCTAGGACGGCCAAGCACTCATTACAAATGCTTTGTCAGGAGTTCCCTATTATTTGAATTCAACTGGCCGGGTAACGCCATACCTGTATTAGGTAGTAATTCCTAATTCACCTCAAAGGCTTTAATACAAAACTGAGGGTTTAACTATTAAGATAAGTATATGTACTAACTTTATCACTAACGATACTATTTGTCAATACATTTTTACATCATTCTTTTGTCTAACATATAAATTCTAGCTTTTGCTGTATTGTTTACAATTTCAACAACTTTCCAGGCCACAACTAATTTTTCAGTATTTAATACTACACCTTGACTTTCTAATTTTTGATTAATGCTTGCTTTAACAAGAACTATTAAGTCATTAAATGATTGTAGGGTTAAAGGGTCCAAATTAAGTTTTGCAGTTTCTGCTTTTAATAAAATATCTAAATCATTTAGTTCTACTATATTAGTAGTATTATTTTTTATAGCTAATAATGCACTAGTTACTTGTAAAGCAGGTACAATAGTTTTTGGGTAGGCTGCCATGATAGTGCCTACTGATAATTGAATTGTTGCTGCTTCTACGGGATCTACTTGACCATTACCAACTGTAGATGTACTAGTCTGTGCACAACCACCCAGCACTAAGGATGCCCCTAACAAAGATGTTACAAGTACTTTACTTATTTTATTCATTATACTACTCCTCACTAATTAATTTATTCTTTGTTTAAAGTAGGCCAAAGAACGTTGCCCTTATATTTAAACGCTGGTTAGATAATTCGACCACCACTCTCCTCACCCCTTTCAACCACCAACCATAATTTCTTCTCCCGCGCTATAAAAGCCCGTATTAGTACCACCATTGCATTTACTCAACGCTACCATAGTAGATATACCTTTAGTAGAAAAAGAAGCTTAGAGAGCCAAGTAGAGCTTGTATAGTACCAATCACTATAGTACTTATTACTATTACTATACTACAAACCTATTGCGGTTTCTTTAGTTGTGAAACACCTATTATACCACTATAAAACTACTGCGGTTTCAAAAAATGACTTCTCTACCGCTAGTAGTAATATAATAGTAGTACTATAGTGTAAGTACAAATGTGGGGATGCACATATATGGGTGGGGTGAAACTACTAAAAAGTAAAACTACTGTATAGGTTTGTACTTGAGTACTGAAGAGGTTTGTACTATTACTATTACTATTACTATTACTATTACTATTACTATTGTACTGCTAACGCACCCCGGCGGAGGGTGGTGGTCGGAATGTTTAAAATCATGGAAATTTATAATTAGGGGTACCCTTATAGTGGTACACGGTATATAAGTAAATTTATATTTTTATAGGGGGAGTCTCCCTCTTTAAAAACATTTAGTGGTACTTCTCTTTCGAGGTATCGTTAGTCAAATTCTGCTTCTTCACGGGAAGATGCGGTTAAAATTTGTTAATCGGGGGAAACTACCCCCCTCCCCCCATCAAAAAGGAGCCAAACCATGCAAGAGATCATCCTTACAGCCACGGCCAATGGTATTTTCAAATCCGAGGACAAAACTATCGTTGCGGACATCAAATTTTATGATGACGCCTTAGTTTTGACTACAAAACGTGGGAAATACATCCTAAAGCAGGATGGAGTGCCTACTTACCCTTCCTACTCCACCTTTTTCAGTGGTGGAGTGATTTTTGGAGGCAAAAACTACGAAGTTCAGATCGAAATCATGAAGCGTACTGCCATCATGACTTGGTAGGTCTTTCCACCAGTACCAGCTTGTATAGTGGTACTGGTTTTTTGAGGAATCAGCATTTCGTTGATTCTATAATCCATCGCCTACGGGCAAAGGAGTTCACCATGTCTATCGTTCCCTGTCCTAAATGCTGCGGTACTGGTAACATCTTACACTTCCGTCATGTAGAAGGTGGTAGATGTTTTGAATGTGGTGGGTCGGGCGTCGTTGAAGAGAAACTCTCTGGACCCTCGTCCTCTGACAATTCTCAGGTTGTTGATGAGATCTTCTCCCTCATCAAGCGTACGTCTAACGGCATTTGTTTTGCCCAAGTATATACGTGGCATAAGTCGCCCCGTAAGAAGTCCTTTGGCACTGGCCATTGGTATGCTAGGATCTCTATTGATGGTAAAGAGTCCGAGCTTGGTACCGATAGCAAACGCGTACCTCTGGCTGATGTACGTGCCGCCTATCGTATGCTGATAGCTGATGGCTACGTCCTCATTGCTCACGAAGACTTTGATGTTGTCTTCGAGAAAGAGGTTAAGCCTGTCTTCTCTTGTTATAGAGATGCTTACTAACTAAACAGGGCCAGCTTTCATAGTGGTCCTGATTTTTTGAGGCAATAACGCTTCGTAATTCAACGCTCAATAGAGCAAAGGAGTTCATTATGAAAACGGTCATAGCTATTTGTGCTGGTCTGTCTCTAGCTTGTTACCTTTACTTCGGTACGTTTTCCCTGCATAACATCTATGCAGAAAAGAAAGTTAAACCAGCTAAGCCTTCTACAAGCATGTTGGTAAAATGTAAGGATGGCTCGGAATATCTTGATTCCTTATCATCTGCTAAGGATTTTAAGTGTTCTTGGAAAGAACTTCAATTCAATTTCAAATAAGGAGATATATCATGCGTTATTTTTTCTTTTTATTGCTGGCAATTGGCATTCCTGGCGTTATATTCTTGAATGAGATTCTTGTTCTAGCAGCAAGGATCTCCCATTGATTATTTAGCTGTACCAGCTTCCATAGTGGTACAGCTTTTTTGAGTAAGCTAGCATAAGGCTGGCTTTTAACCCAACGCAACTACGTTGCAAAGGAGACTGTTATGAGAATAGAAGGGGCGGTATTACCAATTCAGTTCAGGTCATTTGGTATTGGTATAGATTTGGTTGTGGACAATTGTCTCTGGGCTTTCTATCCAGTTGATTTGTCTTGCAAAGGTAAGTACATTGGATATGCTATATGCCCAAAAGGTGTTTCATATCATGTGCTTAGAAATCTGTACCTTGACAAGAAAGTTCACCTTTGGTTAAGGAAAATTAGAAAAGACCGTAATAACGGCTAAGGAGGTTACCATGCAAGGACGTACTTTCACTGAAGAACATGTCGAGAATCTAATAGCCTTAGCTTTCTTAAGAGGACAAGAGTTTGCTATGTCAAAGATGGTTAAACAAGTCAATCGTTCATTAGGAGTTTGTGATGACACACAATCAAAGAATACTACGTATCATCCAGTTGCTGAACGAGAAGCAACAAATAATTTCCTCACCGCCTTCAGTTGATGTGGATGAATTCACAGCTGCTTGTCAAGAAGAAGCTGTGAATTCATCCACATCAACGAAGAACTAACCCAACTCCAATCGAGGTGACTTATGGACATCATTGAAATCGAGATCGTACCCAGAGAAAAAGAAACATGGGAAAAGCCTTTTGAAGAACAACATAAGGTTGTAGAAGCTATCTGGTCTGCATCATTGTTGCACACCTCTACAGAAGATATTGAGAAGGCTGCTGCCTTATCTCTTGACATGTCTGTAGAAGAGATGTACTCTGGGATACATGCTGACTTCGCTGAGGCTGCTTGGACTGGCCGCCCGGCTGATTGGGTTTAAAAGCAAAAGAACCCTGGAGGTAGTGCCAACGCTTTTGGTTGTAGGCTAGTCTGTTGCTAGTCTGCAACCAAATGTACTACCGTAGTGGTACCAACCTATGATAGTTAAATAACTAACCACCATATAGTACAAACCAAAGCCTTGTGGCAAAGGAGCACATCATGGGACCAATGTTAGACAAACCGTTGAAAAACAAGCTGAAAATGAAAAGGTACGTAGGAAATATTGAAAAAGAAACTTTAAACTCTTTGCAAGAGGCCCTGGACATTGAAGATGGTATTCAAAATGGCATCTTTAATTTAGAAGGCTGTCGCGTTGTTGAACCCAAGCTCTGGGAAGAGCGTTACTATTAGGAGATCCATCATGATGACCTGGATTGATAGATCCTTATCAGCAGTCGAACGTGCTGCAGCTAATGCACGTGCTGCTATAAAAGAACGGCAAGATTTGAAGGAGCAGTTGTTTATTGCTAAAGCTGCCTTGCTTCGTATAAGAGAAAACGTTAGTGAGTATCCTAACAAAGACATCGCTGATGAGGCGTTGAAGGAGATGGAAAAGATATGAATTACGCTGGTATTGGGTCAAGACAGACACCTCCTGATATCATTAAGATAACGGAGGATATTGGAACTCTTATGGCCATTGACGGTCACATCTGTAATACTGGAGCTGCATTAGGTGCTGACCAAGCATTTGCTAATGGAGCCAACAAGGTACGAGGACCTATTGAACTTTCCTTACCCTGGGGCAATTATGAGGCCGCATGGGTAGCAACTCTACATAACAAAAACATCACGGTATTTCATGACAAGACTCACACCAAAGCAGCAGAGTCAGTTCATAAGTACCATCCTGGCGCAGCAAGATTAACACAAGGCGCCTTTAAACTTCATGCTCGCAACTACCTGATCATTGAAGGCTGCTCTTTGATCATTTGTTGGACTCCTGAAGGAAAGATATCAGGAGGCACTGGGCAAGCATTACGCCTTTCCCAAGATATGGGTATTCCAGTAATGAATCTGGGAGATCCTGAAACTCTGGCACGTTTCATTGAACGCATCGAGGCCAGACAGCAAGAACTTGATGCCTACACTAATAAACACTCAGCGCCTGAATAGTCAGGCAAGGAGGTCTTTAATGGATCTTTTAAGCGCAATTATGTGGCTAACTCTAAACATCTATCACGAAGGTAGAGGTGAAGAACAATTGGCCCAAGTTGCTATAGCTCATGTTACAATTAACAGAGTTGAAGAAAGCGGCAAGTCAATGAAGAGTGTCATACTGAAAGACAAACAATTCAGTTGGACTCATACCAAGAAGAGCTGGACACCTCAAGAATGGGACGCATTAGCAGAGTCCTTTAAAAGTGCTACTGTAGCAATGCAAGGGCACGATTTCACTGGAGGTGCAACCCATTTTCATCACAAAAATGTGAAACCTATCTGGCGCAAGAAGATGGTATACATCGGCCAATATGGTGCTCACAAGTTCTACAAAGAACGTCCTGTAATCAAGGTGTCTAACACCAAAATCAAACGAAGATAGTACCTAAAGCTGTGCCGCTACTTTTTGTAGTGGTACAGCTTTTTTGATAATATTCACATTTCGTGGATATACCAAACCAAAGGCTAAATGCCAAAGGAGAGTACTATGCAGACTTATTCTGTAGATGCTAACGGTCTTGTCACTGCTGCCACCAAGAATGTTGAGCGTAAAGTTCAAGAGCTGCTCAAAGCTCAAGAAGAACTTACAATCACCAAACTTTTGGCCAACATCCGGCACATGCAGAACATGGGAGAAATCATTCCTACTCCCACTTGTCTCCCCGCCAACGCAACAGCAACAAAAGACATTCGTTTCAAGAAGACCGGCTACACAAAAGCCACCAAAGGAAGGAAGCTTATGATTCTCCGAGAATGGAGAAGAAGTCCTCATAGCAACCTGAACTTTGATGAGTTTGAAGCCTTCGTCAAGAAACTAGGAAGAATGCAAGCTGTACAATTCGGCTGGTGTTCTAGCCTTTCTCAAGTTGCAATTCTCAATGCTTACAACTACGTACTTGATACCATCACCAAATAAATTCATCGCCCGGTGTAACAGCCGGGCAAAGGAGAACAATCATGGCTAATGCTACTGCTGTAACTTCAGAAACAATCACCACTCTTCGTCGTCGTTTAGTTGATAAGATTTGTAAAGATAATTTCTTCGCTCTCAGTATAATCGGCTTTGCTATGCGAAAAGGTAAAATTCGCTACAACGATTTAATGACCGAAGAAGAAGCAAAACTCTTAACTCAAACAAAGTGAGACGACCATGCAAAACGCATACATTCATCATAAAGAAGATTCTTACACAGTTTATTTCACAATTGAAGATGGTACTTTCATGGCAGTTGATAATGATGGTATGATCTTATTCCCACCACCCGCAGAAGTAAATCCTTATTTGTAATTCAACGCTCGAAAGAGCATAGGAGATTCACATGCCAGCATTAGCAAAGACAACAACCAAACGCGCAGTTGGGAAAACAATTTCCGTTTATGTGTGGGTAAAACGAGGCGGAATGTTGTTCAATACTAAAGCGTTAGATCATAAAGATACTGATAGCGAATACCAGCAAATCATTCGTGCTGGAGGGATTCCATCCGAATACGGTATTGTTGATCCAGTATCAGAACTGTACAAAGATAAATCAAGAGCAGAACTGATACAAGAAATCTGTGATCTTCGAGAACAACTCGAAAGTCTTCACATGCACCATCAAATCTAACAAACTACATCCTACCAGGCTTCGGCCTGGTGGGGTGTACAATCTTTTTTAAAAGAACCCTGGAGCCCTGTCATATACATCTCGGTAGTTTGGTAGTTCCGTGGTGTCTGGGGAGTTGGGGTTGTGGGATAGTGGTACTGTCTTTTGAAGTAAATTAACCAATTCAATCATTCCAAAGGAGGTTCTAATGAAACTGATCCCGTTACTGCTTTTCATTTCACTAATAGCTGGCACCGCCAAGGCGGATACGACATACGAGGCAATCAACTGTTCATGGGGCGGCTCAATTATCATCTTGACCGTTCCTATGGATACATCATGGAATTTTCAGAAAATGGAGGAAGAAGCAGAGAAAATCTGTGAATCATTTCGTGAGTATGAAGATACCTTAAATCCAGAGTGTTTCAACACAAAGGAGTAGTAAATGGAAGTATGGACAGCACAATACCGATATCCTGGGCCACACCGCCTAGACATAACGGTGAAAGGTCAAGACCCATTTGGTAAATTATTCGCGCCAACATGGGAGATGGTGCAACTTTCCAAACAAAATCCTTGGAACGATGCCCACAAAGGAATTTACGTTGAAAAGTATCACGATGTAATACTCAACGTAATAAACAGAAACCCTGAAGCTTGGAATAAACTCCTTGCTATGCCGTATGTAGTTCTGGTTTGTTTCTGTCCTCCTGGGGAATTCTGTCATCGACATCTCCTTGTATATTACCTTCAGAAGTATGGAGCTAAGTACAATGGGGAAATAACGGACTTCTCACGTTGGTTGAACAAACCACCCGAGATTAAAGAATTCAAGGGAGCATATGATTGGCTTTCCAACTTCGCTCCATGTGAATTTGAATATCAAGGAATTGTTTATCCTTCCACAGAACATTTCTATCAAGCTTGGAAATTCCCAGCTGATGAGAGGCAACGTATTGCATCATTAGCAACTCCTGGCTTAACGAAACGTGAAGGAAGAAAAGCAAAGCTGTGTTGGAATTGGGACACAGTACGTGTTGAAGTAATGAAGGTAGCCCTGGAGGAAAAATTTAAAATTCCTAAGTTCAGAAACCTTTTACTTTCTACAAGCAACGCTACATTAGTGGAAGGTAATTGGTGGCACGATAACTTTTGGGGAGACTGCTACTGCCCCAAATGCAAAGGAATCCCTGGAGCTAACACATTAGGTCGGATGTTGATGGAAATTAGAAGTAAACTCTGAACTTTATATAGTGGTACTGCTCTTTGAGAGTAGTACCACTTTACAACCCTTAACGAAGGAGCAAACGATGAATCATTACAATGAAGTACCTGGGGTTTTGGAGACTGGTTGCGAGAAAGTATCCCCGCATTTGCGTTGGTTAATTCGCAATGCAATCCTTTCCACTTGTCCGCCTGAAGCAATTAATCTCATTGCTTATAATGAGAATGTACCTGATGCACATTTCGGTATTGCTCACGGGCCGAGCCGATCCATTAGCATCAACTTGGAACGGCATTTTTTCTCAGCCATGGACCATTGTATGGAAGAAGAAAACATGTACGCCAGCATCCGCATGTTACTTCTGCATGAAATCCTGGACACTGTGCTGCACGAAGCACATCACCTCAAAATCAGCTTACAAAACAACGACTTCGACAAGAGCGATCTTGATGAGGCTGGTGCAAAAGAAGCTGGTCGTAAAGCATGGATGATTGCAAAGCAGTGGAATTGCAACATCACATTGTTCGGTGACTTCTTGGATAATCAAATCAAGGAATTCTTGGATGCTCTTGAAGAAGACACCAAGGAAACACCAACAATGTGGAAGGATCTCCAAGTATGGATGTCGAAAAACAATCTGGGGTATTACAACCCAGATAAGGACTTGGAACTTTCCATTAACCATGCATTCGAGGCATTGTCGAAAGACGAAGAACCTTGGATGGAAGACCCAGCTGAATTCTTGGATACAACAATCCACGAGACTGAGCAAACTCAGCCTGTAATGCCAGCTGTTGAATCGGTGCCTGAGAATACATACGACGCTCAGATGCCAATCCATGCTGCACCAACAGCTATGGAAACAGCACTGGCTGACATGGCAAGAAATCAGCCAAATCTGTTGCAAGAAGTACTAAGTGGAATGTTGGGACAAACCACTCTGGCACCGTCAATGGGTGATGTATATCCTGAATACAATGACGAACTTCCAAATTCGTTTGAACCAGCACCTGCGCCTGCACCTATGCCGGTAATGCCTGCTGCTCCTGCTGGAAACCTTGCCAAAACGATAGAAACGGTATTCCGTACAATATTCTGGCATGTGGTTAGTAAAGGTGGCTTCACTCACGAAGGCACCTACAACAATCCAGGTGTTGTTATGGAGCCTATCAACATTGCTCATATTCCTGGGGCATTGCAAATCTTTACCAACATGGATACGTTGGATGCTCAAGGCAAGTACGCCAAGAACCAGCCAACACAATATGGAATCAAAGGTATGCTAACGAAGGAAAACCTTCCGAAATACACCTTATTCCTTAACATCAACGGCCAGCTACATCGCCGCTCTATCATAGCTCAAAACCCAAACGCAGTAGATGACATGGGGCAATTAAAAACTTGGGCACGTGAAGCTAAAGCTGGCACAAAGATAATGTACGTTCTTGGGGACGAAGCAAACCCTGGAGTACGTGCGTACATTAAACTCACAGCAGGTTGTGCTCTTGGTCAAGAAGAGTATAAGCTATGGACCTGATTCGTTCAGGCATAGTCATCAACTCTCAGCAAATTAGGAATGAGTTCGGATACACAGCTAAACATCCGAATTCATTACCTAAATGCACAGCGATTTGGATTCATTACGATAAGAATGGAAACATTCTAAGTATTGAACCGAAACAGTGTGTTGTGGGGAGTAGTGGTACTGCTCGTTGAGGTTGGTGGGTCCTGTCCCTGCTCGTGGGAGTGGGGATGGGGATTTTGGGGGATAGTGGTACTGATCCTCTGATGGGCTTGTGGATGTTCCCTAGCTCAAACTTTTTTATCTTTCAAAGGAGATTCATTATGTCAAGTGCAAGCAAGTTCGTAGCCGTTCTCGTCGCTGGTCGTGCCGCTGGTTCCAAGAGCCCCTCCACTGGTGTTCAGCATGGCGGTATCTATTATCCGGAGCACCTGCTCAACGGTAAGAAAATCACCGCTCGCTGGGAAGGCAACATCTATATCAACGGTATGAACTATGTTGATCCCACCACCGGAGAGTCCAAAGAGGGCAAATCGGAAGTCATCCGCGTTGTTGCATGGAATGGTCAGAATGCCAAACCGGGTGGCGGCCTCGCAGATCTTTGCGCCAAGGCAGTCGCCGTTGGTAAGGAGTTCTCCTGTGAGCTGGACGTGAATACGTTCAAGAAGCGCCTCTTCATCGAGGACAAGCCGCAGACTGATCATCTTGGTCGTGAGATCATGATCAACGGTACATCCTTCACCATGCGTGGGCTTCCGATCTGGGGCAACGATGCCGATTCCGTAATTCAGGCTGAGATTGCCAACTATCGCACCACAGGTCAGGCCACCTTCGCATCACGTCCTCCGTTCTGGAACGTTGTTGGTCACGCTGATGCTGCCATCTGGGATGTTATCAAGAAGTCCCGTAAAGCCACTCAGTACGTGCCCGGTTCGGCAACCTATGGTCACGCTCGTGTTGTGATTCCGGTTGGTGCTCAGCTCATCAATGCAGCCGGTCAGCCCGTTAATCCTGCTGCTGCAATGCCGGGACTCGATCCGAACATGATGGCGATGTTGCAAGCGTTGATGGCTGGTCAGATGCCGGTAGCTCCTGCGCCTGTTGCACCTGTTCCGCCTCCTACTCCGGCACTTCCCGCTGGGGTTGATCCGGTCTTGATGGCGAAACTTCTTGCAGCATTCAGTGGGGCAGCTCCTGCAACTCCTTCTGTTCCTCCGGTCTCCGCTGCTGCCGGTGCTGTACTCAATGGGCAGATGCCTATCTAATCTCTTCCTGTGCCGTGTCATCCTTCGGGGTGGCACGGTACTTCTTTCTTTTTTAAGTGGCTTCCCTCCGGTCAGCTCAGTAACAGCCAGTAGCCCTGGATGTTGTTGCTGAGTTGGTCGGTATTCTAATTTCTAGTTTATTGCTGGGAGATATGCTCTTGTCTAGACTTACGTTTCATATCTTGAAATTTTTTGGGTGGTACAACTTAATTTTTTCTGCGGCAACAAAGGATGTTGATGATACGGGGCTCTGTTGGGAGGGATGGCCGCTTTTTTGGTCTCTAGACCAGCAACCTATTCATATCCTAGGATTTTTTACAGATGATTTTTGGAGATGTAAAATATTATATTGGAGAAGTAGAGGAATAAACTAACCTCTCCAATATTATTTATAGTATTCCTGTAGCGGTTGTTACAGATGTGTCCCATGCTGGGGGTGGGGTGGAGGTCTTGTAATCGTCTCTTACTTTAACAAAAATGCTATATAGTTTGTCGTTGCTTAAATCATCTGATTTTAATGCATGACACTGGATAGTATTTCCTTTTTGTTTTATGAAATCATATACAATCTGTCTAGGTAATAAAGTGGATTTTTCTGGGGCCGGGTCGGGAACAGTCTCAAAACTCATAGCTTTATCAACATATGGTAACATAGACTCAACAGCTTCTTCCAATACTTTAATTCTTTTTTGTGCTTCTTCATATAATTCTATAGATACATATTTAGTAGTATCAATAGTAGTACTCTTAATAATCTTTTTAGTACCGATAATTTTACCTAATTTCTTATTTACTGCTTCTTGTACTTCCTTAGCAGTAGGAACTTTATCTTTAGATATTTCTTGCCATACTTCAACTAATTGTTCAGGTAGTAGCTTTATCATTGGTCTAATTTGAGAAACAGCAGTTGGTAATTTATTTTCCGGAAAAATGTCCGGAACTCCGGACAAAATTTCATATGTTTTTGCAGCATCAATCAACTCATAGGCATTAGAACGTTTCATACCTAATTCTACATTAACAGCTTCAGCAAAGGTTTTATAACCTACTTCCTTATATTTTTTATTATCTTGAATACCCTGGAGTATCTTTCCTGCTACTAGAAATACTTTAGTAGTAGAATCTTTTATAATAGCAATATCTTCTTGGAATGTAGTAATCTTTTGTAATTCGTTCATAATTCACCTTTTAAATAAGAAACCCCTTCAAGCAGCTCCAATTTTATTCGGGTGAGAAAGCTACTATCGGGGGTTATAAGCAATTTGTAGCATAGTTTCTCACGACTATCCTACTATATAATAGCTAGTTTAATACGTATAGTATAACATATTTTAACTTAATGTCAACACAAAAGGAGTAATAAACAATGGACTTTTTAACACAAGTAGGAGTAGTACTTGCCTGTTTAGCAGGTGTATTAGTTATCATAGGACTTATATCTGACTATACTTGTCACTCTTATACTTTAATAAGTAGATTTTTTAATACACTATATGAAATCTCTTCTGCATTGGCGCCGCTATTCTTATTTGTTTTTGGTGCTTATCCAATAGTACTATTAATAGTTTGGTTGATAACAACATATACTAATGTCAATGTAAATATTACTATTACCTCTTGAGGATAAGTCATGTGGAAATTCCTGGTTTGGATTTTTGACAGCGGGCTCTTAGTAGGATTTGCTATGCTATCTATATACCTTGTTATATTTGGTATAGAGTTTTATCCTATGTTTAAACAGTGGATATTAGAACACCATGTGCTTCATTCCTTTCAAAAAGTATATATACCATACTATAAACAAACCAGTATTATTATAGCACCAACCATGTGTGAGTACCACAAAAAATGTGCTCGTTTATTTTTATTTTTCTCTTATTTGAATGCTCTACTTATCTTTTTGATGCTCTCTATTGGTTGTGTGGCTTATTGGAACTTGGTTTTATTATTACTATTTTTTATCTTAGCCGCCGCCCATAATAGAGTTCAAGGTAAGTATGAACAAGAAATCTGGGGGGGCTGCTTGCAACACTCCACAGGAGAATTCATATGGAAAACTACATATCAAGAAGAAAACATGAAAGAAAACCTAGAGAAGGTTACGCACAGACATTACAGCTTTCTTTAATCCCGGCGGCAAAAATAAGCATGGTGTTTTGGGTGATAATGTTCTTCATGAGTATAGGATTAATCTTCTGCCTATCAGAAAGTGAGATGGGTAAAATACTCCATGGTACCCTGGCCCTAGGAGCAATTGCAATTGCAATAAGACATTTCATAGAGTTTAGAAGACTTAAAGGTCAACTAAACGAACTCCTTAAAGACCATCCTGAATTCAAATTATAATAAACAAAAACAAATAAAGTAAAAAATAGTACTATTATTCTATAACAAAATTTAAATAGTAGTACTATTTATTATTAAAAAATAAACAAAAAGGATTAAAAATGACACCACAAGAGTTGGCTCTCAGTGATCTGATTTGGGCTGTTTTGTACATATTAACGTTCTTCTATGTAAGAAAACCTATCCTTCACTTCTTCGCTTGGCCACATCCAATAAGAGTACTATATCATTTTATACTACCAATGCTTCTGGGTCTCAATATGGGTAATGCTTTAGTTAATTACAAATTATTCGGTTAATTTGGAGAAGAAAAATGCAAGAACAAAATACTAACATAATAGTATCATGGTTCAACACTGCCACTAAGCGCCCTGAGTGTGAGATTTTTAAAAAAGCGGCAGTAGAATTAACACGTAAGTATGCCAACATGATAAAAGCAGATAAGAACTGTATAGAAGTAAAACTATACAGAGCTACTCCTTTATTAGAACTATAACTGGGACAATGTCCCG
>Ga0172381_10005195_pt1 | contig 13289 bp, 14 predicted proteins | sample Leawel6488metaG_FD_119754 | JGI IMG/M metagenome (GOLD analysis project Ga0172381, IMG submission 119754) | Leachate microbial communities from a municipal landfill in Southern Ontario, Canada - Leachate well 64-88 metaG | ecosystem: Engineered > Solid waste > Landfill > Unclassified | place... | reverse complement strand
CGCCTGTCAAAAGCACATCTCTCTCAAGGCCCGGCAGCTCGGTATCACCTGGCTAGCAGCGGGTCTGGCTCTCTGGACTCTACTCTACAAACCCGGTTCCGGCGTCCTCATTCTCTCCACGAAGGAGAACGAGGCGATCAAGGTTGCGAACCGCGTTTGGAACATGCTTCAGTCTCTACCCCCTTGGCTTTGGAACGGTGCCGAGGTAATCAAGCCTGTCCGATCGGAACCCACCTCGGATATCTGGCTCAAGTTCCCAGACGGAAGGATCTCAAAGCTAGAGGCTCTGGCCGCGTCGTCTGCCGCTGGGCACGGTTCGACCGCTGCGCTCGTGATCCTCGATGAGTTCTCTCGCCAGGAATATGCGAGGGAGTCTTGGAAGGCGGCAGTCCCGACCACGCAGGGCGGCGGCAAGGTCCTGGTTATCTCGACCGGAAACGGCGTATCCAAGTCCGCTACCGGCGGCAACTTCTTCCACCACCTCTGGGTGAACGCTGACGAGTACGGGCTGACCAAGGTTTTCCTTCCCTGGTCGCAGCACCCCGACCGGGACGAAGACTGGTACAGGAGAAACGCTGACGCTCTACCTACCGCCGACAGGGGTGAGCAGTATCCGAAGGACGAGGAAGAAGCCTTCATCCTCACAGGTTCTCCATACTTCGACCGGGAAGCACTCGCTGAATACATGAAGCTGATCCCCGAACCGGAGTTTCGTTTTGACTTCGAGCCGAAGGGTTCCAAGGCGAAGTTCAAGAAGTGGTCGCATGGCCGAATTAGGGTCTACTCCGGACCTGACGCGGATCACAAGTACGCGATCTTCGCCGATCCGGCGACGGGGCGCGGCGCAGACTATTCCGCCGCTTATGTCATTGACCTTGCGGAACCAAAGTTCGTGGCCGAGTTCCATGCCAAGCTCGACGCCGACCTGTTTGCAGAGCAGCTTCACTATCTCGGGCGCTGGTACAACTCCGCTCTGATCGCCGTGGATGTATCCGGCGGTTTCGGCGAGGCCGTGACGATCCCGCTACGAGACGGAAAATCCGCTCGCCCTCCCTACCCGAATCTCTATCGCCATCGCTTCTCGAACCGCCCTGGCTTCCAAGAGGCGAAGACGATCGGTTTCCCGATCAGTCAGCACACCCGACCGCTGATTATCAACCAGATAGAGAAGGCGATCAGAGATCGGGTAATCCCGTTTATGACTCGCAGGCTTTGGGACGAGTGCCGCACGTTTATTAACGCTGAGAGTGGTACTACGCCTCGCGCTCAGGACGGCTGTAACGACGACTGCGTGATGTCGGCAGCCGGGGCGCTTGAGATGTATCGACTCTACGGAGTCCACCCTGAGAAGCCCAAGAAGCGTTCTCTACGCCGTTCGATCTATTCACCGATTTCTGCCTAGGAGGTATCAATGTCCGTCCCGTCCGAACTGATGGCCCTACTGCAAGGCGGAAACGCCGACGCTGGATACCCCGCTCCTGATGCGGGTTATGCGCCTCCCGAGACGCAAGATCAAGGCAGTTCTGCGGAAGAACTTTTATCGCAAGGAATCGAGATCCTTCAGGCCGCTCTCCAGGCGGAACCCGACCCCCAGGACTCCCAGGCTATCGCTGAGATCGTGAAGCAGTTGTACGCGATTCTCGGGACTCGTCAGAAGGAATCTGATGAAGCCCTCCAAGGCAAGATGAATCCACGGATGTTGAGGCGTGGCGTCTAACTTCGACAAGTACCTCCATAAGTTCGAGGAGGACAGCCAAGACCACGACGCTTTCGTGACCGAGTGTGAGAAGCGTTACGACTCGTATCGCGGCTACATGGATACCAACTCCAAGGCAGCCGCGTGGACAAACAAGGCTCACCCGGCTTACGTGCTGCAAGAAATCGAGACGATCGCCGCTTCGCTGATCGACCCTAACCCCGGCTGGAAGGTCGGGGCGCAGTCGATTCTCGGGCAGCCTCCCGAGATCGAGCGGTACAGAACGGCGGCGCAGGCACTTGAAACCCTACTTGCGTACCAAGCCGTCCAGTCGGGCTTCGCCGCTTCTCGCCGGGTGGACCGAATCCAAGCTCTCATCACCGGACTCTCGGTAGACAAGCAGTATTGGAACTACGCGAAGCAGGATCGGACGTACCGAAAGACGGTAAACGTTCCGCTGGAGGGTACATACCTCTCGATCCCGCAGACTCAAGAAGTAACCGAGCGGGTAGTTGTTAAGGACGATCCGGTTTGTGAAGTGGTGGACGTTCGCCACTTCATCATCCCAAAGAACGTCATCTCGCTTGAAAAAGCTCGAAGAGTCACGCACCGCGTTTACATGCCCTTCGACGAACTCAAGCTACTGGAGAAGTCGGAGAACAATCCGAACGGCATTTACAAGAACGTCGATGAACTGAAGGAGTCTAAGAACTTTGCCAGAGATTCGATGGACCAGTCCAAGGACATCTTCGCGTTCAAGCCCGACAAGAACGATGTGGAGGTTCTTGAAATCTGGCACAAGCGGAAAGACGGGACGATGGGCCTTGCCGCGATCGGGAACCGGAAGGTTCTGCTCCGCGACGACGATTCACCGTTCTGGCACGGCGAGTTCCCGTTCGTCGTGTCCTCCCCGATGCCGTACCCGTTCCGCTCTCGCGGTCTGTCGGATGTCGAGTTCTTGTCAAAACTGCAAGAACTCCTCTGGACGTTTATCAACCAGCGTCTCGACAACGTGCAACTGCTCAACAACGCGATCACGCTGATTCGCTCAGACGTTGAAGATGTCAATGCCTTCGAGTGGGCACCGGGCGCTCAGTGGCTAGTGGACGACATACAGCAAGTCAAGACGCTCGACATAAATCCGCTGCCAGCCGAAATCTCGCTCAAGACCGAAGAGTTGCTACGCGGCGATATGCAGAACATCGTAGGTGGTTTGCCGTTCGCAACCGGGGCGCAGTCCTCGACGCTCGACCAGCAAACCGCTACGGGTGTCTCGATCGTAACGAACCTCGCCCAACGACGCATCGCCGCGAAGAAACAAAACTTCGTCATATCGGACTCACAGATTGCCAACCAGTTCATCGAACTCGATCGCCAGTTCGTGACCGCCGAGCGGTTCGTGGAAATCGTCGGACCCGATGGCAAGTCGGCCTTCCAGACGATCAACCCCGAACACTGGCAGGACATCGACCTCAAGGTGAAGGTGGAGGCGATGGACGAGTCGCTAGTCCGGCAGGAGAAGAGAGCCGAGGCGCAGGCGATGTTGCAAGTGGCAACCGCGTCCGCTCCAGTGTTCCGGGCTACGGGGAACCCGTTGAATCTCAAGGCGTACATGGACAAGTACCTGGAATCCTTCGGGATCAGGGACAAAGCCCTTTACTACTCGGCCAAGCCGCAGGCGCAACTCCCCCAGACCGGGCAGCAACCACAGGCTGCACAGCCCGGACAGACTGGGGCCACGGCTCCGCAGGCAATCGACGTGAACAGTCCCTCCAACTCCTTCAGCCAATCCCCCGTAGCTGCTGAGCAGCAAATGGGCGCGATGTCAGGGCCGGTGAACTAGTAGTGACAGACCTAAGTGGACTTGGAGATCGCGCTAAGGCGCTAGCCAAGCTGAAGGGGACAGACGGTTGGAAGACTCTCGGAGAAATCTACACCGAGAGACGTATTGCATATCAGGCCAAGGTCGGCCGAGATGTTCTTCGCCGTGGCTATGAAATCAACCAGCGCGAGATCGACTACAACGCTGGTTACTTTTTTGGCGTCCAGCAGTTGCTAGACAAGCCCGAGCAGTTCGAGCAGCAAATGGAGGCAGCGTTGCAAAAGCAACGTCTCCAAGAACAAGGAGATAAGAAGTGAGTGAGTTCAACTTCGAGGCGGCTATGGCTGCCAAGGTGACTCCCGAAGAAGAGGGGCAGGTTGCCGAAGAGACGGTCGCTGAAGAAGCGGAAGCCGTCGAAGAGGAAGTGGTAGAAGAGGAAGTAGCCGAGGAACGACCGAGGGACGAGAAGGGCAGGTTTGCCTCTCTCAAGGCCGATGATCTCTCCCCTGATATACGGGCGTATCTCGATGCTCACGGCGGCGATGTTGCCGCTGCACTGAAGGATGCCACGGAAGCGCAGAGGGTCATCGGTCGGCAGGGTTCCGAACTTGGCGATCTTCGCAAGGCGGTCGATCAGATACAGGCCGCGCAGGGGAAACCCCGCGTAGATACAAACTCGTTCGCGCAACTCATCGAGAACGATCCAGCGCAGGCAACCGTGCTTGCTTACCAGGCGGGAGACACCGCCGCAGCGGGCATGGCACTACAAGCGTGGAAAGACGAAGATCCCTTCGCTGCCGGTCAGTGGGTTACAGACCAACGCATCCAGGAGCTTCGATCCAATTTCGATCAGCGTCTTCAGTCCACCACCGCCCCTCTCCAACAGAGAGTAGCGGGGCAGGACTTCGAGGACGCACTAACTACTTTCGCCCGTGCTAATCCCGACGTGGATCAGTACACGGGTACGATGCAGGCGATAGCCCAAGAGTCGCCGCGCATCCTACAAATACTCAAGGATGATCCATCCGTTGAGGCGAAGATAGAGGTTTACGACTTCCTCTACAACAAGGCGCGGGTTCGGGACACCGGCAGACTCGCTGAACAAAAACAAGTCGTAGCGACCGAAGGGGCCGCAGCCGCAGAAGCCGACAAGATCGGCGCGGCAGTAGCAAGTGCTACCTCCACCGTGGCGGCTGGAGGAAAGAGCAACGTAGAGCTGTTCAAGGAACAACTCCTACAGCCGCCCGCATATAGAGCCTAAATAGGGTCCCGCTAAGCGGGGCAGCCCCAGGCAGAAACATAACTTCTACCTGGAGTTAAAAACATGACAGCACTGACCACCAAATCGGGGATGGTCGATGACGCTGACATTCTGGCAAACGAACGCAAAGTCGATATGGACGATGTTATCGACATGCTCGAACCGGATGTCACGCAGTTCACGACCGCTCTGATGAAGGTCGCGTCGAAGCCCGCTATCTCAGCGAAAGTGGAGTGGCTGGAAGATCGTCTCTTCCCGCGCCTCGCTACTCTTTCTGTGACGGCGGCTACGGGCGACGATCACGTACACGTTGACGCCGGTTACGAAGCGTACTTCCGCATCGGCGACATCGTGAGAAACGCAATCACTGGTGAGGCGATGGCGGTTTCCGCTGCTCCTACCAGCGGTTCAATTCCTGTTACCCGTTCGATCGGTTCGGTTGCCGCTGCAACTTCGGCTACCGGCGCTGATCTAGTCATCATTGGTAACGCGGCAGCCCAGGGTGCAACACTTGGAACCGCGCTGGTGACAAGCAGGGTAGCTTGCTACAACTACTGCCAGATATTCCGGCATCCTTACACGTTCTCGAACACGCTCGCAGCGTCTTCGCTGTACGGCGGGCCAGAGCCGATGAAGGAACGCCAGAAGAAGGCGGTAGAGCATAAACGCGCTCTGGAGTATTCACTATTCTTCGGCGCTACCGACCTCAACACTAGCGGCTCTCCCGGTCCGATCGGTTACATGGGTGGGATCGTTGAGTACGTCGCTACAAACCTCCATGACCCGTCCGGCGGAATGTCGCCTAACGAGCTGGATACCTTCCTTCAGACCGATCTTCAGTTCGGTTCGCAGGACAAGGTGATCTTCGCCAGCCCGACATTCGCTCGCACGGTGTCTGCTTATGCGAGGGATAACTGGGTCAGGTCCTCACCGGACGACAAGAAGTACGGTATCAAGGTCGATGCCTATATCTCCGGCGCTTACGGTTACGGTATTCCGGTCTTCGTCAAGAAGGACTGGAATGACTTTACTAGTACCGGGAGCCAGTACGGTTCGTGGGCCTTCGTTGTCGATATGTCCGCCGTTCAACTCCGCCCGTTGCGCCCCACGGTGCTTCTGCGGAACCGGCAGGCTAACGACGCCGATCTCGTTACCGAGGAGTACCTGACAGAAACCTCGTTCGAGTTGCAGAACGAGAAGAAGCACGCGATCATCAAGGACGTAACAGGTCCGACCGCGAACTAACCGAGACGATGGGGGGTGCGATTGCACCCCCCATCTCCATAAAGGAAGTGAAACGTCTTGCCAAGGTATATCTCTAAGTACGGCGGTTACAAGAAGACTGTTCTCCATTCACAAAAGAGCCTCGTATCTACTCCCAGAGGCCCGGAGGAAAGGGCCACGCAAGCCGTCATCGCTGAGTTTAGGCGAGGCGGGGTAACACCGTGGGAGAAGGACCAAGCCCTAGTGAGGTTTAGTTACGCCCAGCCCATTACATCTGCTGACCCCGATATACAGTCCTATTCGGTTAATCGCGTAGTTTCTGGATTGGCTGACGGTGAGGACGTGACGCATCGCTTTTCCTACTACGATACCGACGAGCAGGCTCTCTTCGGTAAGTGGTCGCCTGAGATGAAGGCCGAGATCGAGGCGAACTTGGACGCTCAGCAGAACTCGGACTACTTCCGCTGCGACAAGCCGAAGCGCCCCGCTCCGTGGCCTTCCTACGACAAGCTCGTAAAGCAGGGCAAGCGGACAGTCGAACTCGTGGCTGAGAAGATCGCAGAGCAAGTGACGGAATCTGGGTTTGACCCGGATAAGGTCATCGCCTACGAAATCGAGAATCTGAATCGGCCCGAGGTGATCTACGCCCTTAACAAGCTGCTTGTCGAGAAGGAACCGGAAGCGACCGTTGCGGCGTGAATCTCGCTACATGGTGGCAGCAACGCGGCGGGATCGTTTACTGGCGCTGTGAAGTACCAGCTAAATATCTGCCGGGGCAAGTCAATCACCTCGAATACAGTGACCTACGCATAGAGAACGGAAAGCCAGTTTTCCCACGCCAAGAAGGTGCGGCGATCTGGCAGACTCCAGGGAACATTACTCGGTCGTTACTGATGGCCGAGCAACAACTACAGGGAGTCCGCGTCTTAGCGGAGATAGACGACAACTATCTCATCCCAGCTCCACAACTCCCCGACGTTCAATCCGAGTGGGTAGTAAAACACCATAAAGACGGGACGGACGACCACTCGATTGAATGTCATCGGAAGATTGTCAAGTGGGTTGACGGGATCATTGTCTCGACTCCCCGGTTAGCTGAGATATATGCCCCACTTAACGCAAACGTCTACGTCTGCCCGAACTCGATAGACACGCAGGACTGGCCCGATGTGGAGAAACCCGACGACGGAATCTTCCGCATTGGTTTCGCTGGTAGTAAGTCCCACTACCACGACTACGCGCTGGTTGATCGCGCCTTATCATGGGCGGCCGATCTGCCAGATGTGGAAATCCTGATTTACGGCATACGAGAAAAAGGGCCAGCAAAGAAGCGCTGGATAGAATGGAACCATGACCTCCCCGCGTATCGGGAAAGCCTAGGGCAGCTTGACGTAGGTGTTTGCCCACTTAGACAGTCTTACTGGACGGACTGTAAGAGTGACGTGAAAGCCTTGGAATACGCGATGGCCGGTGCTCTACCGATCATCACTAAGACCGAAGCCTACCGTCCCTGGTGGGACAAACCGTGCTTGGTAGCGGAAACCGAAAAGGACTTCCGACGCCATATCAAGTGGTGCGTGAATAACCGAGACGAAGTGAAAAAGCTGGCGGCTGAGGCTTTAGCCTACGTGCTGTCCGAACGTCGGATAGAACACTCGATCCATTACTGGGAAGAGGCGGTGAACGGTTAGTGGAACGCTGGAGAAAGCCGGTCATACCGGCAGCGGTTGAACCGGACAACAGTTCGACGATGGAAGTCGGAGTCCGACGAGGCGGCGTCAACTGGACGCTTGAGGAAGAGGACTTTCAGCGCGTCAAGGAAGGAAGGGTCTGCCTCAAGTGTATGGAGCCGCAGGAGGTTCCGTTCCCTAAGGTTTGCTCTCTCCCCGGCTGCGGCTACCCGATCAAGGCTCAACAACTGATCGACCTTGGCGAGCAGTACAAAGGCGACAAGTGGCTCGGTTCTCGGCTCAACCTCGATGAAGAGTTGAACCGTCTGGACGAGAAGCACTACCACGACAACTACTGGACTAGAGAGCACCACATCATCATCCCGAGAAGTGTCAAGAAGTGACACGCAGGGATAGCGATTCTGGGATTCTCAGGAAGACCCGGAAGCGCAGGAAGGTACTCGGTCAGAAGAAGCGTTCGCGTCAAGCTAGACGCGGCGAGAATGATGACAAGCTATGACTCCTATGGAGTTTGTGGTTTGGTCGCCGTGGCCTTATATGCACCGCAGCGCAGGTATGAGGGCTTTGTTCGTTTTAGGAAACGAGCTACGCAATCGTGGTCATAGCGTAGAAATTGCCAAGGCTTATCAGCGTAATTGGTCGAGTGATGAGATCCCTTTCGAGAAGTTTGATTTTTGGGATGGAAAATCTAACCCCATCCACATCTATCCAGAGGGGGTTTCTGGTAATCCCTCTGGCGGAGACAAGGTTGTACGATGGATTCTGTCGTTCACCCCCCGCTCTTTACCGCCTAACGATCTAATCGTAACTTGGTCTTCTAGTTTTGTGGATGCTCCCATTCTACAAGTTGAAGTCATAGAACCCTTTTTCGTTGACAACGGTAGCGTTCGTACAAAGAAGTTGTTTTGGGTTGGGAAAGGCGAGTGTCCCGTAGGCTGGTTTCTCAACACACAGCATGTACAGATTACCCATGCGTGGCCTGGAACGCGCCAGGAACTTGCCAAAGAACTTCAACAAGCAAAAGAGCTTGTCCTGTTTGACCCCATGACCTGCCTAGAAGCGGAAGCTAAACGTTGTGGCTGCCCGGTTAGGTCGATGGTAGAGAAGATTGATGTGAAGTACGACCCTCAGCCACAACAGGTTGATGACTTTATCGCTTTGGCTAAAGAAAAATGGCCGCTTTCAACGAGTGGCCGATAGACGAGTCCTTGTCTTAGGAGTTAGATGTCAACATTCGCTGAACTCACCTCGGCAGTAACGACGCGAACGGGGAACGACGACTCGACCTCGATTGGAAGGTATATCAACGAGGCTCGCGTAGATGTACTCCTGCGGACTAGGTGCAACGTCACTGCGCTCACCATTGCCCTCGCTGGTACGGCAGACGAAACCCTAGATGATGGCGATGTACTGGAGATAACCGAGGTTACGAAGGTCGCGGCGGGCGGAGTGGACTATCTACTCCAGCGAGTAACGCCGCAAGAGATTCTTCGTCTTCGCGCCAACTCGTCAGATACCTCTCCCTCTCGTAAGTACGCGACAGAGGGGCTGACGCTGATGCTCTGGCCTACCCCGGCGGCGGGTGACGTACTGACCTACTACGGCGTTCCCACACCGACCGTTCTTACCGGGGCAGACGTTCCCTCAGACATTCCGCTCCAGTGGCACAAAGCCCTGTTCTTCTACGCCGCCGCCGAAGCCTCTGACGATCGGGACGACGAGAGTTCCGGGCAGGGCGAACTCTACCGGGCCAAGTACGAGAAGATGCTGCGCGACATTCGTAAGAACATGAACCGGATGGGAGGTAGACGGCTACCGAGGGCAACCGTAGGGGCTGGGGTATCTGTCCCGCACGACAACTCGGCGGACTGGTAGATGTCCAATCCATCGACGCTACAAGTCTCCTTCGACAAGGGGATGCGCCAAGACGTACCTAGGCACATGCTCGGGCAAACCGCCGCCTGGAACCTTGTTGACATCGTACTCGGCGTGGACGGGTTGCAGGAGCGCGGCGGCTACGTCTATGCCTCCCCGGACATCGCTACTGTTAAAGCGACTGCCGCCTACATCGTCAACGGGATCACCGCTCCGTTTACAGCGGCAGAACAGAATCTCTGCCTCGATGAAGACGGCGAACTATACAAAATTACAAGTTCCACGGTTGCGACGGACATCGGAGCAGCCTTCGCTGCCGTTTCGCTGAGCTTCCACCGTGAGAACGTCATCATCCCAGACCCGGCGGGTTCACTGGGGCCGAAAGTCTACAACGGCTCTACGGTCGCAGCCCTCGGCGGCTCTCCCCCAGCCGGGAAGTACGCCTGCGTCTTCAACGATTGGTCGGCGCTCGGCGGATCAGGAGCACTACCGAACCGAATCTGGTTCTCCGCTGCTGGCGATCCGGCGACGTGGGATACGACGAACGCTTGGGTTGACGCTGATCAGAAGCTGGTAGGACTCGCCGCCGTTTCTGGTGCGATTCTCGGCTTCACAGACCAGGGAGTTGAGCGTTGGAGTGGCACGATTGCTCCCCCCGGCTCCGACTTCACGCACCGCGTCTTACAAGCAGGGGCCGCCGCCTACTCCGCCTCGATCGTGCAAACCGGGCAGAACATCTGCTGGGCATCGCGAGACGGCATCTTTATGACAGACGCATCGAGCGTCTACGACCTCTCCTACGACTGCGGACTCAAGACCCTCTGGAAGGATGTAGTCGCTCCAGACACGGCGAACACTTGGAACGTCTCAGCGGGCATCCTTGCCGATCGCTACCTCGTTCTCTCAGTGATGAACGGGGCAACGCCAATCGGATCGTTCGTTATCGACATCCCCCTTCGTAGGGCATGGCGCTGGACGAATATCAACGCATGTGGGATGTGGTCGGACGGGCCGAAACTCTACTTCGGCCTGCGCGGAGCCGCTTACGTCGGGGAACTCTCCACCACGTTCGAGAAGTCGGGCACGTACAAGGCAGACGGAGACGGAACGATCGTTACCAGCGTGATCGAGACTCGCTTCTTCCAGGGTCCGTCGGGACTCAAGACGTGGCGGGCCGTCTACCCGACCTACGACCTGCGGGATGCGGCGACGGACAACCCCGCCGTACAACTTGCCTACGTCCTCTCCCCCGAGGCCACGTCCTACACGAACGTCGGCTCTCCGCTGACTGAAACCACCGCCTCTACTAGGGCGCGGATCGAAGTCAACAAGAAGTCCGAGGGGATCGGGCTCAGGATTGTCAGCTCGGGCGCTTCGGCTGACTTCCGCCTCTACGGGATCGACGCTGACGTGTACGGCATGGAACGGTCGAGGACATCGTGAGTGACGCAGATATTCTCGTAGGCGCTTTCAAGAACAGCCTCAGCCCGGAGGACACGGAACTATCCGATCGGGAAAAGACGCTGATGATTCGGATGCTTTCCAATCCGGCGTATTTCCCCGATACATTCTGGTCAGCGCTCGCTAACAAGCTGGTGATGATCCTTACTGATTTACCTATCTCGAACGTCAGCGGGTTCATCAAACCCTCGCGGATTACGGACTACCCGGACGATAATCGCCACTTCCTACGCGGCGACGGGGAGTGGGTGAAGATCGCTGGTGCTCCGATCGAGACTTGGGGCGATGCCGATGCAACTTGGGGCGATGCTGACCACACTTGGGCGGGAGAGGATACCTAATGGCTAGTGCTTACCCCGGTGGAATCGATACCTTCGACACAACTATTACCGACGTTGCTCTAAACGACGGCGCTCAAGCGCATATCACCATCCATTCGGATATTGCCGATGCGCTAAACAAGGTCGAAGGCGAACTCGGTACTAACCCCTCGCAAGCCGAATCTACGGTCGCCGCGCTGACCGCGAAGATGGCGGATAAGACAATCGTCACCACGAAGGGCGACTTGCTTGCCGCCTCTGCTGCTTCGACTCTTGTTAGAGTCGGGGTCGGCACAGACGGTCAGATGCTTGTTGCCGATGCCGCTTCCACCGGGGGGGTGAAGTGGGCAGCGTCAAGCGGAGTTCCGGGAGCTTGGACGGCGTACACTCCAACTCTTACGGGTTGGACGGGGACCCCAACTATTAGCTGCGCTTATTTACAACTCGGCACAAAAACCGTTTACGTTAGATTCCATATAGCAGGTTCAAGTAATTCCGTCTCGGCCGCGATATCTCTTCCGGCGCTGGGGAATCCCGTCGCTGTGCAACAATATCTTCCCGTATGTAGAGGCTATTATCAGCCCAGCGTCGATCTAGTTAATGTTCTAGTCGCGCTCTGGATAGCCGCCTCCACCCCCACTGTGGTATTTGAGAACTTGACTGCAACTTGGAAAACGACGGGGCAGAAGGCTGTATCCGGTCAATTTGTCTACGAACTAGCGTAAAACGGTCGGCGGGGTTTGAACGGACGCCCGCTAGCGCAAGCTGAAGCGTAGTCGTCAAACATACCGATCTCGGTGTTGAGTCGGTAGACCCGACGTGCCGTTGCCTTACTCGCGCCGAGCATCCGGGCAAACCGAGCGACGTTCATCACGGCTCGACAATCAGCCCCGGCTTCAGTGTGCCCATCCCAGCCAGGGTAGTTCCTGTAGAAGAAAACGTGGCTCGGTTCATGAACGGCGACTCGAAGTGCGAATGCCATTCCAACCGCCGAGTCTGAGAAGTCATCTCCCCGAAGTTTAGGAGAACGCGCAAACGCATTGAGCCGCTTGCAGATGTCCGGTTGGAAGTCGATTCGATAGTTAATCCGATCATCAGCGTCTTCAGACGACCATGCTAGTCCGTCGGCTCCTCCGTACTCCTTCGGGATCGAGCAGGAGATGGTCAGCACTGGGTTAGGCGCGTAAAGCGGATTAGGTCGCCCACTCGCCATTAACGCGATCGAAGACAGCACTATCGGAGCCAGAGTAACCACCCTCCCACCATACACCCACCAGCCCAAGGGGTCCAATGCAAATCTACTACGACCCGGTTACGGGGCTGTACCTGAGTGGAACGATCGATACTGCCGAGATCGCCAACGGGGCGATTACCGACACTCAAGTAGCAACCGCCAACAAGGACGGCACGGCTGCTACTCCGTCGATGCGGACACTGGGTACTGGGGCGGCGCAGGCTTGCGCGGGGAACGACTCTAGGGTTACGGGGGCTGCTGCGGCGGCGCAACCGGACTGGACAGCGCCATCGTTGCTCAACTCCTGGGTGAACCTGGGGGGAGCCTACAGTGTTGCCGGTTATTTTAGGGACACCCTGGGGATGGTGCATCTCCGGGGAGTCATTGCGGCTGGAAGCGTTTGGACCGCTGTGATGTTCGTTCTCCCGGTCGGGTATCGACCTAGTTATGAGGCAGTATTTCCCGTTGTTTCTAACAACGCGTTAGGCCGTCTAGATATAGATACAAGTGGGAATGTATTTATGTCGGGCGCGGGTTCTACCGCCTGGGTGTCACTCGATGGAATCAGTTTCAGAGCAGCTTAGGGAGGTGAAATGGCTATAGATCCCGCACTTTTAGCGCTACTTGAGGCTGATCCCGGCTATCAACAGATATTAGGAGACGTACAGGGTGCTTCCGCTGCGGAGAAGGGCCAGCGTAACGCCT
>Ga0172381_10005194_pt1 | contig 13289 bp, 13 predicted proteins | sample Leawel6488metaG_FD_119754 | JGI IMG/M metagenome (GOLD analysis project Ga0172381, IMG submission 119754) | Leachate microbial communities from a municipal landfill in Southern Ontario, Canada - Leachate well 64-88 metaG | ecosystem: Engineered > Solid waste > Landfill > Unclassified | place... | reverse complement strand
TAGATTCTTCATCCACGAAAAGTCCAATTCCTAGAACATCAACCGGTTTTGGAGTAAACAATAATTTAGCTAATCCAGCATAACTTTGCCCTCTTAATAATAAAAGATAAGCATATTTATTATTTGCATAAACCTTTGATAAATTCTGAGAAATTATATTAATTCTATCACTAAAATCTGTAATTCCTGCCAGTTTATTTAAAAAAGTTTCATATTCACTATCACTCATGTATCCTTGATTTTTAATTATTTTAGCAATAGTATCATTTTCAATTGTAGACAAAGCCTGCTCTTGGGTTGTAGCAAATTCAAATATATTATCTAAGCTATCTGTGTCTAACCAACATCTCATTGTCTCGTCACCACAATAACCTACATCTTTCCAACGGGCATTGGATAGATTAACAAAAATATCACTGCCTTTCCCAGGATTTTCATTTGCGCAAATTCGAATAATTCCTTCATTATAAATTTCAGGATCAATTAAATCATTAATTCCCTCTTCAAGATTTAAATTTAATAAGCTATACCAGCTTGCACTCCCAGAAACACATTCAGTTTCACTGGTAACATTAAAATTTGTTACTGTTTCATTGATGTATGCATCTTCTAGATAATTATAAGCAAAACTAGTAGTTGCTTCTCCAAATCCGCATTCTTCTTGTCCATTTACATTAACACATAATTCTTTATATCCAGAAGGATAAGTAAAATCAACAGTTTCAGTTTTATACCCTCCCTTTGAGATATAACCAGAAGCAACAAGTCTTCCAGTTTGTAAATCCTGATAATAAGAACTTGTTGGACCTTCTCTTAAATAAACTCTATAATAAACACCACTATCTTTTCCAGCATAAATGTGATAGAATACTTTATATTGAGAGGTAGCAGGATTAGTTACAGTTGTTAAAGGAATTTCGTCGAACTTAGCAGTATATTGTGGAGGAGAATCTGCTTGAGTTAATACATCTAAAAGATTAGACCCGCTTGGATAAGCAACAGAAGCATAACTTTTACATACAAGCCCACCAACTTCATCAGTACTCCTTAACTTAAATGCTTTATAAGAATTAGAAGCATAAAAGTTTATAAAATAATCATAAGAATTTTGAAAATTTTCCCAAGCTGAATTAAAAGTCATATATTCTCCTCCCCCACGTTTATTTTGTCCAGTTAAAGCAGAAATTATTTTCGGTAAAGCTAAATTTGTTAATGGAACAGCTTGCCTCCAAAACATCTCGCACAGATAAATACTATTAACCTCATCACAAATTCCAACAGTAGCACCTGTATCTAAACTTTCTTGCAAACAATCTTTATAAGATTGAGTTATTGTTAACCAATTTTCCATTCCTGCTTTAATTCCAGTTAAGCAAATTGGAGCAATTATACCTTCTTGAGCATTAGGTGCACACAAAACTAAACTTCCCACAATTCCAGATTGAATAACATCTTTAACAGGATATTTACCTCCAAAATCACATCTACTTTGAGGACATAAAACAGGATCACAAACATTAAATAAAATTTGACATTCTTTTGGAGACATTATATCCGTACATCGTACATCCGGAATATCAACTTCAGGAGCACCCACATTAACCTTACCAATTTTTCCTCCAAGATTAACACTTTTAATTCCATTGCTATGTAATGTAGAAGCAGTTTTAATTGCGGATTGAGCAATTGAAATCAAAGAAGCAGTCTGGGCAGTAGTTAATCCAGAAGCACTAAAATCTTTTTGACTTGTTCTTAGATTAATCATTGTACATGAATCATCTCTATCTACTAAACTAAATTCCTCAATCTTATTTGCTCCAACATTACATAACCAAAAACTATTTACTGTGCCAGATTCATAATAAGTTTGCAACTCTCCAGATAAATAAGAACCTTCATCCATATAAGCATACCATCCTTCTTTTATATCTAAAGGCACAATAGAGGGTAAACCTTCATATGTGCCATCCTCATAATATCTAACTTCGGGGCTTAGGTATTCATTTTGTAATTTATCTGAAGTTAAAATTCTAATACTTAATCCAAGAGGGTTTCCATTATTCTCTAAAAGAGGAGTTAGAACATCCCCCTCAGCAATATAAGTCCCAATAACACTACCATCTTCATCATATTGTAAAAGATATTCTTTGCCAGAAGTTGCATCTTTATATCCATAAACTTTATCCGCAGGTTTAAGAGTAGTGATTCTATTTTCATTGTAATCAAAATATTCTGACTCACTGAATATTTCTTCTTGCTGAGTAATATTTAATTGCTTTAAGCCAGTAAAATCAACATAAGAATTTTTAAGACCAGTTTTAGAGATAAAATCATTTAATGTAACAGAAGATTCTTGATTTTTATTTAATTCATAAATTTCATTATACAAATTATTTTTAGCAATTGTATCATTAGGATTTTCAGCTAAAATTCTAGAATATAAATCAATATTTCTTAAATCTTCTAAACTATAATCTTTTCCATAACCTTCAGCACTAAGATTTATATTAGCAACATCAATATCTGGAAAACCATTTACTCCTGAAATAGCAGAGAGCTTTTTTAAATTAGCATTAACATTAGAAGAATAATCTTGAGAGAATGCTGTCTGATTAATTACACTACCTCCTAAAAAATCACTTGATTCTAAATGACTTGCTTCGATTGTTTTAATTTCTTCATTTTGTGCTTTGATTGCATTATCATAAAGTTCAACTTGAGCATCAATCTTATTAGAATTGCTAAATAAACAATCTTCCATAGAAACATAACTAGCATCTACCTTAGTAAAGTCCGCGCATCTTTCATTCCAACCTCCAGCTTCATTCATGACTGTTTTACGAGCAATCGCTTTTCCTCCAAGATTTTCAGCTAAATTTTTTAATGTAAATGCAGAACCAGTAATCAAGCAAGCAGACTTCATTACTTGCACAACCTCGCCAAGACCTTCATTCACCTTAGTCCATTCTTCAATTGTTTTATTCAATTTATTAATTCTCTCTTGAGTTTTTTCAGGAGATAATTTGATTGCTCTCTTTTCAATACCAATTTTATAACTAAAATTAGCCTCGCTAGTTGCACGATTAGCTCCAACCTTTAAAGAAACTTTAGCTTGCTTTTTTAGATTTACTTCAGTTAAAACAAATTGATAATTACCAGAAGTTATTATCTCTCCTTGAGTTAACTTAAGTGTCTCTGTTTTGTAAGCATTAGTATTCTTTTGAGTAGGTGTAGAAGTTGATAATTTGATAGAAGCAGAATTAATTGTGAGACCATCTTGTAATTCAACATAATCACTAGAACCAGTAACAGAAGAAATATCTACTACTTCCCCCTTAGCAAGTTCAAAAGGGTCTCCCAAAGTTCCAGGATTATTGACTTTAGTAATTTGCACTTTAGCCCCATATTCTTCATAAGTTGGCTGATACACTTCAGTTAATATAATATCTTTCATATCTCCTTCAATTAACATTTCTTTGTAAGATCTACCAGAATTAAGCACATCTCGTCCAATATCACAATAAGTGTAATACTCTGCTGAATTAGGATATGCAGATTTAAATTTATTACAAAAAGTTTCTAAATCGTTAGTATTTCCTAATTCTTTTGCAAGACTAATTTTTTCAATAAAGCTTAGTTCAGACAAGATATCTGTTCCTTTGACAGGATCAACTTCTTCATAAAAATTTGAGATAATGGTATCAAAATCAGTATTAGCATTAGAATAATCTTCTTTAATCTCCGAAGTTAAGTCTTCTTCAGAATTACCTTTTGTAAAACTAATAAAAGTGAATTTTAAATCAGCTAAAGATTTAGCATTATCACTTACAATTAAGGTAATATGATTTTTTACTTTTTTTAATTGCTCAACAGAAAGTTTAGAAGCAGTTGTACCTTCAATGTAAGCCAAAGTAATTTTAATATTCTCAGATTTAGTAAAATCTATTCCAGCCTTCCGCGAAGCCTTTTCCATTTTACTTAAGTAAACCGCCCCAGTAATCTCTCCATTATTATTCTTAACATCAGTTATTTTTTCTCCAACAGTTACGCTTGTAATTTTATTATCAAAACCAATATCCACTTTAGGATAATAACTTAGAGTAAATGTTTCTGATTTTTCATCACCTTTACAGCTTACCTTAACTTCTTCAATATTTCCAAAAGCTTGAATATCTTGTACAGTACAAGAACCGTCCAAAAATTTTTCGCCTTTTTTAATCTGAAAATATTCTGAATTAACTTTTATAATTGCATGAATAGCAGGGACCTCTAATTTATCTAAAGTCATTGTTAAAGTAGCTAAGCAATCAACTCCGGGGATGTAAATAGGATTAGTTGATTCACCTTCATTTAAATTAAAAGAGGCATATTTTACTTTTTCTCTTTCTCTTCTATCACCTAAAGTAGTTTGATATTTATCTGTATACAATGCTACAACTGCAGAATCATCATCAGCACTTTCTACTCTTAAATAACCTTTTCCGTCCCAAAAACTATACTTTTCTCTATTCATTTTCCAAACATCATCACTCATTTCAGGAAGATAAAAAACATTGTCTCTAATACCAAATGCCTCAGCTAGATTATATTTCATTTCAACTTTTAACTGACCTTCAACATACTCAGGCATTGCACTTTCATTAGTTGTTCTTTTTAGAATAATAAGAGCATAACCTAAATCCTGATATTCAAAAGGATCAGATACATCAGAAGCAAGCCTATTTCTCCAAAGTGCAGAAAATTTAGGATAAAAAGCAATACTTCTTACACCCTTAGAATTATTAAAACTTCCAAAATTAATATTTTGAATATAATTAACATCTATTAAAGGATTTATTTTCATTGCTTGAATTTTACAAAAAACAGGAACATCTTGCTCTTCTAATAAATCACTTCTAACAACAGCAGGAGTACAACTTAGAGGTTCAACTTGTAGAAGAAAATCTGTTCCATCTCTGCACATAGTTAAGTCTAATTGAGAATTAACAGTAGAAGAGACTCCAGAAATGATGCCTGAAGTTCCAACATTAAGATAAGATGTAGCATAATTGGAATTAACACTCTTTCCCCAACTTGATTCTAAAAAACTATTTCCACTCCCAGTATAAAAATTTGATGCAGCAGATACGGAAACAAGCTCAATAAAACTAAAAATAAAAATTCCAATAATTAAAAGTAAACTCAATTTTTTCATTTAAAATGCACCTCAATATTTTTTGAACCAATAAAATTATAGTTATCTTGTAATTCATCTAATGTTTTTGGAATTCTCAAATTTCCCACATCTAAAATTAACATATCCGAAGATTCAAGTTCAGCTTCTGTGAAATAATAACTAGAAGCTCCACCCCCAATTAAAGCATTCTTCATCATATCCTCTGGAAGTTGGATATCATAACAAGTTTGCCCAATTCCAAGAACATATCCTCCAGCACATTGCTTGTAGGTATTATTCTCTGTAACTGTGAAGTCTGGAGTTCCATATAAATAAACTTCAAGATTATATTCTCCTTCACTAAGCTTAATAGTTTTTTGTTCAGGATAAACAATAGTAGAAGATTGTCCTCTTGCAGAAATAAAATTAATTATCGTATTATTTTTAAACACTTTATTATCAGCAAGTATCTCTAAGTTGACTAAAAATTCTTTAGATAAAGATGCTAAAAGAAAACTATTATTTTCTAAGATAGTTTGAGTTTCTTTATATTCTGAAAATCCATCAGCTCTTACAATAAGATTTCCATTAACACATTGAGGGAAATTAGCTTGAAGTTGCCCATTAATTGTTTCTCCAATATCGCAAATAGAACCAAAACATTCATAAGAAATATTTCCGTTCACAATATTCATTTCACTATCAAGTAGGCTAACTCTAACAGAAGCAAGTTTATCTGCACATAAGTTAATACTTTCATCATTAGAAATAAAGTTAGAGATTAAAGCTTCACGAGGTTTATTTCCCTGAATAACAACTGCAAAGGGAAATTGAAAAAATTCTTTTTCATTGTATAATTGAACAACCACAGGATATTTAATATTATAAACAAAATGATAAGGAACATAACAAAACCCTAACAAGCCCATTCCATTCTGATTCCCAAGTGGCTCTGCAACAAGTAAATCTCCTTCGGCAGGGATAATTTCATAGAAACTTTCCCAATCTTTTGAATTGATAAATCTTACTTCAGAATTAATATCAGAATCGATTAAGAAATAATCCTGCTTACTTCCAGAAGTTTTTAATGCCAAGGTATTAGCTTCAAATGCATCTTTTAATTCATCAACAACAACATGTGCATTCCAGACAAGAGGCTTACAACTTAATTCTACTCCATCAACAGGAGCATATAGTCTCAGAATATCAACAGAATAATTTTCTAAGAACATTTCTTCTATCTCTTGGTTATATAATTCTATAGCATCATTATACAAATTACCCAAATTAGAATCAATAGAGATTGCATGATTCTCAAAAGAATAAAATTCTTCTCCTCTAGCAACTTCTATTTTCATATTAATATTAACTTTAACTACATTATCTTGAATATTTATATCTACTTCTGGTTCATTTTTAGAAATATCATATCCTTCATTGATGTATTCATTAAAAGAACAAGTTTTAACTACTGTTTGTAAAAATTTTTCTAAATCTTTTTCCATATATTCTTTTGTAGGAACTTGTTCCTTAGGAAGATTCGCTGCAGATAAATAATACCAATATGGAATATCTATTCCCATAAAATTCATGTAAGATGAAAAAGGAGAATACATAGATCCTGTTTGATATTCAGGCAAGTAAATATAACCTCCTTGAGTTTCTAAAAGTAAAATTCCTTCAGAAGCTTGCGATTCAGCACAACTTAAAAAGCTGTTTTCTATTCTTTGAAAATTATCTGGAACAGTAGTTTTTTGTATTTTATCCTTAAAGATAAAGTAACTTGCCACTAAAACAACTATCACTAAAGCAACAATAATGAAAATTGCTACTTGCGCCCCCTTACCTCTTTTTAATAGCATAATTTAAAGACGAAAAATATCTATATAAATATTTGTTTAAAGAAAGAATTAATAAGGATTTCTAGACCTTTTATAAGCCTTAAAGTTGCTTACTCTAAGATGATTAATTCCTCCAAAGATACACAATATACCACTAACAATCATTGCCCATCTATCAAATTTTGATAAAGGATCACCGACGTTAAGAATACTTAAATTAAGAGTTAATAAATAAGCTCCAACGCCAAAGTACAGAATAAATAATATCACCCTTTTTATATCCATACATAAAAAAAGCAAGAAGATTATTTAAACTTTCTTAATTAGCAATTCCGAAATAAAAGAATCCTGCGAAAAACTAAAAAATCAAAGATAAAAACCTTTATAAAACCCCAGTTTTTCATGATTCTATGAAGTTACCAAAAACAACAAATAGATACTGCCCTTATTGCAAAAAGAAAACAGAGCAAAAAATCAAATTAGTTTCTACAGGTTTCAAAAGAGGAACCATGAGAAGAGGTTCGAAACAAAGAGCTCAACTAAGAGGATTAGCTAGAGGAATAGGAAATTTAGGTAAATTTTCAAAACCTGCAGTTACAAAAAACAAAAGAAAATCCAAAACAACTAAAAAGACAAATATTATGTACACATGTAAAACCTGTAACAAATCAAAATATCAGAAAAAAGGTATAAGGTCAGGTAAACAAATTCAAGAATAAAAATGGAAAAAAATAAAATGGTTGCTGGAATCATAAAAACCTGCTGGAGGTTGTTATAATGGCACAAGCAAAAAGAAAAAAGAGAATGTTCAATGTAATTCTACCTTTAATAAAAAAGCAAACTCAATTAGTTGGTTATGAGATAGAAGATTTAGATAATCGGAGTATTAGTTATGACTTAACTAGAATGCTTAAGGGTAAAGGAGCATTGATAAGATTCCATTTAACAGTAAAAAATGATATTGGAATAGCAACAGCGAATCAGTTACAATTAATGCCTTATCATACTCATAGAATGGTAAAAAAAGGTACAGATTATGTAGAAGATTCTTTTGTAACAAAATGCAAAGATACTAACATTAGAATAAAACCATTACTTGTAACAAGAAGAAAAGTTTCAAGGGAAGTTAAAAAAGCATTAAGAGAAAAAGCAAGAGAAGAATTGTCCATATGGGCATCTTCAAAAGATTCCCAAGAATTATTTGAAGAAGTTTTAAGAAATAAAATTCAAAAAGAATTAAGTTTAAAACTTAAAAAAATTTATCCATTATCACTTTGTGATATACGAATGCTTGAGACAACAAAGTAAACAATTTCTAAACAGAACATTTTTAAAAGATTAATTCGAGATATATTTATAATGATGCCTCCATAGCTCAGTGGCAGAGCGGCTGCCTTGTAAGCAGTAGGTCGGGAGTTCAAATCTCTCTGGAGGCTTTGAGATTTGTGGTTGCTGGATTCCTAAAACCCGCAGGAGGTTGTAGTTCAAATCTCTCTGGAGGCTTTGAACATTAGTGAAAAGACTTCTTTACGCAATTCAAGGAATTTCAGTTTGGAGATTTATTTATAATCACTTCTTCAGCATATAAACAAAAAATAAATTATTTCCAAGTTCAAGTCTTTGACATCTCACACATCCATTTAATTTAAGATTTTCTCGAAGTTCCTTAGGGATTAAAAAATATTTGGTGGCTTCATGTGCTCCTCTTTGAGTTAGTCTAGTTATAATATCTGCAGATTCTTCAGAAAACATTCTGATGTTATCCATTGAGCCTTTCAGCTTTAACAATTCTTCATAGCCCACCTCAAGCTCAATCAGAACCTTTCCATCTTTATTGTTCTTTATACTTAGGACATCAGCCATCCAAAAAACAATGAAAAAGGAGTTTAAAAAGAAGATTGTTATGCAGAAGAAGAAAAACTATATAAAATCACTGATATTCAAAGAAATAGATGGGAAAAATCATTAGTTCTAAGCAACTAAAAAATAATAAATTCTTAATTAAAATTTTAACTGAAAATCAAGATTTGAAAAACCTGAAAGGTAATCTAAAAAATATCCATATTTTTACAGACGAATGTTGCACAAAAGAAGCTTGTGTTAAAGAAAGAGGAAATAACAAAACTACAAAATATTTCCAGATTCCACTAACCTTAAGACCAAAAAAAAGAAGTTATCAAAAATTAATATCTCAAAAAATTGAATCTCAAAAAGCTATTTATTACATCTATGGTTTGATTAGCTAATAAATCTTTATTTAACAACAACAGCAGTTCCAAAAGCAAACATCTCTGAAGTTGAAGCCATAATCATTGAGGTTGTAAATCTTACTGCCACAATGGCATTTGCACCTTGAGAAATTGCATCATTAACCATTCGATTCAAAGCTTCATCACGAGCTTGATTTGACATTGCAGTGTAATTTTTAATTTCTCCACCAACAAGGTTTTTGAAACCTGCACCAATATCAACCCCCATATTTCTACATCTAACAGTATTTCCTCGAACAAGCCCCAGAACTTTTACAATTTTCTTTCCAGGAATTTCATCAGTTGTTACAACCAAGAAATTATTTTTTTTCATTTGTTCCTCCTTTCATTTTAGAATAATTTATTTGATCAATTTTATCTTCATGCTTATTGAAGAAAATAACAAATCCTATTATAATTAATGGAATTCCATAAATTAAGAGAAAAACAACAGCTCCTGCACTAACACAAATTCCAATAATTAGAAGAATAATTCCAATTAAAGTAATAATCAAACCAATAACTTGTCTAGTTTTCATAAGATTAAATGAAAATTTCAGTTAATAAACCTTACCACTTTCGTAGTTCATCTTTAAATCTTTCATGCCAAGAATTAACTATTGCTAAAATCATTTCTCTTATTTTATCACGATCTTTTATTTTATAGTAGAATATATAGCCCCCTTGGGATTGATTAACCTGACTCCTAAAGAGTAATCCTTTTTCATGTAATTTTTTAACTGATCTTTGAACTGTTGATTTCTCAAAACTCAATTTTTCAGAAAGCTCTTCTGTAGTAAAAGCTCCGCTTTCTTTTTTCATTAAAAATTTAATTAAGATAAAATCTGACTTGGTCAAAGCCAAACTACATTTAATTACATCTTCAATTTCAAACCTTTTACAAGCAAAATCAATTGTCATGAGTGAGAATGAAATCAATTTTTTTCTTTAAAGTCTCTGCATTAACTAAGCCAACAATCCTTCCAATTTCTTTTCCATTCTTTAAAATAATTAAACAAGGGATTCCTTGAATTCCATATTTCAAAGCAATCTTTTCTTCAGTTTGTGTATCAATCTTTGCAAATTTTAATTTTCCGTGGTAAGAAATACTCAAAGATTCAAAAATTGGTCCCATCATCTGGCAAGGTCCGCACCAGTCTGCATAAAAATCTAAAATAACTGGAACTTTTGAGTCTACAACTTCTTTTTCAAAATTATTTAAATTTACGTGTAACATTTTAACCTCCAAGTACTGTACTAAATTAACAGTACTTTATAAATTCTTTTTAGAACTGTAAAAAAATCAAGAATAAATCAGCTCTTTATTAAATTTAAAACTCAAGTTAATTTTAAAATTAGTTCAATGCTCAAGATATTCTGCTTTACCATCTCCTACCAGTATAACAGCAATTTCTTTAGCAAGATTAGCTATTTGTCCTTTTTCATAAGGTCCGAGTACTTCTCCATTTGGCTCTACAAATTCTCCAACCTCTTCCAAGAAAATAACAACGGTATTGACCTTTTCATCCTCAGTCTTATCCCCATTCAGAAAACTATTTAACACCTTATCTGATTTAGCAACACATTTCATAAGTTCTTCAAAGAGCTCTTTCTCAATCAAAAGCATATTATCAAAATCCTGCTTAGAAATCCCTGTTTCAGAGGCAATTAGAACTAAGTTTAAAATTTTTTTTCTTCTTCTTCTTAAAAGTTCTTGAAACAAAGTAATTGCATTTTCTAGCTGTTTTTTGTTTTTCAAAATAGCCTCAGAAAAAATATCTCTTTCTTTAGAAGAAGCTTCTCTCTTTTCTTTTAGATATTTAGCCACATCTTTAACAAAAGTTTTTGGAATTGGTTGTAAACTCTCAGAATATCTTTCTTTCTTTGCTGCTTCATAAATATCTTGATAAGTAATCATGCCCCTCAAAAATCATTAGTCTTTTAATAGATTACTATACTACCAGATAATTATTCCAAATCAATTGTATACACAAAAATCTTATTATATGGAATAAACCAGTTTTCCATTTCTTCAATAGAAGCGTGCTCCATAATTTTTCTAAAAAGTCTAATAGAATTACCATGAGCAGAGATTACAACATTTACCTGATTTTTCCGCATATATTCCTTTAACCAGACAATAAATTTCTTAACTCTCTTCTCAACATCATAAAAAGACTCTCCATGAGGTACTTTATTTTTATATCCACGGTGAATTGCATTATATTCTTCCTCCCCTAAGAATTTTTTCAACTCTTTTATAAGATGCTTATTTCTAATGTTTTCGATGGCATCACCAGAAGAGAGCAAATTATATTGCTGATTTCCTAATTTTTTGATAAAATCCTTATGAGAGCTACCCTCAAGAATTCCATAACTTCGCTCAATCATTCTATTATCTTCTATTATCTTTTGACATTCAGGATGGAACTTCAAAACATACATTAATGTGTCTTTAGAACGAGAAAGTTTTGTTTGAATAGCTACTTCAAATTTAACATTTTTTAATTTCTCAGCAACAATTTTAGCATCCTTTATACCTTCTTTAGTTAATTTAGAATCCTTCCATCCAGTAAACTTTTCTTTCATGTTGTAATCTGTTCTTCCATGTCTAAAAACATAAATTTTCAACTTCTTTTTCATTCATAATTAAAGAAAAGCAGATTTATAAAAACTACTTAGAAGATAAACAAAACTGCAAATCCAACTAAGAAGATTAGACTAAATATCCATAATAAAGTATTTCCAAGTTTCTTAGTTCCCAACGCATAAGCAAACCCAATCTTAATTATTGTGTTAGTAGTTATAGCAATAAGGATGCAAGTTGAAGCAACAAGAGAAGTTATGCTTCCAGTTTTAAATAATCCAGACATTGTTAATGCAATGACATCTGCATCAGCTAGACCAGATAAGAAACTAGTAAGATAAAGTCCTGTATCCCCAAAAGAAATTTGTGCTATTCTAGCAATTAATAAAATGAGAGCAAATAAAAGACCAAATTTTAAAGCAGGCCACAGAGCAAAAGGTTGTTTTAGTTTAAGATTAATATTCATTTTCTTTTCTCTTTTCTTAGAAAAAAAGAATGCAATCACAAAGCACATAATTCCCATAGTTATTAGTGGTAAAAGTAAAGATTCCAAGATAATCGGACTTAAAATAGCAATAATAAAAATAATTCTAAGAAACATCATTCCTACAGCAGTCACAATTGCTAATACAAAAGGAGAATTTATTTTTTTATTTTTTCTACTTTCTCCAGCTATAGATAATGCAACTGCAGTAGATGAAACCAAGCCTCCAACCAGTCCAACAAGACCATATCCTCTTTTAGAGCCAACTAGTTTAACTAAGATATATCCTAAAAATCCTATTCCCGCTATTAAAACAACCATTAACCAGATGTAATAAAAATTGAAAACATCAAGATTAGACAAAAGGTTTTCTCCAATTCTTAAGGAAGATAAAATACCATATACCCCAGGAATATCCGTAAGAGAATAATTTTTGTTTGGTAAAAAAGGTAAAATTACAAAAGAGATTAAAGAAAATTGAATTACTGCAATTAATTCTCTTTGCTCAATTTTTTTAGCAAAACTATGCAGATTCTCTTTAAATGTTAAAAAAGCTGTAATTAAAATTGCCAAAACAACAGCAATTTCTAAATATCCGGTAGTACACATTGCACCAACAATATAACTTAAAACTGCACTAATTTCAGTAGTGGCTGAAGACATTCCTAATTTCAAACGATCAAAAACAGAAGACACAACACTTAATAATAAAATTCCAAAAAATCCTGCTAAAACAAACCAAGAAATAATAGATGAAGAAAGATAACCTAAAACTGCTCCAAGCAAGGTTATAAGAATAAATGTCCTAAATCCTGCAAATTTTTTAAGGTGCTCTTTTTGTTGAGTATACTCCCTTTGAAGTCCAATTAAAGCTCCAAGGAGAATGGCTATAACCAAACCGATAAGAGGATTCATAATTATTAATAGCAAAAAGAATATTTAAAACTATTCCAATAAAACCCAAACTTTATTA
>Ga0172381_10005193_pt1 | contig 13290 bp, 29 predicted proteins | sample Leawel6488metaG_FD_119754 | JGI IMG/M metagenome (GOLD analysis project Ga0172381, IMG submission 119754) | Leachate microbial communities from a municipal landfill in Southern Ontario, Canada - Leachate well 64-88 metaG | ecosystem: Engineered > Solid waste > Landfill > Unclassified | place... | reverse complement strand
ATAGTCTTTCATAGCGTGAATACGTTAGAGGAAGCCCGAGAGAGGATGTTCTGATTCGCTCTTCCCTACTAACCTCCTGCAGACTGATTAACAACTCACTGCTGACTTGCTCTCCGTGCGTGAGACGATGCGCTAAGACTTCTTGGACGTTTGGGGTGAGATTGCGGACTATGTCGCGTGCTTGCGCTAGACTGAGCGGTGTGTGAAGTGCCAGCTTGCGAGCCAACCCCTCAGTTGATGTTATGTCCGGTGCAATAGCAAACATGAAGGCCCCACCCTTTACAGCTTAAACGATTAGAATTGCTTTGAGGTGATAAGAGTGAGGGCAGACAAAGGAGCCAGAGTCTGCCCTCACTCCGAGAGGAAAGAAAGGAGAAATGAAGAAACCAGCGAACTTGTGGCTGTTCTTTATCAGGAGGACCGCGTGTGTCTAGTACGCGTTACTACTTGTTCGCTGTTTTCTCTAATTGTATTCTAATATAGAATCGACGATAAATCAATAGGATTTCCGGGCAGAAACATCAAACTTTTGTGACTGCTAGTTTTTTGGCATACTTTTGACTTGTTTTTGTACTGCTTCCCATAGCGTTTCTGCGCTGTCGTCTATTAGCTGGGTGACTGTTTCTTCTGGGAGGTTTGAGATAGCCACGATGCGTTTGACAGGCACATTATGAAAAAACCTGAGGCGTATAAGCTTTTTACTGATGGTTGGTATAAGCTCTAAACACTGTAGGGTAACTAAGCGCTCCTGACTTAGTAGACGGGCCAGTCTAGGACTCCACTCCATAAGTCCGTTATACGAGAAAGACTTAGCGTCAGGATCTTCATACTTACTGGTCGGAATGTCGTAACAACTACCATATATCGCTTCCCACTGTTCGAGATACTGTAGGAAGTGTTTGTACTCCCAGTTACGAAGTAGACGAGGTCTTTTGTCGTCTAACTCTAACTCTCTCATAGCGCTCTCTGAACTCCCTTCCAACTGCTTCATAGCGAGGTAATCTAGGTCCTCCACCTCTTTCGCTTATCGCTATCATCTCCCAACTCCTAGTTTTTAGTAGCCTCCTACGAACTCGTTAGGATAGACATCTTCGCTGCTTCGACTTCGACTTCTCGTTGTCGACACAGAAACTCTCCTTACGGGTCTGTTTCTTAGCTTCTCCTCGAGTTCCTCCACTTTCTTCGTAAGAGCTTTGTTGCTAAAGCGAGCTCTTAGCCAAGCGTTTTCTCGTCTCGCTCGTACCAACTCGATCCTCTTCTCATCCAGAAGCGTCTCCAACTTCGCGACTTGACGTCTAAGATAAAGAACTTCAAAAGCCTTTAGCTTCTTCAGTAGTTTTGTAATCACTCTCGTTCTCCTTCATATAGACCGCGATCGCTTATCGTTATCATCTTAGTTAATCCATCCTATAGCGAATCCGATTACAAGACCAACGAACGCTCCGAGAACAGCTCCTATAACAAATGCAGCACCTAGCCAAGCTGCAAAATGCTGTCGAAACTCTTCTAACTGCTCTGGAGTGTATTCTTGCCTACTCATCCTTTGTACATCCTATCCCTAGACAGCCGTGAGCCTCTCTTTCGTCACAAGTAGTGCATGGCAAAGTAAGAGGCTCTTCTTCTATCTGAGCGAGCAATAGTCTCGCGTGAGCTAGCTTACTTCTTGCTCCTGGATAGTTATGATCATACATACCGATCTGATCTGCAGCAACTATACTCTCTGCTTGATCCTCTGTCATAAAGACTTCCATCCTATCGAACCTCCTCAACTGACTTCTGCCGGTGGCTGTTGACTGAATAGTATCCAGAAAATCCACTCTAAGACCTCCTCAGTTGCTCTGGAATGTGATCTGTACGAATCCACTTACGTTGATACAGAGGCGAATACGTTACTATCTTATCCTTACCTGGCACTAGACCAACATAGTGGTCACCATAACCAGCACCTTGAGTTGGCATCCTTATCCATTTGCGTCCGTCAGAACCTACTCCCATGTACTCGCCGACGTACAGTCCTGCACTGTCTTCGTGCCACACTTCTTCTCCGACTCTCGGATGAGTACAAAGATGAAATAGTACTGTCACTACGATCACGACTAATGCTACGACAACTTCTAGCATTTCTTAAGATCCCTTTCGAGTCGCTTCTTGATCTTATCTTGACAGTACGAGATAAGGAATTCATCGATAATCTCTTCAGTCGCTCCGCCAGATGCTATAGCGATTAGACCTTGCACGATAGCAGGACCGTCAGTAGCCGTCTTCAGTATTGCTGCAATCTGAAGTGACAGATCTATGCACTCGTCTCCTAAGACGTTATGTTTGCGTAACCACTCTGTCTCGAAAGGATTGCTAACAGAAGCGAACTCTTTAGCCGCCTCTCGAAGAAGCTCGTACATTCTTACTTTCTCATTATCAGGCATCTCTCCACCTCACTATGTAGTCTCCTGTTCTCGGATCTCGAGTAGTATCTATGTGCTCTATCTTTCGAGACTGAAGAGCTTCTTTCACTAAGCTCGAAAAGACATCCCAGTCTTGAAAGGACAAAGATTCAAGCTGAAGGAGAGTAATCCTTCTTTCGTGAATCGGACCTTCTTCTTTGTCTATCTGCAAGATCTTAGCTAGAGAGACTTCTTCTCGGTGGGTTCCTCCACCGACTTGCATAGGACACTCCATCAATCATCTTCCTCGTCTTCTTGCTCTACTACGGTCAGCTGTACACTCAGATACAAAAGCAAAAGGTGAAGATAAAACTCAACGCCTCTCCATCTCTTAACCAGACCAACACTTAAAGCCCAACTCGTTGTTCCAAACCTCAGAGAGAAACGCAATCTTCCAAAATAGGTATCGCTCTCTACTAATGTCTTCGACATTACCAGCTCCTGTCCGGAAGTATCTCTTCGACTAACAAGACATTTGCCATCATCACGCAGTATCTTCTATAAGACGTATCTTGAAATGAGAACGACTCGTGAAGTTTGAAGCTTCGTGAGAAGAGCTTTTCCGCAATATCGTCCTCCACGTCAAGAACTCTTATCGGCCCTCCTTCGAACACTATTCTGATTCTCTTCATTTCTTCAATATCCTTCTTATCCTCTTCAGCTGAACAGCCACAACAGCTGGTGAAGTAGAGCCGAATACCTCTTTGAGTTTCCCTTTCAATACAGCAAACGCAGGAGTATCTGGAAACTTCTCTCCTCGACTGTACCGATCTGCATACTCTATAAACTTCACTTTCCTCTCCTCAAAGAACAAAGAAACTCGTTAATCTCCAGCCAAGTCGCTTTGTAGTTTTCTTCTGCGTACTGATAAGAGATCCACAATCTCTTTATCTTCGTTCTAGACTCAGGAGCACAAACATTCACTCCTCTCACAGTGTCTTCGAGATGAACATCGGAAGGTATTCTGTCTTCCAACTTACTCAGAAACTCTCTAATGAAAGGAGTCTTCTCTCCCATACTTAGCATTTCGGACGCTCCTTGAGATCTACCTTAGTACGCAAAAGCACTCGATACCCCGAAAGAGCCTCATTCGCTCTTCTAAACCCTTCAGCTGCAGCTTTCGCTGTAATACCTAAGCTTCTCACCTCTCGAAGAAAGTCTGTCAGAAACTTACATTCGAACGAAACACGAATACCTATCTTAGCCATGTCTCGCCGAAACTCTCGAACCTCTTCTGGAGTTGACTCTACTCTGTCCGAACACATATGCATCTCCTACTGCAAACTCGCCTGAACATCGTTCGCGTAAAACTTCCCTCGATGCTCTACTCCTTCGACTACCACTAGATCGCTAACGCTCACCAGAGCATCGCTCTTAACGGTAAGGCAGTTATTAAGAACGAACTCTCTTGTTCCTACACTCGTGACTCTACCTACAGTTCTACAGAGAGTATGGAATGTCGTAGAGACTCTTTCTGGAACCACACCTACTGGTTTGTAGGAGTAGGGATACGATTGAACTTGAACATAGCTCGCATCGATAAATCTCTGTCCCGCCTCTTCAGCAACTGTGCCCTCCACTTGAGAGATTCTTGTGTAGCTGATCGGAACAACATCCGACTTAACGAAGATCGAAGGAACAAGAGAAAGGATTGGTCGAATATAGAATCCTCCTTCAACAACACCTGTCACTTGTCCTCCATAGACTCGAATTGAAGAGCCTAATGCAAGATCGTAAAAGACTTTTGAAGCTTCACCAAGATCTGCGTTAGCGCAATATGGTATCGTGTGATATCGATTTCGACTACCTGCGAATGTGTAACCAGACGGATTTCCATCCTTGTCGTATACGAACACCTTAACGTCTCCTGATCCAGTTACTCGTATACGATATGTATCTTGAGGAAGCCAAGTGTATGCTAGCATCTGACCAGATATAACAACTTGTCCTGTTTCATCGTTTCGGATCTTCTCATTTATAGAGGTAGCGATTACTTTCGAGCCTCTCAAAAGCTCTATCTTCGTTACTCCTGGATCTGTTGTACCAGCATAGATTCCGCTATAGCCCCAGTTCGTCTCAAAGCCAGGAGGATAACAACCGCCCCAAGATCGATACAGTTCCCAATCCAATCGACTATAGAAGATGATCGTATTTCTACCTTCTTCATCCATGTCTCCGTAGCTCTCTTCTACTACCCAAGAGCCTTTTCGCTTATAATCGGTATCGACCATTCGATGACGTAGAAGAACACCAGATCCGTCAGCCTTCTTATTGACTTGATAGCTAAGAATAGGAACCCAGTGACCGTCCTTCACGTCTATGAAGCGAGCAAAATTACGATGCATTACTTCTTTGATAGGAAGTCCAGTCCTGCACCCCTTGTTAGAGCTATTACTGTAGCAGATATCCGTCGCATCAAGATGTCTCATATAGCGCAAAATAGAGAGAGGGTTAATCAAACCTTCTCCTATATAGCCGTCTGAAGCTCCCTTCAGCCAATTGTTCACCATAGGAGGAGTAACGAACACTTCGTGATCCCATCCCCAAGGCGCAGTGTCGTCAGTCAAGTACGTAGCGTATCCTGTCAATTGCGATCCTACTTGCTTAATGGTATAGCTCGTATTGGCATAAGTATCGCTAAAATCGCTTTGATCGAGAATATACCAATTCCAGACATAACCAGTAGACCAACGTAGCGCAGAGAATCCGTCTATCTGGCCAACGTTGGGAGGAGGTCCATACCAGGTTAAGTTCCCTGCTGGATCTAACCAACAACGAGTTCCAAGTTCGCTCGCAAGTATCTCATCTGCTACGTAATAGTTCGTTCTCGTATCTGTCAAAGGATACCAAGTCGTAGATCCTCCGGACGAGTTCTCGAGTGTCTGAGAGTAATTTCCGTCTGAAACGATCTGATCGTCATATTTTGGATAGACAGGAATCGTCTGACCAAACGCTCCACACTCCGCTTGCCGTCCGTATGACCCACAAGTAAAAGTCACCAGCATAGGCGGAGTCACAACAGAAAGAGAGACATTAAACACTGAGTAGTCAGTGCAAGAGAAGAAGTCTACATTCCATGCAGAGTAAGCATCTGTTCCTGCATTTAGATAAACGGCGTCCCACGCTACACAACCCTTTGAGAAATCAACAGCAACGAGAAGAACCAATACCGAAAGAATCAAAAGCAATCTACTTCTTTTCATAGTTCGTTCCTCCTTGTCTTGCTAGATTAAGTAGCGCCTCTTTGTTTTGAGAGACGCTTGCTGCTGCGAAACATGCCTGAATGTGTTCGGGCAGCAGAAGATATCCTCGAAGTACGCTTGACACTATTACTGAAAGAAAAGCACACTCTTCTGATGTGACTTCATTAGCGTTCATAAACGCACAAGGAAAACCCATCTTCTGCTCTTCGAACTCTTTCGCGATCTCAGCTAAGAGCGCTTGGACTCTATCTCTACTCATTATACTTCCTTTGGCAGAAACCCTCGACGCTGAAGTTCTTTCTCCCAAGTCTCTATCACAGCTAGAGGAGATATCGCTTCAGCTATCATCTCGTGGACTACTCCAACTATCCGCCTTCTCTGGTAGATAAACACGAAGCGTCTTCTCTTCGGATCATATCGCCAACCCTCGACCTTCTTCTCTTTAGGATCGAGAAAAGGAATCTCTCTTCTCTCTTCTACTCCATCGATTAGGTCTGTGATTACGACGATCTCTCCCTTAAACTCAATCATACTCCTCACCTCCTCTTCTATTATACGAACTTCACCAAGATCGCTAAACTACTTGGCGTATCCTCTCTATATCGAGCTCATAAGGAAACTGAATCCAGTCCTCAGTAGTCTCAACATAGGTGTCGACAAGACCTTCTGTCCTCTTACGAGCGAAAATAGAAGCCCAGTGAAGGTCGACAGGAAGTTTTCTCCTCGTCTCTCCAGTATCTACAATATCGTCCACGATAAGAACTCGAGAGTTATCCACTACAAGACTTCTCAACAAAGGTATACCCAAGTAATGAGATACAGCAACCGCGATAGGAAGACCGCCTCTCTCGACTCCGAAGACGTACTTAAAGTCAATATCTTGACGAGCTCTCATCTCTTGCAGAAAAGAGAGCATATCGCAAAACCGCAAAAGATAAATGCCGTACTCCTCCCAAGTAAGTCTCCTTACTCTTCTCTTCTCGTTATTCTCCACTCTTCTTGCTCCACTGAGAAACGAGCTCAACGGCTCCCTTCTCGAAGTCTTGTTTAGTTCCTGACTCCTCCCACAGCTTGTGAACAGCTCGAAGAAGCTCCGGATCTCGATAAGGACTCCGAAGTTCGAGACTATCTGTCGTACCGTTTGGAAAAGACAGATCGTAAGGAGTTCCGCAGTATGCACACTCAATCCTAGCATCAACAGCAGTAGGAACTGCTTCTGCGAGCGAAGCTCTACAGATAAGACACTCAGTCGCTTCGAGAAGCTCTCTCTTCGAAGCTGTCATTAGAGCTATCGCCAGCTCTGTAGACCATCCATCGATATGATCTCTTGGATCCATACAATCTTGATCAGTCATTTTTCTTCTCCTCGAATCCTAGATTACGTCCTGACGCAAGAAGCTTCTCTACATCATCTTCTATACCGTCAAACGTACCTCGAAAGTTGATAGAGCGATCACATATATGAACATCATAGTACGGCTTTCCGCACTGCACGGAATCTATATACCTCATCAGATCGTGAGCCTCGAGATGCTCTCTTAAAGAAGCTGCCTCGATATCCGCTCTAGTGGTAAACAGAGTTACTCGTCTACCTTTCGCTTTCTGTCTTGCAAGGAAACTCCTAGCTCCAGGCTTAGGATCTCCGAACTTGCAAAACTCATACTCTTCGTACTCTAGAAGAGTCTTATCAACATCCAAGCAAACCGTTTCTGGAAACTTATCAGTCATAGCCAACGACCTCTTCCTTCTTGACGAGCTCTACTAACTCCCTCTGATACTTTCTGTCTAGCGACATCACTCCTTTGCGACCGATCGATGAGATATACAAAGCCTCTCTTTGTTGTAGTACTGCCAAAGCCATACCACAAGCATCAGCTTCATCATCTGTCAGTATATCTTCGAGCTTAGAGTTTGGTTTCCATAGTGCTCTCTTCTGTTGCCAGTTCGGATACTTCTTCTCGAAAGATGCCTTCTGAACATCCTTATTGGCGTTTCCTTTTACGGATAGAGCCATCTTTCCTTTCTCAGGTCCGTACTCCGCAAAATCATACACGATATCTTCCCATCTCTGTCTGACAAGATAATGAACCATACCATTGATCCTACCAAGTAGAAACATAGTGTTCATCGCCCAGCCTCTCGGATATTCAATAGCCAAGTACACTCGTCCTGGATAAGGACCCGTGAGCTCTTTCGCTCTCCTCAATACGTTTTCAAGCCAATCCGCTATCTCGACTAACTTATCGCATATACTGCCTACTGGCTCTTCGTAACCAACAGCAAGAAGCTCCTCGTGTTCATTAAGAATAGAGAAACCACAACGACTAGTCGAAAGATCAAGTCCCACTACTATCATTCCTTCTCCTTTGAAGAGCCTGGATGAAGTCGTTTAGAGATATACTGCAGCAAACAGCTCTCTCCACAGAAGTCGTGATCTTCATCGACAAGTAGCTTCGGACCAAGGATCTCCTCTCCCTCTGCTAGCTCGCCTATAATCAGTTTTCTGAGCGTCAAAGCTGTATCTTTCGACTTAATTATCGTTCCACAACCTTCACATTGATAAACTTCTATCTTCATTTCTGCTCCTTCTGGGTAACTGCAAAATTCCTTTGGAGCTTTGGGATTGTCCAGTTTTGCAGCAATCCAAGTATAATTATATTGGTTCCTATGTCGCCTAGGGCAATCCCAAAGCTCCATTGGGAGCCATTGGTTCCACAGGTTTCGTCACTTCTCTATAGTTTTCGAATGGAATTGATTGCTTTAATGCGTATTCTACCTCTCGAATCGTAAACTCATCCCGGAAACTCCCAGTCCCAATCTTTAAGTTTCCATCGCATGTAATCGCAACGATATAGCCTTTTCGCATAACCTCTTGAACGATAGCTCTTGGAACTTCCGGCACCTTATTGTCCTTCATTAGATAAGCCCTCCAATCGAGTCCTTAAGCTCTTCAAGTGGTCCAGTACTGGAGGCTTCAAGATAGCTTCTCTTATCGCACTAGACAGCCATTTCGGATCAGAAACTAAAACCTCGTCGAGATCCTTTTCAAGCAAAAGCTTTGTGATAGGATAGTCGTACTTTTGAGACATCTCTTGAGCGTTCGCCCAACCCTTCTCTCCTCCTTCGTCATTATCAAAAGCTACAACGATAATGTCTGTCTCTCGAAGAAGCATACCAAGGTGAACTTCAGTAAGAAACGATCCACAAACGCTCACTACATTATGATAGCCTACTTGATGAGCAACGAGCACTCCGAAATAATCCTCCACCACTACAGCACACCCGAGCTCTTGAATGCCTTTAGTTTGTATGCACTCGCTCAGACCAAATAGAGTAGTTGACTTCGAGTAGGGAAGGTTGTAGTACTTTGGAGTCTTACCATTCATATACTGAGGAAGTATCCTGCCGCCTATACTAACGAGATGGCTTTGAGCATTTACGATCGGAAACGTTACTCTTCCGCGAAGAGCATTATTCCAAGTCGGAGGACAATAACCTAATTGCCACTTCATGATCGTCTCTGAAGTAAGTCCTCTCCCGAGAAGATAATCGAAGGACTCGCTATGTAGCAAAAGCTGACAAACTAGATCTTCGTTCAACTCCTCAAGCTCTTTATCTCTTGTCATCCCTCTAACCTCTTCTTCGGATTCAGATCTACTCGATCTCCTGCTTCATATCCTTGACTTGCTGCCCAACGAGAGGACGTCTGTCCTACTCGAACAGTTCTAAGATCCTCGTACACTCTTTCTATGTACTCATCGTTTAGAGCATCAGACATCTTAACGAGAGCAGTCACTTTAGCGTTCTCTCTCTCCATATCCTCTCTCTTCCAGAACAAGAGATGAGCTACTCTCTTCGAACACCCTACCCAGAAGTTAGGACGAAACTTAAGGGGATGCATTCTAAACGAGTTCAGATTAGACTCTTCAATTCCTAGCCGATAGATCTGATCCTTCAGCCACAGAAATAGTTCTTTCGCAACCTGTACATCTTCCTTCGCACCGATGAAGGTGATCGACTGACCGTGAAAGAAAACAGTCCTGCAGTAGCACGCCTGAGCAACTCCATCCGCAAGAATCACTTGCCACTGCCACGGTTGCCACTTAGAGACATTCATACTTAGAGTGTCTCCAATAACTTCGTCCGACTGCCTCTTCTTACTGAAGTGACCTTCGATATCCGCAAGCTCCAACTTATGAAGAGTCAAAAGCTCTTGAGCCTTTTGTGCTGCAACAGCTGCCTCGTTCTCGTTAGGTGAACCTGCCAAAGCAAAAAGCTTCTGAATCCTCTCTAGGATCTTATCTGGTACTTCAGCGTGAATCATCTGGTCCTCTCTATCTTATGCTCGTCACACATTCTCTTTCCTAGCTCTGTAAAGCGCAACGAAGGTTCTTCGCTAGACTCTATCTCAATCAAATCCTTCTTCACTAGAGAAGAAAGAACTCCTCTCGCAACCTTACTCTCCAAACCTGAACGATCGATCACATCAAAGACCCAAGGATACTCATCCAGATAAGCATCACCGAAATCGCTTGATCTTGCTCCTTGTAAAAGCTTTCTCTCGTTTTCAGTAATGTTCATTAGTCTACCTCAACTCTATCAAAGATCAAGCTTAAACCTACTGCTTTGAAGAAAACCTTGAATCCTCGATACTCTACATTCAAAGCAGTAGGAGTATAGTAACTAACAAAAGCTTCAGATCTCTCAATAAGGTAGTTCCCAAAGCCCTCAGCAGATCCTCCTCCTCTAATAAACTTCACTCTGTTAACATCTATCTCGAACGGAAGAGTACCAGCCCCTCTCAGAGCGATCTCTACCTCTTTGATCTCGTCTTCTCTTTTGCAATCAACTTTCAGTTTCATTTCGTTTCTCCTTATTACTCTTACATATATATTATTATTGATTTCTCGGTAAAAGTAATATGAAATCTAAAGAATTTTAGTTCTCACTACTATTATACGGATTTCTTCTGACTCGCTAAACTTTCCACCCAGTCATCGAGTAAGTCGATAACTCCTCTAGATATCTCGTCGAGAGTATCTCTTCTTACTTCTCCTATAGACGTCCAGTTAAGAACATCGCAAACCTTCTCTTCAACTCTTCTCCTTAGCTCGAAGTCAGCTCTTAGTGCTTCCTGCACCTCATTCTTCTTCAAACTCTTGTCCTCGTACCGAGACCGTTTCTTCCTTAATGGGCTCTTTTGGATTGACGAGAGCATCAATAACTGCATTCCGATACACCTCATCGTTTCGCAATCTCGTTAGAAGACCCTCTGTTCCCATTACTCTCTCTGGAAACCGAGTAGGGTCTGGAGCGAACTTCCAATAGGCACCACCTGCGACTAAGACCTTCGCGTTCTTACCCATCTCCCACAGCTCGTAGATCTTATCGATCCCTTCAGTAAAGCTAATGTAGAATCGAGCCTTCTTAAAGGGAGGAGCTACTTTGCTCTTCACGACAGTAGCATTTATCCATCGACCGGTCTCTGCGTCCTTCGTACTAGGCGTACACTGAACGCGAATACTCGAATAGAACTTAAGAGCGTGTCCACCAGGCGTAGTAAACGGATTCGAATATCCCCAAGATCCTGTATCCATATTATCGCGAACTTGATTCGTCCAAAGACACAAAGTATCGTTCGTTCGAGAAATGGACTGAAGCTGAGGGAGCTCTTGCGATAACATCCTGGCAAGCTGAGCGTAATCTCTCTTATTCGTCTCAGAGTCATAGACGACCTTAGGTAGCATAGCTGCAGCGCTATCAAATATCACAGCTCTTACTTGTCCAGAGCCTATCAACTTCTTAGCGACATCGATAGCCATCTCACCGTAGCTAGGCTGACTGATAAATAGATCCTCTACGATTACTCCTTGCTTCGCAGCCCACTCCAAATCAGCAGAGTTCTCAGAATCTATCATACAAGCGATTCCGCCGTCTCTCTGCACGCTCGCTATGATATTCCAACAAAGAGTTGTCTTTCCGCTAGACTCTTCTCCGAATATCTCAACAGTTCGACCATAAGGTATACCGCCAACCCCGAGAGCTTTGTCGAGAGAAAAGCTGCCCGTAGACGCTACTCGGTAGCGCTCACGGGCAGCTTTCGTCATCTCGTCTGTATTACGAAGAACTATGCCCTCTTCTTTGTACTGTTTCTCTAAACCCGCTATTTCTTTCTCTATGATATCTAGAGCGACTTTACTGATTGCCATCTAATAACTCCTCTAGTTGTTCTAAGTATGTCTTTCCTACTAAGAAACGAATCCTACCTGGATATTCTTTCTCGACAAGAGTATACTTCTCTTTGTCGCTCCAATAGCCCTTTGGATCGATATAGAGGTCTAGACGCTTCAAATAGAAGTCTGGATAGTATCTCTGACCGGTTGAAAGAAGAAGTGAGTGTTTCCTCGAACGATTAACGCATTCCCATTCTTCTTCTGTCTCGTCTAAGTACTCTGCCACTCCAAGTTCGTATGTCCCTTGAAGCTTAACGATTCGCCCGTCTTTTCGCTCATAGTCGTACCACTTAGTTCGACCAGACCCTACGTTAGGAGTATGACCAAGAAGAGAACGACTTATACGAGTCCTCGTTAAAAGAGAACGCTTTTGACCTCTCATCTTAGAGAGAGACTCAGCAGAATGAGAATGACTCACTCCTCTCATCGAGACACTCATCTTCTCTTTCGCTGCTTCGGAATGAGGTCCATTCGACTTGCCAAGTCTCTCTTGTCTCTTCTCTTCTCTTAGTTCCGGACGATTCTGAGAGGTAAGCTGAGTTTGACGCATTTTCTCTTTCGTCTCCTCAGAGTGTTTGCTTCCTCTCCTCACCAGCTCCAGATCCTCCTAGCATACTGAGTACCGTCTTTAGTGCCTCTTCTCCTTGTTTGGAGCCTGACGTCATAAACGTCTTGCAAGCACAACATTCGTGCTCTTCATCCCACCAAGCGCAAAAACGCTCCTCACACTCCAGGTTAGGAGGATGAAGGATCGAGTTAGTAGACATCTTTCGAATCGGGCATTTCTTCGCCATCTCTTACTCCTACTCGTTGAAGAAGTCTGTAGCAGCTTTAGTAGTATCCGGATCTGCTGCTACTTCGGGCTCAGCACCCGTCATAAACTCATCGGGTTCTTCTCCTCTACCTGAAGACATACCTCCTCCGTCGAGAGCAAGGAAGATCCTTCTCTGCTCGTCTACCGGCATCGGCGGATTGTAGAGAGAGAGCTCAGGAAGAGCAGCAAAGAGAGCAAGCTCCTCTTTCGTCAAATCGCTCTTGTTCGGGCTCGGAGTAGTAGAGTACTGAGTCTTCATCCCCGTTCCTTCTCTTCCGATCTTGATGTCGTACTTCGTCGGATCTCCATACTCAGGATCCTTGCTGTACTTCTTGATCTCTCCGAAGATCATAACACCGCCTTCGAGGATCTTTGCTTTTCCGTCCGCTCGATCGATCACAGGAATGTAGAGCCTCTTAGAAGCCGCAATTCCTCTCTTGCAAGCAAGACAGTTCTCGTCTCCTGAGCAGACAATCTTCCTCGGCTGAATACCTGCTTCGCCCGGAATGTCTACCCAGTGCTCGTGAAGAAACCACGGCTTCTCGATAAGACATCTGATTCGACTCTCACCTGCGGGAAGAGCCATCGTCTCAAATGGT
>Ga0172381_10005192_pt1 | contig 13290 bp, 11 predicted proteins | sample Leawel6488metaG_FD_119754 | JGI IMG/M metagenome (GOLD analysis project Ga0172381, IMG submission 119754) | Leachate microbial communities from a municipal landfill in Southern Ontario, Canada - Leachate well 64-88 metaG | ecosystem: Engineered > Solid waste > Landfill > Unclassified | place... | reverse complement strand
CACTTATGCCAATTTGGGCTGGGTTATCTTCTTGGCCGGTGTTTCCGTAGTTATCCCGGCTTTTATCAAAACAACGGTGCTCCAGTCATTCTTGGGTCTGGGAAATCACTTGGCTTGGGCCGCTTTATTTTCCGCCCTGATTCTATTTTCCATTCCCAGCTTCTTGTTGGGCATCGTTTCGCCCTATGCGGTCAGGTTGAAGATAGACAATCTAAATAGCTCCGGGCGAACAGTCGGCAATCTTTATGCGCTCTCTACCGCCGGTAGTATCGTCGGAACTTTCTTGGCCGGGTTTTTGATTATTCCGCTGTTGGGGGTAACCAAGATAATTTTTCTACTTTCGGCCGTTCTAGTTTTACTGTCATTATTTTTATTGAAGGACAAGTTTTTTTATAGACTATTTTTTTTATTATTTTTAGTCTCAGCTATTTTTGCCGTGGCTTGGTCGGAGCAGAAGCAATATGACCGAACCGGAAAGATATCGTTTAGCACACCCTACAATGAAGTGGAGATTTATAAAGGGAAGGATGAGGCGACCGGCCGACCAACTTTGAATCTTTCCACCGATCGTTTCGGCCGACAATCCACGATGTTTTTAGACGGCGTTGATTTAGCTTCCGAGTATGGCCAATTCTACCGGTTGGCAGAACATTTTAGTCCGCAATTTGAAAAGACTTTGATGATTGGCGGCGCGGCCTATATTTATCCGCAATATTATTTGCGTCAGTATCCGAGTTCCACCATTGATGTGGTGGAAATAGATCCGAAGCTGACAGCTCTGGCCAAAGAATATTTTTCTTTAAAAGATGATCCGCGCCTCAAAATTATTCATGCCGACGGCCGGGTGTTTTTGAATCAAAATAAAAAGAAATATGATGTGGTCCTGATGGATGCTTTTAACTCCATTTCCATTCCACCCCAACTGGCTACCAAGGAAGCTGCCGCTAAGGTCTATGATTCTTTGAATGATGATGGCGTCGTTTTAGTCAATATAATTTCGGCCGCCGAAGGGAAGAGGAGTTTGTTTTTAAAAGCGGAATATATGGCCTATCAAGCGGTTTTTCCGCAAGTCATGGTCTTTGTGGTTAATTCACCGGAGAAGCCGGAGATAGCCCAAAATTTGATGCTGGTGGCCTTGAAATCAGCTGAAGTACCGGAATTGTCTAATTCTAACACTGAACTCAATTTTTTGTTGAGCCGACTCTATAAAGGAAAAATTGAACCCAACCAGAGGATGATTACCGACGATTACGCTCCGGTGGATCATTATATGTCTCAGGTTTTGTTGTAGTTAAAATAAAAAATGCCCATTAATTTCGTTTGAATTAATAGGCACTTTAAAAGTATCTTTTGATCATCAACCTCATCTTTTCTTGGCTTCTGATATGAATGTTCTTAATATATAAATACATATCATGTCCATAAACTCGTTTGATGGCCAAGTCCGTTTTAGTGGTGTGGCTTACTTCCATTTCTGATTTTTCGTCATATTTTTTGGCAATCAGAGATTTATCCAGCCTGAGAACGCTGGTGGAGTCGGTGAGAAAAAAATGAGATGTCTTGTCTTCAAAATAGGTGTCGTCATTTTTGTCGCTAAAGATTCTTTCCCAGGTAGGCCGGCCGTAGAAGTCAAAATGCATTTCGTTGAAACTGGATTCGTAGGATGTGAAATTGTCTCCTTCCGAATGGAGCAGACGAATATAACAACTGCCACTCCAATACTCATAGGTTTTTACCGACCAGAAATCAGAATACTTGATGGTGGTTGTTTTCTTGATAATCTCTTTTTCATAAATTCCGTCCAGATAGTTTTCTCCGACATTTATTTCGATTCTTTCTTCGCTGGAAGTTTTAGAAAAAGTGGTATCATTTTGGTTCTGGGTCATCCACCTAATTTTTTGCAATAGTTTGCCGGTGTACGGTTCAAAGGATTCGATAGTATAAACAAATCCTTCAACGAAACCGTCTTTATTGTCATCAATTTGGGTTTTGGTATAAATCTCCAGATTGCCATGTTTATATTCTTCCACTATGTCTTTGTCTGGAGACAGATAAATTGCTGAAACCAATTCTCCGTCGGTAAAGCCCAATTGCATTATGACCCCGTCAATAGTATCCGCTTCCTGTCTCTGGCCTTTATCCACATTGAGATTAAGGGGAATCTTTTGAGCGGACGCTAATGCCGAAAGCAGGATGAAGAGCAAGATCAAAGAGTTTAATCTGTTCATTATTTATTGGTTTTTTAATTGTTAAGAAACTAGTTAATAACTTAATAACATATCATATCTCGCTTCTTCTGTCAATATGACCGGAACTCGGTCTTGTCTTATTTTTCATAATATTGTATATTTAATAGCATCAAATTAATAAAAAAACAGGTTAATAAAAAACAAACATTATGCCAGAGCAACAAATTATTACTCCCGAAGGATATAATAAATTGAAGGATGAATTGGAGCTGTTATCAACCATTAGACGTCGGGAAATTGCTGATCGCATTGAGAAGGCTAAAGAATTGGGAGATTTGAGCGAGAATGCCGAATATACCGAAGCCAAGGATGCTCAAGCCTTAAATGACGGCCGTATCGCCGAATTAATGGGAACGCTGAAAAATGTGACAGTGGTGGATAATAATAAAAAGACTAAGAATGAGGTGGTCATGGGCTCAACCGTTGTCGTCAAATATGACGGCCAGGAAAAAGAGTACACTATTGTCAGCTTTAACGAAGCCAGTCCGGCCGATGGCAAAATTTCCAATGAATCTCCGATTGGTCTCGCTTTCTTAGGTAAGACCAAGGGCGATGAAGTCATTGTGGAAACTCCGCGCGGAGAGGTTAAATACAAAATCATTGATATCAAATAATTTTATATGGAGAATACAAATCCAGGATCAGAGCGAGATGAGCGTCTGAAAAAATTGGAAGCTTTAAAAGAGAGGGGCTTCAATCCTTATCCGGCTAAATCTAACCGCAATATTTCGGTGACGGAAGTTTTGGCCGGTTTTGACGACCTTAACGAATCCCAGAAAGAGTTGATAATCGGCGGCCGCTTGCGCACCCTCCGAACTCATGGCAACCTAACCTTTGCCAACTTACAAGACGGCAAAGACCAAATTCAAATCGCCATTTCCAAAAAAGAGGTCGGTGATGAGGCCTACAAGCTTTTTATTAAATTTATTGATATGGGCGACTTTGTGGAGGTCCGAGGTACTTGTTTTGTCACTCACAAAGGAGAAAAGAGCGTAATGGCCAAGGAATGGCAGCTTTTGACTAAAACCATTAGGCCACTGCCGGAGAAATGGCATGGTTTAAGCGACGAAGATGAGAAACTGCGCCGGCGCTACTTGGATATTATGCTCAATCGGGAAGTTTATGAAATGATTGAGAAAAGAAGTAAATTCTGGCAGGCTACCCGCAGTTTTCTAAATGATCATGGCTTTTTGGAAGTGGAAACCCCGGTTCTGGAAACTACAACTGGCGGAGCCGACGCCAAGCCGTTTGTTACCCATCATAACGCTTTAGATATTGATGTCTTTTTGCGGATTTCTACGGGCGAATTATGGCAAAAGAAGCTGATGGTGGCCGGATTCCCCAAAACCTTTGAAATCGGTCGTCAATTCCGGAATGAAGGAATGGACGCCGAGCACTTGCAAGACTATAGTCAAATGGAGTTTTATTGGGCATATGCTAATTATGAGCAGGGAATGGAGCTAGTAGAGGAGCTGTACAAATATATTGCACAGGAGACCTTTGGCACTATGAAATTCAGGATCAAAGATTTTGATATTGATTTAGGTCAGAAATGGGCCAGATATGACTATGTAGAGACCGTCAAAAAACACACCGGAATTGATGTTTTAAATACCAATGAGCGGGAAATAATTGCCAAATTAAATGAATTGGGCGTCAAATATGACGAGAAAGGTTTCAATATTACCCGGGCGATAGACAATCTCTGGAAGTATTGCCGCAAACAAATTGCCGGACCGGGCTTTTTAGTAAACACTCCGGTGGCTATTTCACCTTTGGCTAAGAGAGACGACCAAAATCCGCAAATTACTCAACGTTTTCAACCGATTATCGCCGGCTCCGAATTGGGTAACGGCTATAGCGAGTTAAATGACCCGCTGGATCAAGAAGGTCGGTTTATGGAACAACAGAAACTGCGGGAAGCGGGCGATGATGAAGCTCAGATGCATGACCATGATTTTGTGGAAGCGTTGGAGTATGGCATGCCGCCGACTTGCGGTTTTGGCTTCTCCGAAAGACTGTTTAGTTTTCTGATGAACAAGAGTGCGCGTGAAGCTCAAATTTTTCCGCTGATGCGACCAAAAAATGATTAGATAAAGAAAATAAAGAAGCTCTCTTGTTAGAGCTTCTTTTATTGTTTTATTGAGGATGGTTTGCTAAAATGTGACTATCAATAAATTTATGAAAAAAGTTTGGAAAAAAATAAAAAACATTTTTAAAGTAATCGGTCCGGGAGTGGTGACCGGCGCGGCCGATGACGATCCATCGGGTATCGCCACTTATACCCAAACCGGCGCTCAATTTGGTTACGGCCAATTATGGACGGCGCTTTTGACTTTACCGTTTTTAACCGCTACTCAGGAGGCTTGCGCTCGCATCGGAGCGGTAACCGGAAAAGGGTTGGCGGCCAATATTAAGGAGCATTATAATAAAAAGGTATTGTTTACGGCTGTTTTATTGGTGTTTATCGCCAATACTATTAATATCGGAGCGGACATCGGAGCTATGGCCGAAGCCGCCAAGTTAATCTTTCCGATTAACTTCGTGCTTTTGACCTTGGGTTTTACCGCCTTGATTTTATTCTTAGAAATTTTTATCTCCTATCGTAATTATTCCAAAATACTTAAATGGTTGGTGCTCGCTCTGTTGTCTTATCCCATCACTCTTTTTATCATCCATCAACCTTGGGCGACGATTTTACGCGCCACCTTTGTCCCTAACATTGAAATGAGCTTTGCTTTTTTCTTTATCATCACAGGTGTAATTGGCACCACCATTTCGCCCTACATGTTCTTCTGGGAATCATCTCAAGAGGTGGAAGAGTTGAAGGCCAAACATTTGTATAAGATTCTGGGGCGACCGCGAGGGCTGAAAAAGTTTTTGCGGAATTTGCGCTGGGATAATATGTTTGGCATGTTCCTGTCGCAATTTACCGCTTGGTCTATCATTATTGTGGCGGCCACAGTGCTCAATCAAAATGGTATCACTAATATTGACAGCGCAGCTGATGCGGCCCGAGCCTTGGAGCCGCTGGTCAGCAGTTTTCCTAACGCCGGTCTGGTCGCTAAAGTGATATTTGCTGTTGGCGTTATCGGCCTGGGCTTATTGGCCGTCCCAGTTTTATCCGGCTCGGCCTCCTATGCCTTATCGGAAGCGATGAGTTGGCGAGAAGGGTTAAATTTGAAACTGAAACGCGCTCATGGTTTTTATGGCGTCATTACTATTGCCACTCTGATTGGCCTGATGATTAATTTTGTTGGCATTAATCCCATCAAAGCCCTGGTCTTTACCGCCGTCTTTAATGGTGTAGTGTCTGTGCCGTTACTATTCTTGATTGCCCGTATTGCTCGCAGTGAAAAGATCATGGGCGATTATCGAAGCAATAGAATATCCAATATCCTGGTGTGGTCCACTTTTGGCATTATGGCCCTTTCGGCTATTGCCATGTTTGTCACTCTCAGCCAAGGGATATAAAACTATGATTATTTCTGTCAAAAATTTAACTAAAAAATTCAAACAATTCGTGGCCGTAAACGACATCTCCTTTGAGGTGGAGGCGGGTGAAATTTTGGCTTTCCTGGGCCCCAACGGCGCCGGCAAGACCACTACTATCAAGATATTGACCACGGTTCTCAAGCCCACCAGTGGCGAGCTGTCAATCAACGGCTATAATCCCGTGGGCGAGAAGGACAAGGTACGAAAATCATTTGGAATAGTTTTTCAAGATGCCAGTCTGGATGAAGAATTGACCGCTTATGAAAATATGACTCTCCATGGAGTTCTTTATGGTGTGCCGAAAAAAGAACGTCCGGCTAAAATAGAACAACTCTTGCGTTTTGTGGAGCTCTGGGATCGCCAAAAAGAATTGGTGAAGAATTTTAGCGGAGGTATGAAGAGAAGATTGGAAATCGCTAAAGGATTATTACATCATCCCAAAATTCTTTTCTTGGACGAACCGACTCAAGGTCTTGATCCGCAAACCAGAAATCATATCTGGGAATATATCAAGAAGATGAACATGGAAGAGAAGATGACTGTCTTTTTTACCACCCACTATATTGAAGAAGCGGAAAAAGCGGCCGATCGCGTAGTGGTTATTGACCATGGCCAAATTTTGGCGGTGGGAACGCCGGAAGAATTGAAGGTTAAGACCGGGAAAGATAATCTGGAAGATGCCTTTATTGCTTTAACCGGTAATAATATCAGAGAGGAACTCGCTGACGGCGTGGAACAGATGAGACATCATCGTCAATTTAGAAGATAACATTTATATTTATGGAAATTATATATATTTTGTGGCTCAGACAAATCAAGCGATACTTTCGCTCTAAGGCCAGGATTATCGGCTCTTTAGGTCAACCGCTACTATTTATGCTGGCTTTCGGTTTTGGGTTCGGTCCGATTTATGCCAAGGCGGGCGAAGGGAATTACATTGAGTTTTTAGTTCCGGGCATCATCGCCATGAGTATTTTGTTTATGGCCACCTTTTCCGGTCTGGAAATTATTTGGGATCGGCAGTTCGGCTTCCTCAAAGAAATGCTGGTGGCCCCGGTCTCTAGAATAAAAATAATGATTGGGCGCTGTTTGGGTGGAGCAACCGTAGCGGTCTTGCAAGGACTGATAGTCTTGGGGCTTTCGTATATTATTGGATTCAGAGTTCATAATTTTCTAGCAGCCTTGGGCGCCATATTTTTTATGTTCCTGATCGCTTTTCTCTTTACCTTGTTTGGCACCGCCATTGCTTCCTCGCTCAAAGATGTGCAGGGGTTTCAATTGATTGTAAACTTTTTGGTTATGCCGATATTCTTTTTATCGGGCGCTTTTTTCCCACTAGACGGTCTGCCTAAAGCCATTATGACCGTTGTAAAGTTTAATCCCTTATCTTATGGCGTCGACGCTTTGCGGGGCACCTTGGGGAATTTGAATCATTTCAGCCTAATGACCGATTTTTATGTTTTGGGATTGATTATCGTCGGTTTCTTATTTTTGACCAGTTATTTATTCTCTAAAATAGAAGCCTAACACTATGCGTCTTTGGAGTCTCGACCCACAATATCTTGATCGCGCCGGACTTTTAGCTGTGTGGCGAGAAGGCCTTTTAGCTAAAAAAGTTTTAGCCGGAAAAACCATCGGCTACAAGCATCATCCGCAGTTGATAAGGTTCCGGGAGAAGCAAGGCTTGATAAATAATTATTTGTTTTGTATATTGGAAGAGTCTCAAAAACGAGGCTACCGGTTTGATGCCACTAAAGTGAAAAAATCAGCCAACCGAGCCAAAATTACGGTCACTTCCGGTCAATTACACTATGAATTTCAGCATCTACTGAAAAAGTTGGCTAAAAGGAGTCCGAAGGATTATCGGCGGTTGAAAAAAACAGAAAAAATAAAGGCTCATAAGTTATTCCGAATCATCAAGGGAGGGATAGCTGGTTGGGAAAAGGTTTAGGTAGTATAAAAATATTCGGGGATCGTCTAATGGTAGGACGACTGGTTCTGGTCCAGTTAATCGGGGTTCGAATCCCTGTCCCCGAGCCAACACATGTTTCGTGCGTCGTGACCGACACACATTATGAAACGCAAAAGAATCTGGTTTAGGCCAGGTTCTTTTGTTTTAGTCAAAAAGGCTAAGGCGATTGATTGTTTAATATTTTATGGCTATAATGGATACGTAATAATAAATGTATGTTTTTGGACCTGCAAGATAGGGATAAAATTGAATATTATAAGAAAATGCTGGGCGCAATTGGTTCATTGTCCCGTCTTTTTTCTGAAAGCGACAGCCCTTTTATCCAGTATAGAGTGGCTGAAAATTTATTTTGCAAGGCCTTTGACGCGGAGAATCGTTCTAGAACTGATTGTTCTGCCGATGCCTCTAAAAACGGCATAGGTTTCGGCATAAAAACATTTTTGGAGAATGGCAGTTCTACTATGCAAAAGGTAGCTGAATTTAATGGAGAACATAATCTATTTAGAGATCTTGAAGGTGAAGAAAAAATTAGAAAAATTTCAGAGCTAAGGAACGAACGTATTGAGGTTACAAAGAGAATGTTTGGTCTTGAAAGTATGATCTATCATTGCGTTACGCGTAAACGTAATAGGATTATTGTTTATGAGACCCCGATGGACTTAGTGGATATTAATAATATAAATGACGTTGTTGCCAAGCAGAATGTTGTTAGTTTTAAGGATGGCATTAACGAGTATTCTTTTAATATAACAAAAAGTACTCTTTATAAGAGATTTATTACCGCGGAGGCTCTATTGGATTTTGAAATAGATATTTTAGATGATCCTTTTGATGCCCTGGAGAAATTCTTGGCATCTGAAAAGATAGGGGCTTCGTTTGTTGGTGAAACAAGAGAAAGGGAGCATATATTTTTACCTTTGTATTCTGTTAGCCACAATGAAAAAATTGTGCCCGAAAGAAGCGGTCTTAATCAATGGAATGCAGGCGGAAGAGCTAGAGGTTCTGATGAGGCTTATATACGAATACCTGCGTGGATACATAGATTGCACCCCGGCTTTTTTCCTCCTAGAGACACTGCCTTTACCCTTCTTTTGCCGGACGGAAGAGATATGAGCGCTAAAGTTTGCCAGGACGGATCAAAGGCCTTGATGAGTAATCCTAATTCTGCTTTGGGCCAATGGCTATTGAGAGATGTTTTAAATTTGCGGGAGGGGGAGTTGCTTACTTATGATAAGCTTCAAAGAATAGGGTTAGACTCCGTTGTTATATACAAGAATGAAGATGGAAAATATGACATAGACTTTACTAAGGAGGGGTCGTATGAAGATTTCAAAAATGAAGCTTTATCTTCCGACGGAGATAATGATAATGAGGCCGTTGAAGATTAGCTTTGCATTGCCCTCATCATTGCTTTTGCAACGGATTCTATCACCGTAACTGTTACCGAATTTCCCATTTGCTTATATAGGGCGGAGTCGGCTAGTTCTGGCAATTTAAAACTTTTTGGAAACCCTTGTATTCTAGCGCATTCTAATGGAGTCAGTTTTCTGATTCCTTTTTTGTCTCTAATTATTGGTACGTTATGCCCGCCCATTCCCATATTAGCAGTCAGCGTCGGGCAGACGCCTTTTTTATTTTCTCTAACATATTGCCGTCTCCATTGATAAACTTTGCCTTTTTCTTTTATATAATCTTTAAGCTTCGGATAAAGCGGCTTATCGTTATAGTAGTATTTTTTTGGGATATCTTCTTCTAAGATATCTTCTATTTTATTAGTTAGCGTCGTCGGCTTGGGGAATTCAAAGTTTTCAGAGAATTTTTTATTTCTGAAGCCAATAATGTATATTCTTTCGCGATTCTGAGGGACGTTGCCGTATTCCATGCTATTAAGAACCTTTGCTTTTAGATGATATCCAAGCTTTTCGAGGGTCTCAGAGATTATTTTAAATGTCCGCCCGTCATCATGGCTTTTTAAATTTTTTACGTTTTCTAAGAGGAATCCTTTTGGTTTTCTGGCCTCTATCATTCTGGCAACATCGAAAAATAAATTTCCTCTGCCTTTTTCATCTTTAAAACCTTGTCTATACCCTGCTATTGAAAATGCCTGGCAGGGAAAACCGCCGAGTAAGAAATCAAATTCTGGCAGATCATCAATCCGTATTTTTCTTATATCCTCGACCACTAGCTTTGAGTCTTTAAAGTTAAGATCATATGTCGGTTTGCAATTCTTTTCGAAGTCGTTGGCAAAAACAGTCTTAAACCCCGCCTTCTCAAAGCCAAGCCTTATGCCGCCTATTCCGGCAAATAAATCTATCGTTCTAAACTTGCTTGCTTCTTTAGTTAGGTTTCCATCCGGAGTCACATCATAATTTCTTACTACCTGCATCACAACCCCTCTTATTTCAACTTCTTTTCTAAAAAGAGGCAATAGTAATTGATTGGAGGGCTGTAATCTGAATTTATTATTTTCCCTGTATATTTTTTTTAATGTGGCTTCGTTGTCATCTATTATCGCTACGACGGTCTGTCCGTTGTCCGCCGATGATTGTTTCTTAATAATTACAATATCTCCATCGAATATGCCCTCTTCAATCATGCTGTTGCCGACTACTCTGAGGGCGTAATGATCTTTCGGGTTCTTTATCAGGTCATTGGTCAAAGATATAGTTTCGTCTCTCGTCTCAATCGCTTCTATCGGCTGTCCGGCCGCTATTTTGCCGACAATAGGGATTTCTATTATTTTTTTTCCGCCTATAACTTCTAGGCCGCGGGAATGATTATCGGTTTTAGCTATGTATCCTTTTTCTATTAAAGCTTCTATGTGGCTATGCACCGTTGAAATAGCATTTAATTTGAATTTTTTCCTGATTTCTTCTATTGTCGGGGAAATGCCATTTTCCTGAATGTATTCATTGATGAAATCGAAGATTTCTTTTTGTTTTTTTGTCAGTGATAGCATATTTGATAAATTGTTATATATAAACTATAATACTATTATACCGAAAATCTGGCGAAAGTCAAAGCGCTGGTTTTATCGGTAAATATCGCGCCTATGGATGTCTTTAGCAAGCAGAGGAGAAGTGAAATAATGTCTCATATAAAGTCTGAAAATACAAAGGCTGAAGTTTTAGTTTTTCGCGAGCTGAGGAGAAGGGGTATATATTTTCAAAAGCATTATAAAAAGGCGGCCGGATCGCCCGATATCGCTTTGCCGAGAAAGAAAATAGCCGTATTTATTGATGGGGATTTTTGGCATGGATATAGATTTAATAGCTATAAGGGCAGATTGCCGAAAGATTATTGGCTAGGAAAAATTGAGTCTAATATAAGGCGGGATACTCACAATAAAAACATGCTGCGCAAGGCCGGGTGGAAAGTTTTGCGCATTTGGGAACATGAATTAAAAAAGAAAAATATTGAAATTGCTATTAATAAAATTGTTAGTTTTTTAAAAGGGGGTTGCAAATCGCGCGTTAGTCAAATTGGTGAAAAATAAGGGGTTTTTGGTTTGAATTCCGGCCCTATCAGAACTATATTTTTATCCATATTTTTATGCTAAAATTAATACTAGATATAAGGAGTTGTAATTATTTATGAGTATGCCATCATCAGAAGAAAAAATAAATTATAAGACAAATTATTCAAATAGCTGGGCTTTGGTTATTGGAATTAATAAATATAAATATGCTCCGCCACTTGGTTATGCCGTGAACGATGCTGAGGCGATTGCGGATATTTTAGAGAGAAAATTTAATTTTCCAAAATCTAACATATCATTATTGGTTGATGAGGGAGCCACGATAGACACAATAAAAAAGTCATTTTCTGAATATACTAATGAAAAGAAGGTGGGTCCTGATGACAGATTGCTAGTATTCTATGCGGGGCACGGCCATACGATGAAGGGCAAAAGAGGGGAGGTTGGCTTTTTAGTGCCAATAGAAGGGAATCCCAATGATATTAGTACTCTTATTAGATGGGATGAGCTAACAAGAGGCTCAGATTTGATTCCCGCAAAACATATATTTTTTCTTATGGATGCGTGTTATGGTGGCCTGGCATTTCTTCGCAGCCCTTCTTTTGGAAGTATGCGTTTTCTTGGTGATATGCTAAAGAGATATACCCGTCAAGTATTAACAGCCGGGAAGGCTGATGAAACTGTAGCTGATGGGAGCGGAGTGTTGCCAGGCCATTCAATTTTTACCGCGCATTTAATAAATGCGCTTGAAGGGTCTGCCTCTACGCAAGAGGGCGTCATAACGGCCAGCGGGGTTATGGCGTATGTGTATGATCACGTTGCGAATGATCAATATTCACATCAGACTCCTCACTATGGATTTGTTGATGGTGATGGCGATTTTATTTTTGATACATCAGTTTTAGATATTAAAAAAGAGTCTAACGATGAGGCAAAATCAGAAGAAGATAAAAAAGATGGTGAAAAGGGAGATGTCGATATTCTTATTAACACCTCCGCACAAATAATAACCCCGTTCGAGATAGAATTACCAATAATTGTTTCTATGAAAGAATTGCTTTCAGATACGTCAAAAAAGATAAAACTAGATGATTTTGTTGCCGCAAATGTTAGACAATTTTTAACTGAAACAGATTTACGCCGTTTTCCCATCCAAGGAATTAGCGCTAATAAGGATAATTTTATTGAACGTTTAAATCAATATGAAGAATCATCAAAAAACCTACAGCAAATAGTTATTCTTCTGGCTAAATGGGGGAATATTGAGCAGTTGCGGCAACTCGAAAGAATATTCACGCGACTAGCAGAGGCCGACAAGGGATCGGCTGGTCCCGTTCTATGGCTTAATTTTACTTGGTATCCTGTCCAGTTTCTTATGTATTCCGCTGGCATTTCCGCTTTGTCAGCTAAAAATTACGACGCACTCAGGATAATACTCGAAACGTTTGTAAAAATTGATTCAACGTCAGATAATATAGAGCCGTTGGTAACAATCGTTGGTAGTAATTTATCCAACCTCCATGAAAAGTTTAAATGGCTTCCGGGGCATGAACGGCACTATGTGCCGAGAAGTGAGCATCTTTATACTACTTTACAGCCAATACTGGAAGATATTTTATTTTTGGGTAAGAGCTATGAAAAACTTTTTGATTATTTTGAAATAATATTCGCGATTGTATATGCACATAAAAACAAAAGTGGTTGGGGTCCTCCTGGTAGATTTGGATGGAAATATAGCAGGGGACACGGCATAAATCCATATGATGCGGTGATAGAAGATGCTAAAAAATATAAAGAAAATTGGGGTCCAATTAAGGCGGGTCTTTTTGATGGTTCACTAACAACATTTCTTGAATGTGCTGAGGCCTTTAAAAAAAGACTAGATGAGCTTTCTTGGTGGTAAGGCCTTATTTAAGTTTAAAATAGTTTATTATCACCAAATATCGTGTTAACCAAAAAATAAATTATTGAAATATATGGATAAACACGAAAGAAGCATAACAGAAGAAGCAGCAGGGGGGGGTGGAAAAAAATTAATCCAAAATAATTTTATGAATATTTTTAATAAACCAGAAAGCAATACATTTAAAAATTTT
>Ga0172381_10005191_pt1 | contig 13290 bp, 5 predicted proteins | sample Leawel6488metaG_FD_119754 | JGI IMG/M metagenome (GOLD analysis project Ga0172381, IMG submission 119754) | Leachate microbial communities from a municipal landfill in Southern Ontario, Canada - Leachate well 64-88 metaG | ecosystem: Engineered > Solid waste > Landfill > Unclassified | place... | reverse complement strand
TGCAATCAATTGGTTTTGATACCAGTGTAATGCGTCATCTTCATACATATTATAAAAAATTGTCGTATTACGAAGTAATGCCGTATCATCAACTCCAATAGGAGATTCAAGATTTACATCAACCTCAGCACGAAATTGATTAATACCATCACCAGTATCACTCATTGAAATTGTATTATCCCAATCAAGTACCGCAAATAATACAGGTTCATCATCAGGATTAATTTGGAATTCTAATTTTACATTTTCACCATTTGACGCAGTGCCAAATCCTTGATCTTGTACATATGGAGCTTTTCTTAATGGAACAGCATAAATACCAATACGATTAAATTTAAATGAAGTATGAGTTGAATTATAAATATTATTTCCATACTCATCAACAACAACAGTATCTTGAGGATTTCCATATTTTTCAAAAAATTCAATATTTGATGTTTCACTATCATCCCCAGTTAATGTACGTGGAGTAATATCAACATCAATACTAAGTTTAATTGCAGTTGCAACTTCAACCATTTCGGAATTAGAAGTAAATCCTGATTCAGAGTTAATTACTTTATAATTAGAAATTGGGAAAAACTTAGTAGTCTTCGCCATATTTCTATTTGATAGATCGCTATTAAGAACATGTCCAATACTATCAACAGGTGCATGGTATCTATTATAGTTAGAAATCGTATGCAATTTCCAGAATTCTTCACCAAAAATTGCATCGGTATCAGTAATACCACTTATATTAAATGTTTGATCAGCAGCAAACCAACTTGTTTCATCAAATTGTGATGAAAGTGGATATGGGATTTCAGTAGTATCAAAATATGTACCATGAGCTGTTATTGGAGTGTCGAATGGAGCAGATCCACCATAATTAAATGTACCTGGGTTTCCTTGTGAATCAGTATACCCACGGTAATCAGCAGATACACGAGGAATATCAAGAGTCTCATGAGATTTAAGAGTAACTGTAATAAAAGGATATAAATCAGCACCATTACCACTATAACCCGATGTATCTTCAAATGTAGGTAACTCATTAAAAAATGAATCTACCGAAACCTTACCAGTCACATCACCTAAATAATATACAGGAGCTGGAATAGGAAGTGTACTTGAAAAATATCCATCGGTACCTTTAAACACATGCTTACCCAACATAGTACCATCACTATAACTTGGATCTTCAATCCATCCAACTAATGTGTTATTTCCATTTTTATCCAATACATAACGATAATGTTTTTTAACATTTGTGTTATATAAAGTCAATGCAAATAAATCACCACCAGCCGACCCATCAGAATTACATCCAATATATCCAGTACCATTTAAATCACCTTGCCATATGTTATATATCATATCACCATACTTAGTAAGGCGTGTCATTGTTGGAGTTACTTGGTCGGTATCAGTATCTGTAATTTCTACAGCTCCAATTGAATCTGAATTTACGTTTCCGCAATCATCCGGGATGCTTACTTTATCATTCTTCCATAGGTTCGGTACATATGCTAATGCATAATATCCAAGCCAGTAATATTGACCAGTTGCCTCAGATGATGAAGCTAATAACGAAATTCCTTGATTTGTTAATGTTACTCTTTTTGCCATAGTATGGGTCCTTCTTATACCCTAAATATTCAACTTTTTAATAGTTTATAATTACAATTTATGTGGAACTATCATTAAATGCAGTCATTTTCGATTTCATCATCAAAAATAAGGTCATTAAACCCTACAGCTGCTTTAAATTTTCCACTAGTTCTAAAATTACCCGCAGTTACACGAGCTGTTAACTTGGCACTTAGGAATCTAAAAATTCCATCGAAAACCGTGTTAATAGGTTTATATCGTGTTATTTGACTAGTAATACGTCTTTCATCACTTGGTAATAATTGGTTATCAAAATTACCTTCAATCTCAACCGCTATTTTAAAATGAGGAGTTGGAACAAAACTTGAAATTTTTCCATTTTCATTCTCAGCATATTGCAATCCACGTAATTCATAATCAGGAACCATATCATCATATGGATTTTCTTGACGAGTCCACATAGTAATTAACTCACCAACAATTCCAAATGTTAATAACAATGTATCTAGTCCCGACGCAGTAGATTTCAACGCATAATATTGTGGTAAATTTTGAATAGCACGTCTTAACGCAAGATTACGCTCTTCTTCCGTATTATAAATAACACTTTCTTCAATATCATCGCTAATTGATGTAATATCATATCCCATTAAACGAGCAAGGTATTCTATTAAATCCATATCAATTACACTTGGATCTTTTATATAAGCAAGACGTTCAAATTTTTCAACTAATGGATATCCCATATCATCGACTCCTTTAAAGTCAGATGACATATCATCACGAGAGGCAACTGAGTTATAATCATACTTTGCGTCATACTGTTTATGAAACGGAGCAATTGTATCAATCTTAGCAACCTTTTCACGAGTGAATTGGAAATTAGACGCAAATATACGTTCCACTTTATAAATAGGAGTGGTTCCAGTAAAGTTCTCACCCATATAGTTTTCTACATAAGAATCACTATAACGTCTATATATGTATGGACTTTCATCATCATATAATCCAGTATAATCAGCATCTTCATATGAATCAACAGTGGCAGTTCTAACTTTCATTACAAGTTTTTTATCAAGTCTTGTCCATTGACCTGCACTACGAACACGATAAACCCCATTTTCATAATTAATATATTGATCTTGTACATTAACTATATCACCATCTCTAAATTGTAGAGTAACTCCATTTGCCATTCGAAAATCATATACACCAGTTAATAATGAAATATTATCTTTATTTTGATTACCCAAAATTTTATATCCCTTATATACACGACCACTTGATTCGCTTGCAATAGTACTTCCGATAAAATTAAACTTAGTATCATCAATTACTTCATTTACAATAAATGTCCCATCGAAATTATCGGTATCAGCTATGGTAACTCTATCACCAACAACATAATTATGTACCGCAAACGTTGATATAATTACAGTACTTCCATTTCCATTAATTACAGCAATTGAATTTCCAATATAAGCATTATTAAAATTACTTTTTTGTTGCCATTGAATATCAGACAATGTGAATTTATACCATTCATCCGAATAACAACGTAATTTCTTACCAGTTGCTGGACTTACAGGAGTTACCCCACCTTTAATCTTATATCTAAATATGGTAGAACTGGTAGCACTAATACTATCGACAGTAAATCTACCATTATACTCACTCTGATTAGCTCCAGTAATATTAACAGTTGTACCAACTATATAACCATGTGGGTCGTATAATTCTACTTCTACAATTCGCCCACCTAAATATGTAATTGATTTGATTCCAAATTGATTAGACTGAACCGCATTTGCAGGGTTTGTATCACTTACATCAAATAAATTCTGACGTGTAAATAATTCAACTGGATCACTAATAACCATATCATCATATAATGTCCAATCCAAATCAGTTACTAAATAAGTTCCATTATCAGCTATATTTTTCTGTTCAACTACATTTATGAAATCCCCAACTTGAGGTGAATAAACACTTGTAAGTTCGGTTAATGTAGTTGCAGGAGTTGCCTCTGTTCCAGTAACAGTATATGTAAACGTATTTGGTGATATAACAGTAATTTCATGTTCACCATTATAACCAGCTTGCACAGCACCAGTAATCACCACATTCATTCCAGTTATATATCCATGATCATCACCTGTATTTACAGTAGCTGTAGCAGATGATCTAGTAATAGATAAAACTGGAAGTATTATATCATTTGTATATGTAGCAACCCGCATACTACCCGTAATTGGAGTAGTTAACGTACCAGCAACTTCAATTGTAAATATCTTCTCATCTACAACAGTAATTTCAAATCTACCATTATACTCAGGTTGATCAACACCTTCAATCTGAATAACATAACCCGTCTTAAATAAATGATTCTTAGAAGTAATAACAGTTACAATATTTCCATCTACAGTCATACTAACGATTGAACTAATTGAATCAGATACACCAAATAGTGATTTATATTCATTTGTTTGTGCTTTAATAAATGATGTAATATCACCAACATAAGCGTCATTCGATTCATCACTTTTTATAATTTCCATAAACCCATTACGGACCAATTTATCAGCAGGAGCAATTCGTGGATTAAATATAAACTCACGTTGCTTATGTCCATATTTAAGTGTTAGTTCCTGATCTTTCTTAATATATAAATTATCAGCAAAATCACTATACTCTTCAGTATATACTGGATATTCATCAACGCCTAGTGGATATGTTCTATGCATACCTTTCATATATGGATTATATTCAATTAATGTTTTTCGTGTAATTATATCACTCATATCAACTATATAATTTTCATTATTAACAGGATTTGATGTACTACTCTCAAGAATCTGATGTGTTTTTAATACCCTATAACGAACCCCATTATATACAACCAATTCATTCTTATAATATATACGTTTTAATGATGTTGTCCCCCAGACGGTAGCAGTAGTATCAATAGTAGCAGTTCCCACACCATTAGCACCACCAATAGATGATATACGAATTATTTCACCTTCACTGATCATATCACCACGATATGCAGATAGTGTAATTGAACCCTCGGACCGAGTTATAACTTTATTAATCTTTACACTAGCAACATTTTCAAGATCACCTGAAATAACAACCATACAAAAATTAACATCATCAGTACCCGTTGGAGTAAGCTCAATATCACGAAAAGTAATTAACGTTGCATTACCATCATCATCTAAATCGATAGAATCAATTATATAATTCTGACCTTCTTGTAATGGACCTGGTAGTATCAATGTATCAGTTTCACCACGAACTCTAACAGTATCCCCAACCGATAATCCAGTAATATCATTTACTTTAAGTTGATTACCTACCGTATCTGATGTATTAAAATATCGATTTACTTTACATATTGTCATTGAACCTGTAGCATATTGATTCTCTGTTATAGTAGTATCTAATAATTTAAACCCAATCACAGTAGTACCATCCATAACAAGTTGAGAAATAGTATATATATCCCCCTCAACTAATCCATTCGGTAATATACTACCAGTATAATTACGTAAAATTATTTCATCATCCTTATTAAAATATGTAGGATGTATAGGATATATTGCATTAAGATCTAAATCAACCCCGTCAACCACATCAAATGTAGAGGTGATCTCATCAAACTCATATTTAACACGAGCTACTTTATCCCCATTTTCAAAAGATGTATCACCTACAAATGTATTATAGTTAATACGTAATTCAAAATTATTTGGGTCATCAACTTTTTTTGAAAAAAATAAATTACGTAATAACGCAATTCCACCAGTCACGTCACCACTCGATGAATTCTGGATTACAAACGTTTTTGTTGATGTAATTGATAACACTTTATTATCTTTACTATCAAACACCCCTGTACTTTTAATTGACACTAAATCATTTATTGATAATTTATGTTCACCCTTAACAGTAACCTCAACTTGATTAGTTGCTGTGGTTATATCACGAATACGAACAATATCAAGTATTGTTGTATTTGGTGAAAATATTGGATCCACATATTTATTATTATTATCACGATTAGTGTTTCCAGTAGTGCGTTCAAATTGAGTTAAATCTCTTGCATAGAATAACCCAGCACCATATCCCATACCCCATTCGAAATCAGTACATACAGACGCAAAATTTATTTCAAAATCTTCATCATATACAGAAGGTATGGTATCAATCATATTATAATAATCAATTAAAATTTTCTCTTTAATGCCATCACCATCAATATCAACTTCCTGAATACTAACTGATGATACACTTTCAATATCAGTAATAGTCGCATTAAAAAATACTTCATAATACACCAAGTTACCAGCAGTCGCAACTTTCTTTACATTAACTCTGGATATATCACTTACAGTGAATTCCATCATTCGAGGTGCTAATCCAATAGCAGTTTTAAATGGCTCATTTGGTGTATCATTAAATGGATCTTGTGTTGTACCATTTGGATCTACATTTAATACATCAGCATTTTTGTCATATATGTATACACCAGAATTAGACTCTTCACCATCTAATGTGAAATTAACATAAAATTTATCACCATCAATAATACTAGTCTTTGGAATTGTAATAACACTAGAACTAAACCTATCGATAGTTCCATTATAATTAATATACTCCATATATAGAGAACGTCCAGCATCACGTGGATTACCTTCCGGTTTTGCTAAATAAAGAACACGCTCAGATCTAGCTTCGGATCTCTTTAATAAATTTATAAAATCGTTAACACGATTTTGAATCAATGTTAAATTAGAATCAATTGCAACAAATCTGAATTGAAATTTTTCAACTGTATCTATATTTCTATATGCATTGTTAACATAGTCCGACATTACTTGAAGTAAAACAACTACATCTTCTTCAGCTTTTAAGAAATCGGGTATTTGTGATACATAGTCTGCAAATCTATGGATACCACCATCGTTATATATAATAGGATTCTGGGCCATTATGTTACCTTGAACGGTTTACGCTTGTATAGGATTCACTCTCAACGGTTACAGTAATATCTTCCGATGAAATATTAAATTGAACTGCTTCATTTTCATTACTGTATTTAGTTATATTACCATCGCTATCAACTAAACGCCTAGCTACTGATGGTGATAAAATATTTCGTACCAACTTAATATACTCAAGTGTGTACACGAAATAGTTAAATAATACTTTGCTATTATCTTCGGCAAGATTTACAATATTATCAGTTGGTTTAAATGATAAAAACCCCTCATCCATATACCACCCTCTAAGAGCTTCAATAGTTTGATATATTGAATTCGCACTTAACGCATCACCACTTGCACGAGTTGATAGATAACTACTAAACATTGGATTATATATTTCATTAATCATAGTTGCCCATATATATGAAGTGAATTTATTAATATCTTCTTCCTGTAAATCATTCACAGGTTTATATTCACCCGTTGACGGGTTAAGGTATGCAATATAGCGTTTATAATATTCTAATATCTTATTACTTAAATCAGCCTGTGAACCTACTTCAAATCGCAATAATTCATCATCAGATGATGATTCATCACCAGATAATTCTCTATATCTATAATCGTATGTAAGACTTACATCAAATCCATCAATGTCAATACCGGCTTGGTTTATGAACTGAGATGTATCATCACCTAACCATACTAATTTAGTTAAATCCAGATCTTCATAGTCAGTTGAACGTGCAACTAATTTAAGATTTACACCAGCAACCTCAGGAAATTTCTGTACAAGAGATTCTAATTTAGATCTAAAAATTGGATTAGCGAAATCACTATACTCTTTCAAATATGAATAAATACTATTTCTAATTTTTGTTTTAATATCAGAAAAATTCATACCACGGAAAAGTATAACATCAGCTTTAATAGTGAAATCATGCACAATTGGTGGTACATACATATGTTGTCCACCACCAAGAGTAATATAACCACGTCTATTAAGAGCTTTAAGCATTATTTCAAGTTCCGATCCATATTCAGCAAAATCAATTGGCGTTAGATTTGCTGAAAATACATCACTAGGTACTAACGCATCACTTTTAAATGAATCTAAATATCTAGTAATTAAAATAGACGCATCAGTAAGTGGAGCTAATACCCCAGTAGTCGAATCTTTAATCGATATTTGGATATTTCCATTATCTAATTCATCTTGAATTTCAGATTGAACCCCAGCAAGATTAGCATCAATAGTATCAACGTCACGTTCATTTGGTAATTCATTATAATCATATTGCCATATATATATAAGTCCATTTACTTTATAACCTTCAATAAAATATTCAAATGGATCGGTTGGATAATATGCACCATCCTTTTCACGATATAAATCTTTCAATACTGAAAAACGAACAATATTAGCATATTTAATATCAGGACCAACTTTACCATATCCTTTAGATTTAATACGAGTAAGAATATCTTCACCAAATGCATTTGCATATTTGATATCAGAGTATCTACTCAAAAATGTTTTATAACTTGATCTATTATTGAGCGAATCAAGTGAATTATAAATTTGAGATGCATTTTTCTGAATTGACGCATTTGATTCAAGATTAAGACCACCACGCACATCAGTTACAAGAGCAATATTTAAATCAGCAAGTAATAAATCACTCTCACTTCCATCCGATTGTGTAATTAAAATACTTGTACTATCACTAACTAAATTAGAACCAGCAACATTAAGAAGATTTCCGTCTTCACCAAGAGTTGAAAAATATGAAACAGTAATTCTACCGAATGGAATTGACGCTTTAACACCATCACTAAAACTTAATCGAGGACGACCATCATTAGCAGTATCTATTATTGTACTATAGTTAATAGTTTTATTTACACTATCAACAAAATCATCAATGTCATTTACATTACCCTCAAGAGTAGGATCTTGGAATCCACGTCTTGATATTCTCCAAAAAATTTTATCATCAACCGCATCATATATATTAAAATTATCAATTAACGACGCATCGGTACTTACAGTTGTAAAATATTGCTCTCTTTTACTGAATGAATCAGCATCAGACCAATTAGGATCACCAAATCCAAAATAATCTGAAAAATTTGCATCACCAATAATAAATTCTTGGTTTTGACTTCCATCAGAGAAAAATTCAGTATTTGTAAAATTACCCTCAGCAAGCACCGCTCTACCCGAAGTCAATTGCATAAGACCATCTTCATAATTAGCATCACTTCTACTATATGAAAACTCAACGTCATCAATTGCGGTCATTGTAATACTTGAAATTGTAAATTGTGTTCCTCGTGGAATACTTACTTTAACCGAAGGATAAACCCCAGTTCGTTTCAATGATATACCATAACCAGCTTTTGCTGGAACCGGTCTACGTACACTATAACCTAGGTTACGTGCTCCAAGAAGAATAGCCTCCGGGCTAGTTGCGGTCTCAAGGAATGTATCAGCAAAGATAGATTCACCCCAAGCTGCAATCATATCTGAGTTAGCTGAAAATAATTCAATAAGTGTTTTACCGTATGACGAATCGCCTACATCAGATAAGGCTCCTTCTTTTGCTCGAAGAATCGTTTGTAAATCATTAACCGCTTGCTCAAAATTTATATGTGTATATTTTCTAGTTTCAATGCTCATTGTTGCACATGCTCTTTAGTTTAGTAATAGTTTATAATGCTGAAAAAAAGCATCATTATTAAAATATTCATTTTTAAGCATAGAAATTAAAACATTCACGTTCTTTCGAATGTATAAACTATAAAAAAGAACATTGAAAGAACATTATGCCAATTATTACCTTACCTTTATCATATGACGTGCGAGACGACAGCAAAGAAATTCCAAATTTCAGTGTGTTGGCTAATGTATCTCGTGCATTGTGGGAAGATCGCAACAAGAGTATTCTTGAAAGAAGCGAAAAACGCACAATAAATGACCCTGAATGGTCTTATCAACACAATACCGGTGTTTCTACGTATTTTAAACGCCATAATGGATTTAAAGATCAAGAACTACATAACAGACGTACTCGTAACTTCACATTACGACAAGGTACATTTGTTAAATATTATACAACTAGCTATGATCCTGGTAGTGACTCACTATATCATGAAGATAATAACAGAACAGTTGAACGATATTTCGATATTCCTGTAATGTTAACATTTCAACCAGAGAATGAAATATATAATAGATTTGGAATTCAACATTTAGATGAGTTTGAGATTCATGTTCATATGAGTTTATTTATGGAAATTCAATATGCAAGTCTTAGACGTGCATGTGTTGAACCTGCATGTGACCCAAATGAACATAACCCTCGCTGGTATCAACGTGGATATGAAGATTATCGATATTATGGTTATACCGCCGAACAAATGTTCCCAAAAGCTGGTGATTACCTGAAAATTGAAGCATTTAACACACTATATGAAGTAGAAAGTGTTAAGAATGCAGCACCAGAATATAGACATAGAGAACATCACTACTGGTGGAAACTATTCTTGAAAGACGCTATGGACTCAGGTAGAACAGTTGATCCAGAAGTACTTAACGACCCCGAACAAGAAGGATTTATTAATGATCTCATTGGAACACAAACAGGCGAAGGTATTACCAATGATCTTGGTAATATCGCTGGATGGCCATTTGACGCATCATGTGCGGTTGAAGAACTTAAAAAATCAGTTATCTTCAGACCGCCCGAAGTTGATGAAAGTGTGGAGAACATTACATGTGATCCAAACTTTTATGCATGTCCTGATAAATTCGGTAAATGGTAAGGAGTATTAAATGGTCCCATATTATTATGTACGAACACAAGAAAAATGTGAAATCGCCCTACTTGATATGTTTAACAATATCAAAGTAAATAAATATACTGATTTAGATAGAGTAAATTATACAAAAACTATTCGTGTTCCAATTGTTATAAATCAAGATAAAAACTTTGCTAACTGGTTTCGAAGTGTAGATTATAAAAAACGAGCTATGCCAATTCCAATTGGTGGATTACGTTACTTAAATAAACAAGAAAATTCAAATAATCGAACTCAAGCAACATATGCACGTAGTATTTTCTCACGTGCAACTGATCAATGGATTCGTGATATTCAACCAACTCCGTATTACCTATTTTATGAACTAGAATTTTTAACTGACAGTAAATCTGACTTTGGACAAATAACAGAAAACATTGTACCATATTTTAATACAACTAGAACTTTACGTATCAAAGAATTTGATTTTGCACCTGATATCGAACGAAAAATTCCTGTGTTCCTTCAATCAGTTACCGATACATTTGAAGATGAACTTGAAGCCCGGGCTAATCACAGATTCATTAAAACTAAATTTCTATTCAGACTTGAAGTAGATTGGTATAGACCATTCGAAATGCCAGAGATGATTAAATATGCTGAAATGAATTTCCGTATTGAAGACTTTTTACATAAACAACAGATTTTTGTATACCCAGACCCAATCGCTCAAATTGAAAAAAAAGCATGGGAACAATTAGACCCAAGCACACGAACTGGATTTACATTATTAAAAACCATGGCAAAGACTTTAATTAAACAAGTTGATCTTGACGGTAATATATCATGGGAAGATATCACAGTTCCCGACGCTGATAGACCCACAGAAGTTCCTAGTTTTAACTTACTACATTTAAACTTTGATGATGATACACCACTAGAAGATGATCAAAGTGGATTTAATCGTGATTTTGTTGCATTAAATGATTCTACCCGTGAGTTTGTCCCTGACATGCCACCTATAACCATTACCAATTTACCATTTAATGATGGTAGTGTTAATATAACAACAAATACAATCACAGTTGGTGATAATAGTCGCAATACATACGTCGCAAAAAATGTAATTAGATTTACGAGTACTGGCACTCTACCGAGCGGATTAGTAACTGAAACTGATTATATAATCAATACAGCTACATCAACGGGAGATTCAGATACAATTACATTATTCGAAAATGATGGTGTTACACCAGTTGATATAATTACAACTAGCGATTCAACTGCAATTCATAACTTAGCTAAAATTGGTGATGCTGGATCAAATATTGAAGACGGATACTCATCTTCAAGTTCATGGAATAAAATTCTTGATTGGTTTGGAACCGATAATGGATTACATGAATCACCATATACATTCCAAAGTATTTTACAGTTTAAAGACGATCCTGTACCTGATACTATTTTTCAATACTTATCTAACGATGAAGTATTAGATGATAACGGTGGTGTATTAATACCTGAAGGAGAAGTATTCTTCGATTGGGGTATTATTAACTCTAAACCATATTTCTCATTCAAAACATATGGTGACGATGCTCTATTCTATACATTTACAACAAAGAATAAACTGCTATTGAATAATACAGATATTTATAAATTTGTATTTGTGTCATATGATCAAGGACATGCAGGTATGTTTGGGTATACCATCAACGATGGTGCAATGATTGCACTTGAAACGGAGAGAGACTAATGTCAACTGTAGTAATTAATAGTATAGATCCAAAAGCATCTAAAGAAGATGAGAATCTTGTTTTAACCATTACAGGAACTAATTTTACCGATGGTGGAGATCCAGTAGTATATGTAAATGATATTAATTTTATTCCACATACATTCACATCAACTGAATTAGAGGTAACAATTAATACTAATTTCGACGCTAATATATATACATTAGCAGTAGCCAACGGTCAAGACGAAATTGATCTAGCTGATGGTACAACTAAAATATGGAAATTAACTAATACCGAACTTATTCGATACATAACCGATCAATCCACTAGCATATCACTTGGTAATGAAACATGTTATACTAAACCAAGTATATGGTTAATATATGATGAGGATGGTGCTAAAGGTGATTTTGGTGCTATTATGAAAGTATGTCCGCCCAATGCTAATATTGACTATGAACAAGTATTTTTAAAATACAACGAAAATTTTAATATTACATCAACAACTAATAAATTAATACTTAATGATATTATTTTAATTGATGGTGATAAAATATGGTTATCCAATCAATTAAATTCAAGTGAAAATGGACTTTACTATATAATTGATACAATTGAAATAATTGATCCCAATTCAACAACAGATGATATAGATAATATTATTCATAATTTCACCGTAAATTTCTATAGAACTGTGGATGATACCGTATTTGTTGATCTTGCAGTAAGAGCATACGATACAGTTGATGGGGATTTATCTCGCCAAATTATAACAGAACAAAATATTAATTTTGATAAAATTGGTTTCTATACCATTAATTATTATGTACTGAATTCACAAGGAATTCTATCAACTGAAAAACGTAAAGTAAAAATAATTGAATGTAATGCATCAATAGCACCCACAGGATCAATTATAATATCAGATTATTTAATTAAAACCGAAGTTGATACATCAGTACTAAACCCAGATAATATACTTAATTCATGTAATGCATGTGATCTAAGCGAAATATAATATATACTAAAAAATATATATAACTATAAACTATATATAATAATAATTACTGGAATTTATAATATGTCAACTAAAAAACCAATTAAAAACGAAAATGGAAAATTAATACCATTTGGTACAAGCGACTCAATTGCGGTCACCGACG
>Ga0172381_10005190_pt1 | contig 13290 bp, 12 predicted proteins | sample Leawel6488metaG_FD_119754 | JGI IMG/M metagenome (GOLD analysis project Ga0172381, IMG submission 119754) | Leachate microbial communities from a municipal landfill in Southern Ontario, Canada - Leachate well 64-88 metaG | ecosystem: Engineered > Solid waste > Landfill > Unclassified | place... | reverse complement strand
CCATCAGTTTCAATATGAATTCTTAAACGATTATAATCAGTACGTTCTCCTACGCGCATATCCTCTACTTCATAATTAACATTTCTAATAGGAGAAAAAACTGCATCTAAACTAATAGTACCAACTGGCAATTTTTCTTTTCTTCTTAATTCAGAAGGGACATAGCCCAATCCTGATTCTACGGTCATTTCTATTTCTAATTCTGCTTTTTTATCAGTTAAAGTAGCAATAAATTCATCGGGATTGATTACTTCTGCAGAAGAATTCTTTTCAATATCACTGGCAAAAACTTTCTTTTCTCCTTTGATTGATAAAATAAGAGTTTCTGGTTCACTAGAAAAAGTTTTAATTCTTATTTTTTTAAGATTCAAAAGAATTTGAATCACATCTTCTTTAATATGAGGAATGGTACTATATTCGTGTTGCACTCCTTTAATTTTAACAGTGGTAATCACAGCACCCGGTAAAGAAGATAATAAAACACGACGCAAAGCAATACCTACGGTTAAACCATATCCAGGATATAATCCTTCAATCTCAAAAACGCCAAGATTTTTATCCTCTTTAATAATATTTGTTTTTGATGGTAATACAAATTCCATAAATTACTTAGAATAAAATTCGACGACTAAGCTAATATTAAATGGTGGTTTTAATTCAACCATTGAAGGCTCAGCTACTACCTTCCCTTCTATTTTTTCACGATTTAAACCCAAAAAATTAGGAATTTCTTGCTTCTTAAGCGTTTCTTTCAAATTTTTAAAAACTGGCATTTCCAAGCTTTGAGGTCTCACTGTTATTACATCTCCAATTTTTAAACCTTTTGATGGAATACGTAATTTTCTACCATTAACCCAAAAATGACCGTGATTAACTAATTGTCTAGAAACACTTCTTGATGGAGCAAAACCTAAACGAAAAACTATATTATCTAAACGCATCTCTAATTTCTTAAACAAAATTTCCATAGTAGAACCTTTGCCAGTATAGGATTCTTTAAAATAACGGCGTAATTGGTTTTCATCAATACGATAAACTAATTTCATTTTCTTCTTTTCAGTTAATTGTTTTCCATATTCTGATAGACCAGAGCGTGATCTTGTTTTCTTATGCATACCTGGCTTGAAAGGTCTTCGCACCATAGCACATTTGGGAGAAAAACAACGATCCCCTTTTAAAAAGAGTTTTTCACCGATAGCTCTACATTTTCTACATTTAATATCTATTTTCATAATTTTAGACTCGTCTCATTTTCGGTGGTCGACATCCGCCATGTGGAATTGGAGTCATATCTTTTATAGAAAGAATATTCATACCACGAGCAATTAAAGTTCTTAAAGCAGATTCTCTGCCACTTCCTACTCCTTTAATATACACAGAAAAATCTGCTATTCCAGATTTCTTAATTTTTTGTAACAACGCTTCAGCTACTTGAGCAGCGGCAAAAGGAGTAGCTTTTTTAGGACCCTTAAATTGTAATTGCCCACTAGAGCTCCAACCTAAAGTATTACCCCTTTCATCGGTAGCAGTTATCATAATATTATTATAAGAAACATTAATATAAATCCTTCCTTGGCCAAGAGATTTTTTTACGGAAACATCAAAATTTTCCGCTTTTTTCATAGCTTGTTGTAAAACTTCTGCTTCTTTTATCGCTTCTTCCGATGTTTGTTTTATGACTTTTTTCTTACCCATAGTACGAATATTATTTGAATTTATTATTGCTGAATGAGTAAATTTAATTACAATATTCAGCATCCTATACCTTTAAGTAAAGGATTATTCCTATTTCAATTCAGTTTTTCTCTTACCACTACCGACGGTTCTTCTAACATTACCACGAACTGTGCGAGAATTAGTTTTAGTTCTTTGACCGCGTGCTGGGAGTTTTCTACTATGTCTCATGCCACGATAAGTTCCAATCTCCTTTAATCTTTTTACATTAGCCTGAATCTCACGACGCAAATCACCTTCTACTTTATAATTCTTTTCAATGAAAGATTGAATTTTATTTAATTCTTCATCAGTTAAATCACCAGCTTTTTTATCTAAAGAAACACCGGCAGATTTTAAAATTTTACCACTTAAAGAACGACCTATACCATAAAGATAAGTTAAGCTAATTTCTGTTCTTTTTTTATCCGGCAATGTAACGCCTAATAATCTCACCATATAAATTATCCCTGTCTTTGTTTATGTTTCGGATTTTTACAAATAACAAAAACGCGACCTTCTCGCTTTACAGTTTTACATTTATTACAAATTTTTTTTACTGATGCTCTTACTTTCATTATTATCTTCTAAAAACTATCCGTCCACGTCTTTCGTCTGGGCTAAGTTCTAAAGACACCCTATCACCCGGCATAACGCGAATAAAATTTAGTCTCAACTTGCCTGCAAGATGAGCTAAAACTTCTCGGCCATCGTCCAACCTTACTTTAAAAGTTGTACTTGGTAAAGCTTCTTCAACGATGCCGTCAAAATACTGTTTTTTCATAGACAGATGTATATTTAATGATTATATTCAAATTTTTCTTTTAGTCAAGGGATATGTGGAGGTTAGATGGATTTAGGGGTAAAAAGCTAATAAAACCGGGGGTAATAGAACAATTGATATCTTTGATGCCTTCTATCTGTTTAAGATAGTCTGCTAATTTATTTTTATTCATCCCAATTAAATCTTCTTTAAAAGAATCTGTTTTAATACGTTCTCTAAATATTAATTTGGCTTCCACAGGGAAAGAAAGAATACCAGAATCAAAATCAACTCTCGGTACTCCATATTGTAAATCGGCAGAATATAATTCTTTAACTAATAATCCTGATTGTTCTTTTTGGGCATTAATGGCAAATAAATCTTTTACATCAACCTCTTTAAAAACAAGAACTTTCAAAATCCCAGTTAAAGCTACCTGAAAAGAATCTGCTTTATCCCCCGCTTTCAAAGAAAATTCCAATTTTTCATAACTAAAAACCTTAGCATCATCTAATATTTTAAATCCTTCTGGTAATTTACTGGCTAACTCCTCTTCTAAAGATATTCTCGCTAAAGAAATCAATTCAGTTTTAGCTTTATCTAAATCTGCCTGACTCGCTACTTTAGCTTCACCAATATAACCGCCGGACATAGCAGTTTCTGATTGTCCATAAAATTTTTCATATTTGTCTGTGCCTTTAAATCCTGGGATAGAAAATTTAGTAGGACTAATATTATATTGTTCTCCCGCTTGATCTGCCACTACTACTACTTCAATAAAAGAAGGAATAATGGCCCCATTTTGAATCTTAGCGCCCGGAACAGTCACTGCTTTAGTAATTCTAAATATTTTCCCGTCGGGAGATAAAAATCTAGTATTAACTATTAAGGTTTGTGCGCTAGAACTATAAGCATTATAAATTTTTATTTTTCCAGAACTTTTTACAGATACATCTTTAATCCCAGTGGTTTGAAAAGTTTGATCAACTTGACGAGTCAATTTCATATATTGCGCAGGGATTTTAGAATTAATAGAATCATTTTCACTAATAGTCTTGGAAGCTAAAACTGAAAATTGTTTTTCCCAATTAGTTTTTTCAGTAATAATTGTTAAATCGGCACTAGTTAAAAAATAAAAAGACAAGAAAATAACTACTAAAATACCAATTAAAAACCCTAAGACTACAAATAATTTTTTAGATATTTTTAATGGTTTTCTTTCTCTTTTTTTCTTCTTTATTAATTCTCTCGCCGTTATTTCTTCGGTAGGAATAACACTAAAAGAATCCATGGCATTATTTTTAGAAATTGACTGGCCCCTCTCTTTAATTTTAGTTTTTGCAGGAATTATTTCTTCTTCTCTTTCAGAATTAATTTTCCTTCTTATTGATTTTTGTGGAGGAGCAATATCTCTAAAAAAAGCGGCCTTAGAAGTTTTTGGCTTAGAAGAAATCATTTTTTGTTCCAACAAAGAAATCCCCGCCTCTCCAGCCATATCCATAACTATCTCCGAATCACTTTGTAAAAATATTTTTTTACCCGCAGATTTTGCTTCACGAACCAAAAGTTTTAAATTAATTACTGATTCTGTTAATTTAGAATCATTAGGCACAAAAATAACGAGATTTTGATTTTCTGCGTTTAAAACTCTTTCTACTACAGTAGAAATATCATCACTATCTTCAATATAAATATTTTCAAATTTTATTTTCTTTTCCAATGTTTTTTAAAAATTATCTTATCCACTTAAGACGACGCCTTAAAATTTTATTCAAATCTGGGTTATAAGATTCCGGAAGGAATAAATTAGCCAAAAAAACCGCTAAAATAGCATCAAAATCGCTATTTTTCGCGTATTTATCATCAATATCTATATTTATTTTAGCAAATATTTTGTCACTTGAATAGTGGCTAACTATTGGCTTTTTCTTAAAAATAGATTTAGACCAAGTATAAGATTTTAAAGTTTCTGCAACTTTAGGGAAATTTGCTATTTCTCCATTTAACCATATTTCGGGATGTAATTTTTCCCCCTCAAAAAAATTCTTAACTATTAAATTTATGCCCTCAGCAAGAATTTTTAATTCTGGTGCAAAAATTTTTTCAAACCAACGTTTAGCACCAATACTCATTTCTCCTTGAATATATTTTTCTCTAATTGATTTAGCGCATTGTAAGCTCACGCCGAATTCTCTTGCAATAACTGCGGTTAAATTCTTTCCACCCCAATTAAATTTTTCCGATGCTTTCAAAAATCCTCCCATTAAACCAATTTTTGTTTCTTCTTCATCTAAAAACACAAAAACCCCTTTTTCATCTAAAGCCGAAAGTGTTTTATCATAAATTAAATTATCTTCACTAATAATTTTTGTTTCACATTTTAAAGTGGTAATAATTTTTACCAATTCTGACCAAAAATCTTTAGAACTATAGCTATTTTCAAAAGTAAAGCCTAGGCGCCTACCAGAAAAGCCTAAAGGATTTAATATTTTTCTTCCTTCTATGGTTGGATCTTTAACGACAGAAGAAATCAATGCTAAATCCATTTCTGAAATACCCAACCCTCTAGCCACAATCGCCTTTTCCCTGTCTTGTAAACGCCAAGTAAGATTTAGAATTAAATTTTCTAATTCTGATTCTTCAATAGCAATTAAAGGATTGTCTCGTAAAATAGAAAAGTTAGAAAGAGTAGATTTTAAAAATGGTCTTTCTAAAAATAAAAGAAAATAATTATTTTTTTTACTAGAACTTAAAGCTTCTTTTAATATATTAATTATTTGCTCACTATTAAAATTCTCTCCTGTGGGAGATTTTAGATTAACTTGGTCTTTAATTCTAATTTTACGAGATAAAAAATTGACCTCCAATTCCCAAATTTTAACTGATTTTCTTCTACCCCAAAAAATTAAAACTTTATTCCATTTTTTCGGAAAAATTTTTTCTAAACCTAACATCTTATAAATATTATAACATTTTTTAAAAAACAAAAAAAGCCGCCTCGGGCGGCTTTTGATTATTCAAGGATTGCTTTTATTCTTCTCACCCCAGCTGAAACTGCCTCTTCTTTAATAATTTTAAAATGACCGAGAATGCCAATATTTTCTACATGAGGCCCACCGCAAATTTCTTTAGAAAAATCTCCGATAGAATATACCTTTACTTTATCACCATATTTTTCCGCAAATAAACCAATAGCACCTGATTTCTTCGCCTCTTCTAAACTCATTTCTTCTATTTTCACATCCAATTTTTCTTGAATTTTTTCATTAATAATATCTTCCACCTGCTTGATTTGTTCTGGAGTCATTTTTTGTCCATAAGAAAAGTCAAACCTCAATCTTTCTGCATTTAAATTACTACCTTTTTGTTCCACTTCTTGACCTAAAACTTTTCTCAAGGCCGCGTGCAAAAGATGAGTAGTAGTATGATATTTCACCACCATTTCCGAATTATCAGCCATTCCTCCTTTAAACATTCCAGCAGAAGCAGTACGAGACAATTCTTGATGTTTTTTCATTTCTTCATTAAAACCATCCTCATCAAATTTCACCCCATTTTCCTCACAAAGTTCTTTTATCATTTCCCGTGGAAAACCGTATGATTGATAAAGGATAAAAGAGTCTTTTCCGTATAATATTCCCTGATCCCAAGCTTTTCCAATTTTATCTCCTTTTATCTCTCTTCTTAATACTGTATCCTTAAATTTTTCTAACCCCTTTTCTAATGTCTTTTCAAACTTTTCTTCTTCTCTTATTAATTGCTCTTCAATAAAATCTTTATTTTCTTTTAATTCGGGATAAATATCTTTATAAATATCTAAAACTGTATTAACTATTTTATGAGTAAAAGATTCTTTAATTTCTAATAATTTCCCATATCTTACAGCTCTTCTAATCAATCTGCGTAAAACATAACCTCTACCCACATTAGATGGCTCTAATTTTTCCGCTAGCATAAAAATTGCTGTTTTTATATGGTCTGCAATAATCCTGACAGACATTATTCTTTCTGCCTTCTCTTTTAGATTTTCAATATTCTTTATCACAGTCGTTCCTGGACTGTATAATTGTTCAAAAGAATCTTGATTATTTTGTAATTTACCTGATAATTTTTTTATTTCTTCGATAATCGGTTCAAATAATTCTGTCTCATAAACATTTTGTTTATTATTCAAAACAGCTAAAGTTCTCTCTAAACCCATGCCAGTATCAACATTTTTTTGCTCTAACGGCTCATACGTCGCTTGAGCTGTTTTATTATATTGCATAAAAACATCGTTCCAGATTTCCACCCATCTTACATCATTAGCGTCAAATTCTTTTGAAGCATCACCCTCGCCAGTCCAATAAAATATTTCTGTATCAGGGCCACAAGGGCCAGTTTGTCCAGCTGGACCCCACCAGTTATTAGCTTTTGGTAATTTTACAATTCTTTTTTCTGAGACACCTAAACTCTTCCAAAGATTATATGATTCTTCATCAAAAGGAATATTGAAATCGTGTCCCGTCCCGACGCCCGCTGGGGTCGGGACTCCGACTTCGCCTTCAGCGAACGTCGGAGCAAAAACAGAAACAGCTAATTTATTTTTATCCAAACCAAGCCATTTTTTATCAGTCAAAAACTCCCAACTCCATTCAATCGCTTCTTTTTTCCAGTAACTACCTAAACCCCAATTACCCAACATTTCAAAAAAAGTTAAATGCATATCATCTCCTACTTCTTCTATATCTCCGGTTCTCACGCATTTTTGACAACTAGTTAATTTATCTCCAGCTGGATGTTTTTCCCCAAGTAAAAAAGGCACCAAAGGATGCATACCGGCGGTAGTAAATAAAACTGTAGCATCATTTTCTGGAATCAAAGGGGCTGAAGGAATTCTTTTGTGTCCTTTAGCTTCAAAAAATGATAAATATTTTTCTCGCAATTCCTGATGCGTCATATTCTCAATATATCATAAAAAAACAAACAAAAAAAGCCCGCCTAAGAGCAGACTTTTCACACTGTAACGGAATAATTTTTCACTTTTCACTATCTATACACTAATTTAGCCGATCCCCCGCCGGTCAAAATAATATTATCCAAACCCAACTCATTAATTGGCTTACTCCATCCTAATTCTGGAAAAATTACAAACCAATTATGCCCATCTTTATTATAATTATTCCCAATTGATTCTACAGCCATAAATTGATTAGTATTAGTAGTAAAATTTATTTCAATATTACCTATAGTCCCAACAGTCATTAATACATCGTATAACGTCAAACCAGTAACTGGCACATCACCTTCAAAAGCGCGTTTATTGCCATCTCCAAAATCAACTAAAACTTTAGCTGTTTGCATTTTTAATTTAGTCTCTCTCGCTTGATCAATAATTTCTTTACTAGCTGCTAAAAGATAAAAATCAAAAACAATGGTAACAATAAATATTGCCATAAATAAGGCTAAAATTATCCGAAATACGCTTTGTGTTGTAGTGCTATATTCGTACATAATATTTTTAATTTTTACCACCGACTATATTCTATATTCTACTTTCCACCCTCTACTCTCCAATAATTAATTAGGAAATAGTGACAAATAAAAATTAACTATTGTTTCTCCAAATATTATAACACTTAAAACTCCTAATGATAAAAATGGTCCAAACGGCACCGCTCCTTTCAATTTTCTTTTACCCGAGGCAATTAAATAAATAGCCACCACTGAACCAATTACAAAAGATAACATTACTGCCAACACCCCACTCACCGGACCTAAAGCTAAACCAATAAAAAAAGCTAATTTTACATCCCCAAAACCAATAGCCCTTCCTCCAGTAATAATAAAAATAAAGAAAAGAAATGCTGATAAAATTACTCCCCCAATAAGATAATAAATAATCGGATTAATAGAAAGAATTAAAGGGTCGGCAAAGGCACCAAGAAAATTAATACTATATTTAGGAAAATTTAAATGAGGAAATTTATCTAAAATAAAAAATCCAATACTTGCTAAAAAAGCAACGCCCACTCCCCAAAAAGTAATTTTATCTGGAATAATATAATGGCGAAAATCAATCAGAGAAGCCGAGATTAAAATAGCAGCAAAAAAGAACCATAATAAAACTAACAGCGGTGCCCAAAAATAAATATCCGGTCTAGCAAATAAATAATAATTCAAAAAATTAAGATGCAATATTTTATAAGCTAAAAGGATGAAAATTACGGATGTTAAAAATTCCACTATCGGATATTGCCAAGAAATTTTTTGATGACAAGTGCGACATTTACCTCTCAAAAAAATAAAACTGAAAATGGGTATTAATTCAAACCAGGTTAATTGTCTTTTACAATGCGGACAATGAGAACGGCCATGAAAGGCACTTTTAAATTTGTTAGGTTCATCCGGATTGAAACGTAAAGTTAGAACATTAATAAAACTCCCCACAATTAACCCGAATAAACCGGAAAAAATAAGGAACAAATAAAACATGAGCTATAAATTATATTTTAAAACTGGACACAATAAATCGTATCAGCATTAGCATCACCACAATCAACACCAAAAATAGTTCCATCTAAATCATTTTTTAAACTTTGGTTAGAGCCATCCTCTAAACGAACTGCAATAATATAACTTTGTGGATTACTACCATCATCGGGGTCACTAGCATAACCATAAGAATGTTCTTCTCCTAACGGATCTTGAGGAATTTGAGAAATACCAATACTGGCTCCAGTAATAGCAGTGGTTAAATTATTCCAACTATCCAATGCACTAGAATAAGAAACTGAAGGATATTTACTCTGACTAGCATAATAGATTTCTAAACCATTTTGCACTTGCTTAACATCAGCCACACGACGAGCATCACGACCTCTACTTCTAAATGAGCTCAAACCGACTAAAATCATAGAAGCTAATAAACCAATAATAGCTACTACAATCAATAATTCCATTAAGGTAAAACCTTTATTATTTTTTTTCATAAATTATTTTTTATAACAACGACTTAAACTTTTATATTTTGTACTTTGTACTTTGCACTTTTTGCTTTAAGACTTCTAGAACACCTGCGCTAAATTATAAATTGGAATAAGCACTGCAGCAACAAATAAACCAATGAATACACCTAAAAGCACTATTAAAATTGGTTGAATTAATTCTACAGCGCTATTAATGGCATTTTGCACTTCTTCATCATAAAAAGACGATATTTTACTTAACAATTCGTCTAATTTACCAGAATTTTCTCCAATTACAATCATCTGAGTTACCATAGGCGGAAAATATTCAGGATAACGAGTATAAGTCCCAGAAATTGTTCCACCTTTTCTAATATCATCAGCAGTTTCATTTAAAATTCTACGGTATAAACTATTACTTACAACTCTACCAGAAATTTCTAAAGAATTAGCAATAGGTAAGCCTCCCCGCATTAAAACATTAGTAGAAGTAGCTAATCTAGTAATAGCGATTTTTTTGCTTAAACCTCCAATAACAGGAATACTTAAAATTATTTCATCCCATACTTGTTTCCCCTCTTCACTTCTAAAATATTTAATAGCAAAAGCTACTCCTATACCAATAACAATTAAAATTAGTATCCCCCAAGAAGAAAGAAAATTTCCAGCTCCCATGACAATTCTTGTTAATAACGGAAGCTTAGCATCAACTTCATCAAAAATTGATTTTAATTGAGGAATTACAACAGTCACCACCACCGCTAAAACAACAAAGAAAATCACAATAACAAAAATCGGATAAATCATGGCATTTCTGATTTTATCCTTTAGCTTCATTTCTTTTTCCAAATAATCAGCCAAAAAAAGTAGGGTTTGTTCTAAACGGCCAGAAACCTCTGCAGAGCGGATCATATTTACAAAAAAGTCAGAAAAAACATTAGGATGTTTAGATAAGGCCTGAGATAAATATAAACCACCTTCTACGTCAGTATAAATATCAAAAATTGCATCTTTTAAAACTGGTTTAGTAACTTGTTTGTGTAAAGTTCGTAAAGCATCAGAGATGGCTATTTCTGCGGAAATTAAAGTACTTAATTGCCTAGTAAAAAGCATTAAATCCTTAACATTAACTCTTTGGAAAAAACCAAATATTTGTTCTGAAAGTTTTTTCTTTTCAGTTGTTTCTAAAGATAAAATATAAAGTTTATTTTCTTGTAAAATACGGATAGCTAAATCACGGCTGGCCGCTTCTACTAAGCCCGCTTGAACTTCTCCTAATTCATTTCTTGCTGTGTATCTAAACTTTGCCACTTGCCCCGTTAAATAAGATTCGGGGATTTTTACAGAATCTCCCTTTTCTTATTTTTGAAAACTTACCAATTGACTAATTATTTATTATTTTAACCCGGATCTTTTTCGCCGTAGGCGAAATATTTAATCGGGGTGATTACTTTAACGCGATAATAACGTCGCTAATTCTGCTGGGTTTAATGAATGAATCTGAGCATTTTCTAAAGAAATTTCTCCCTGCTTTACTAAATTAGCCAAACAACGATTTAAAGACATCATTCTTTCTTGAATACTAGTCTCAATCACTAAATCAATTTGATAAACCTTATCCTCACGAATCAAATTACGAATAGCGGAATTAGTAATCATAATTTCATAAGCTGGAATACGACCGCCGGATAATCTTGGGATTAATCTTTGTGAGACAATACCCACTAAAGTAGAAGCTACTTGTGAGCGAATTTGTCCTTGCTGAGCAGCTGGAAAACTATCAATAATACGGTCAATAGTTTGAGCGGCGGAATTAGTATGTAAAGTAGAGAAAACTAAATGTCCTGTTTCTGCAGCAGTAATAGCAGTTTGAATGGTTTCTGCATCACGCATTTCTCCAATCATAATTACATCCGGATCTTGTCTTAAAATAGAACGCAAAGCACGATTAAAACTTGGAGTATCACTTAAAACTTCGCGCTGATCAATAATACAACGATCTTGAGTGAAAACATATTCCATTGGGTCTTCAATAGTAATAATATGCTCTGTGCGCTTATGATTAATTTCATCAATCAAAGCCGCTAAGGTGGTTGATTTACCTTGACCGGCTGGACCCACTACTAATACAAATCCTTGTGAAGTTTTAATAAAATCATGTAAAACTGGAGGCATATTTAATTCTTCTACGCTTTTAATTTTAGAAGAAATTAAACGCAAAGCTGCCGCTACATTACCTTTTTGAAAATAAACATTAACACGAAATCTTGCCATATCAGACAAAGAATACGAAAAGTCCAATTCCCTTTCTTCTAAGAATTGTTTTTGTCTGTCTTGCGGTATTAAAGCCATGGCTAAACCCTCGGCCATTTCTTTATTAAAAACTTCCTCTTTATTTAAAGATGTTAAACGCCCATCAATTCTTAAGGTGGGACGACGACCAACAGCAAAATGCAAATCAGAAGCATTTTCTTTGGCGGCTAAATCTAATAATTCATGTAATTTTTCTTTGTAATCCATAATTATAAAATACCAAATTCCAAGATACAATAAACAAAATTATATTTTATTTCTAATCAATAATAATTGGTTATTGGTTATTGGTTATTAGTTATTGGTTATTAGTTACATAGTTTCCTTTAAAATTTCATCTAAAGAAACAAGACCTTGCATCGCTTTAATAATACCATCTTGTCTTAAAGATATCATTCCTTGTTTTTTAGCAATTACTGATAAAGAATTTTCTGATGGGTCTTTCAAAATTGCTTCCTGCATTTCTGGAGTCATTTTTAACATTTCATAAATACCAATTCTTCCTTTAATGCCTTTATAATTACAAGCTTCACAACCTTCTGGTAAATAAACTTCATAGGGCTTTTTTATATTATACTTTTCTTTTATATCAGAAGGCAAGAGCGCTAATTCTTTTTCCACAGCTTCCAACAAACTTCCACTTAGAACTGTTTTCTTTTTACATTTTTCACATAAACGACCGACTAATCTCTGGGCCATCATTAAAATTAATGAAGCTGGTAATAAAAACGGCTCTACCTTCATATCCATCAAACGAGGAATAACACCAATGGCATTATTAGTGTGTAAAGTAGCTAAAACAATATGACCAGTTAAAGCAGCATGAACCGCTAAAGCCGCTGTTTCATTATCTCTAATTTCACCCACCATAATTATATCGGGGTCTTGTCTAACAATTTGTCTTAAGCCAGAAGCAAAATCATAACCAATTTCTGGTTTTACTTGTGATTGATTTACTCCTTCTACAAAATACTCTACTGGATCTTCCAAACTCACAATATTAACTCCTTCATTATTCATTTTTTGTAAAACTGCATATAAAGTAGTTGATTTACCAGAACCAGTTGGACCGGTAACTAAAATCATACCGAAGGGTTTATCTAAAGCTTCACTTAAAATAGCTAAATGATAATCATTAACTCCTAAATCAGTAACATTGCGTAAGCCCGATGATGGGTCTAAAACACGGATAGCCACTTTTTCACCCAAAGCAGTAGGAAAAGTAGAAACACGATAATCAATCTCTTTATTATCTATTACTGTTCTAAAACGGCCGTCTTGAGGAACGCGTGTTTCATCAATTTTTAAGTCAGAAAGAATTTTAATACGAGAAATTACTGGAGGATGTAAATCTAAAGGTAAATCTAAAACAGGTTTTAAATCACCATCAACACGAAAACGAACCTTTAATTTAGTTCTTTGTGGTTCAATATGAATATCCGAAGCGCGACCATTTACTGCTTGCTGTAAAATAGTAGAAACCAATTTAATAACTGGTGCTTCTTCAGCTACTGCTCCGCTGGCCTCATCAATTCTCACTATTTTTTGTTGTGG
>Ga0172381_10005189_pt1 | contig 13291 bp, 2 predicted proteins | sample Leawel6488metaG_FD_119754 | JGI IMG/M metagenome (GOLD analysis project Ga0172381, IMG submission 119754) | Leachate microbial communities from a municipal landfill in Southern Ontario, Canada - Leachate well 64-88 metaG | ecosystem: Engineered > Solid waste > Landfill > Unclassified | place... | reverse complement strand
TTGTCACTCCAGTTAACCTGGGTCTGGATTACATCGGAAGCTATCCAATCAAAATTAATATCAAAGAAATTACCATCGGCAATGTTGATTCCATTCAAATCGGCTGCCCATACAAATGTGATATGACCTGCCGAAGGATTACCTGTGGTTACGGCATCAATACCCGCATGCCAATTGGTGATACTGTCGAATAAAATAATCGACGGATCGTATTCTATGGTAAACTGGAATGATCCCATGTTGGTAATATTCTGAGCACGCACCGGAACAACAAAAGGACCGGATACCAGCGTAGTTGTATCGGTAATGGTTACAATGGCTGCCGGAACAGATGCTGCGGCCTGAGTAACGGTTACCTGTACCGGACTTCCGGTGGCTCCGGGAGCAGTAACGGTTATTGTTCCTGTCCTTGGTGAAGTTGAAGTATTGTCAGTATAGGATACATTGATAGTTCCTGTATTTACCCCGCTTCCTCCACTGGTTATCGTCAGCCAATCGTTTCCAGTTGTAACAGCGGCAGTATAATTCATCGTGCCGATTCCAATATTGGCTACGGCAAAGGTGGTCGTTCCTGCTGCTGAAGTTACATCCTGGTTAGCAGGGGTAACGGATACAATTGGCACATTAGAAGTTACATTAAATGTAATTGGAATCGTAATATTTCCGATATAGGGGGCGCTGTGAAAAGTAATACTTGCCGTATAAGTTTCCACTGAAAGATCGGTAGCATCGAAATGAACCGTTACATTCTGGTTTGTGCCAGCAGCAAGTGTACCTATTTTGGGATCTAAATTAAGCCAACTTGAACCTCCACCTGGGAATGCAAACCCATCAATTTCTCCCTGTAATGAACCTATTATAGTTGTATTACCAGTTTCTTTGTCAAGAATACGTAATTCTCCAGCTGAAGTTGAAGCATTGTAAGCTGCCATATAAATAGCATTGGATGCAGGATCCCAGCACATGCCTTGAGCATAACTTGCATCAAATCCGATAGAACCTATCAAAGTAGATGTACCAGACGTTTTGTCAATCATATAAGCGTTATCGCCAACAATATCATAACCGTACATCTGACCTTCGCCATCAATAGCAATATCAATCAGTGCAGGAATTCCCGTTGCACCAATAATGGTACTTGCACCGGTAACAGGGTTAATGGTATAAAGCATAGATTCGCTACCACTTGTAGAAGCTGCATAGAAAGTACCGGTTGATTTATCACAGGTTAAACCGGTTGGGGTATCGCCGCTTTGTAAGCCGGCAGGACCAACTGTAGTAACATTGCCTGTAGCTACATCAACTTTTTTAATATTGCCATCGTTATAATCAATAATATACATAAAGTCGGCATTGGAGACATCAAATGTACCTCCAAAAGGAACAACAGTTACATTGGCAATAGTTGTAGGATTAGAAGGATCATCCATGTCGAACGACATAAAGATCTTATTATTTACATCAAATCCATAAGCAATAGAACCTTTAGTACCTTTGTAAGCACTGGTAACATTCGTTTTATTAACGACTGGAGCAATGCCTAAAAATGTAGTTCCATGCTCAAAGTTACCATTGCATGCCGGTATTGAAATTTGTTGTTCATTGTTGGATTGAACAATACCAGTCCATCCTAAAATACCATCTCCATTATTGGTGATAACAATAGTACGATCAGTAGTTTCTCCAACCGGTAAACTAACGGTAAGAGTAGCTGGATTAACGTCCATTGTAGGAGCAGTCATCACTATATTTTGTGTAGCGGTTTGTCCGCCTGTTACTAATATGCCTGTTGTTGTAATAGAATTATATCCTATAGCTGTAGCGGTCATGTCGTAGGTGCCTACAAGAACCTGCGGAAAAACATAGCTACCATCGGCATTTGAGATTGCGGTATAGTTATTATTAGAGCTTTCCTTTTGTATCGTCAGATTTGCGCCACCTATACCAACTCCGTTGTGGGTAATTGTGCCTGTAATCTGTCCATAGAAATCACCTTGAATGGTAAAGGTAACCGGAACCGTTACGCTTCCTACATTTGGATCGGATGTAATGTCTATATCACCATGTAATATAGTTCCTTTTGTAGGAGGTTGATAGTTCAAAGCATCAAGAGTTACAGCTATTTCTTGAGAAGTGCCTGGTTGAATTGTATCACTATTCGGATTAATGGATAACCAGGTATTACCACCACCTGGAAACGCAAATCCGTCGATTTCATTTGGTAATGAGCCTATTATAGCTGTATTGCCAGTTGTTTTATCAAGGACTCGTAATTCTCCGGCTGAGGTTGAATAGTTGAATGCTGCAAGATAAATATTATTACTTACAGGATCCCAACTCATTCCCTGGGCATAATTAGCATTGAAACCAATAGAGCCTATCAATGTTGAAGTTCCACTTGTTTTATCAATTTTGTAAGAATTGTCATTAACAATATCATAGCCATACATCTGCCCTGTTCCGTCAAATGTAATATCAATTAATGCAGGAATGCCTGTTGTTCCAATAAATGTGCTGGCTCCAGTTGCCGGATCTATTGTATAAATACTTGATTCATCACCACTGGTTGATGATGCATACAAAGTTCCAGTTGTTTTATCACAGGATAAACCAGTTGGAGTATCGTTAGTTTGTAATCCGGCAGAACCAATGCTGGCAATACCTCCTGTGGCTATATCCACTTTTTTTATGTCTCCATTATTATCAAGGATATACATAAAGTCTGTGTGGAAAGCATCAAATGTCCCTCCAAAAGGAGTAGCATTTACAGTTGCAATTGTTGTCGGATTGGACGGATCGTCAGTATTTATAGACATAAAGATGCTGTTTCCAAGATCGAATCCATAGGCTGTCGAACCTTTTATCCCTTTATATGCATTGGTAATGTTCATTTTATTAGCTATTGGAGCAATGCCTGCAGATGCTGGACTATGTTCAAAGTTTCCATCACTTACCGGTATCGATATTTCCTTGTTTGCAGATGCATAAGCATTCCATACCAAAACTCCATCTCCGGTATTGTTTATCGTAATAGTTCGCGTTATTATATTCCCTGCCGTAGTTGAATCTTCAATGGCTGACGGATTAATAATCATAACAGGAGCAGTCATTACTATATTTTGGGTCGTTGTATCACCGGCGACCACCATTATGCCTGTAATATTATTGGGATTATATCCAGTAGCTACAACTGTTATATTATAGGTACCTGCAAGAATTTGAGGAAAGATATAACTACCATCGGCATTTGAAGTTGCAGTATAATCTACCCACTCTTTATGAGCTTTAATAACTGCTCCACCTATACCTTCACCATTATGAGTGATTGTACCTGTAATCTGTCCATAAAATTCTTTCTCAATGGTAAATGTAACCGGAACAATTATGCTTCCTACATTTGGATCGGACGTAATATCTATATTTCCTTGTAGCGTAGTACCATCTTTCGTAGGAGGTTGATAATTTCCATCAAGAGTTACGGTAATTTGTTGAGAAGTACCCGGTTCAATAGTACCAGTTTTCGAATCAATAGATAACCAGGTATTACCACCACCTGGGAATGCAAACCCATCAATTTCGCATGGTAATGAACCTACTACGGACGTATTACCCGTTGTCCGGTCTAGAACACGCAGTTCATAGGACAGGGGATATGTAACATTAAATGCCGCAAGATATATACTATCGGTTACAGGATCCCAGCACATTCCCTGAGAATAGTTGGCATCGAAACCAATAGAACCAAGCAATGTTGACGTTCCGATGGTTTTATTAATTTTATATGCATTATCGCCAATAATATCATATCCATACATCTGTCCTGTTCCGTCAATAGCAATATCAATCAAGAAAGGAATACCTGTTGTTCCAATGAGTGTGCTGGCTCCTGTTTCCGGATTTATCGTGTAGATTCTCGATTCACCACCTCCAGCAGTGGCAGAAGATGCATATATAATTCCTGTTGTTTTATCACAGGTTAAACCGGTTGGTTTATCGCCAATCCATAATCCGGCGGGACCAATGGTAGTAACATTTCCTGTAGCCACATCTATCTTCTTTATGTTATTATCATTATAATCAATAATATACATAGAGTCGGTATTGGCAATATCAAAAGTGCCTCCAACTGGTAAAACATTTACATTGGCAATTGTTGTCGGATTTGATGGGTCATCAGTATTTATGGACATAAAAATTCCATTGTGAAGATCAAACCCATAAGCAGTCGAACCTTTTATACTTTTATATGCATTTTGCGTATTAGTAGTATCAATTTTATTAACTGACGGACCAATTCCTAAGGAAGCAAAAGTATGTTCAAAGTTCCCATCACTTACCGGTATCGAAATTTTCTGGCTTGTATTTGCATGCGAAGAAGCATTCCACGTTAAAACTCCATCCCCTATATTGTTTATGGTAAGGGTTCGTGTTATTGTATTCCCGGCTGCAGATGAATCAATGATTGCCAACGGATCTACAGTCATAATCGGAGCCAACATGGCAATATCATACGTAGTTGTATGACCTCCGGTTACGACTATACCCGTGACCGAATAAAAATTATATCCTTCTTTTACAGCAGTGAAATCATAAGTTCCGTACATTGTAGAATCAAAATTATACACACCATCAGTATTTGTTATCATGGAATAGGTATACGTTGGGCTTTCTTCCCGTGTAGCCGTTACGGTTACACCTTCAACAGGAATTGTGCCGTGTTTTACTGTCCCATTTAAATTTCCGTTAAGTTCTTCAGGAATAGTCATTGACAATGCCACGTTTGTTGTTCCTACATCAGGACTACTTATAAATTCCAGATTACTGGTAACGGTAAGTCCCTTTTGTGGAGAGGCATAATTTCCGTCGAAAGTAATGGCAACGGCTGCACTATCACCTGGCGCTATAGTTCCTGAAGATGGATTTGTACTTGCCCAATTTCCGATACCACCACCAGAAAATGCGAATCCATCAATAAAACAAGGGAATGTACCTATTAGGACTGTATTTCCTGTTGTTTTATCGAGAACGCGTAATTCTGCTGATAATGTTGTATAGTTACTTGCTGCAAGATAAATATTATCACTTACTGGATCCCAACACATTCCTTGAGCAAATTTGGCATTGAAACCAATAGAACCAAGTAAGGTTGATGCTCCACTAGTCTTATCAATTTTGTATGCATTGTCAGTATTGGTGCCACCGGCAGAAACATCATAACCATACATTTGGCCCGTTCCGTCAATAGCTATATCTATTAGGTCAGGAATACCAGTGGTACCAATGAATGTTCCACTTCCTGTTATTGGATCTATCTTATAAATACTTGATTCAGTGCCAGTAGTTGATGACGCATATAAAATTCCAGTTGATTTATCACAGGATAAACCGGTTGGAAAACCGTCTAATCCGGCAGACCCTATCACGGTAATATTCCCTGTGGTAATATCTACCTTCTTTATATTTCCATCGTTGTCATCGATGATATACATGAAAGAAGTATTATAAGCATCAAAAGTGCCTCCAACAGGAACAGCATCTACATTGGCAATTGTTGTCGGATGAGACGGGTCATCGGTATTTATTGACATAAGAACTTTGTTAGTATAATCAAATCCATAAGCTGTTGAACCTCTCATGTTTTTGTGCGCATTTTGTGTACCTGTAACGTTAGTTTCATTAGTTCCCGAAGCAATGTCTGTAAGGTCGAGGCTGTGCTCAAAAATTCCATTACTTACTGGTGTTGAAATTTGTTGTTTACCAGGTTGTAGTGATTCATTCCACATCAACAAACCATTACCATTATTATGCAGAGTTACAGATCGGGTTATTGTCTGCCCAGCAGGGACAGTTACATTAACGAAATCCGGATAAACCGAAATTTCGGGGGCTGTTAACTGGTAATTTTTAGTCAGTGTTTGGTTTCCCGTAAAAGTTATGCTATCGTTAATTATGTTATAACTTTCTTTTGAAACCGTAAGAGCATAATTGCTTAAGCCATTGATGGTGTATATATTGTTTATAGAATATGCGCCGTTAGCTGCAGTAGTAACATTATATGAGCCATTTAAAGCATTGGTAATAGAAACCGTAGCACCAGCTACCGGCGAACCATCCGATAATTTAGTTACCGTACCGGTAAGATTGCCTATAATCTGCTGGTAAATTTTAATATCATCAACATACCAGGCTATAATATTACCTGAATTAGCACCATAAGCGCGAAAACGAACTTTGAAATTATGTCCGGCTGCATATTGAGTAATGTCGTATGATTCGGAAGGTAAATCAAAACTACCGCTAATATTGGTATAATCCTGTACTATTTGCCAGGTAGTGCCATCAAATACCTCTACCGCCATACCTTCAACGGTAGAAGTTGAATAATTATCAAAATAAATAGCATATTTTAAAATTATATTATCACTAATTGCGGTAGCATCAAGCATGGGCGACACCAACGCATGGCTATAATTAGTAGCTAAAGGTATGGATAAAAAATCAGCTAAAGGAGCCGTAGGATAAGAAGGATGAAGAAAGACCATATCCCAGTTACCTTGAATCGGGTCAAATGTCCAATTGTTAGTTGCAAAACTACGTGATGTCCAATTTTCAATCAAGGGCAAATTTTTTATAATACCCACTGTAACATTGTAGTTAGATGTCTGGTCGTTTGCCGGATTCTGATCACCGGTTAACATTACTTTACCATAAACATAGGTATTTCCACTATCTGATGGCATCCATGGAATTACAAATAATGCTGTTTGATTTACGGCTATATCTGTACCATTAGCACTGCCAATCAATATATTACTCGAATCATATAGTGATACCGTATAGTTTGAACCTAATTCGGTTTCGGCACCCGTATTAATTACAGTAATCGTATAATCACTACTCATTCCAACGGTTGGTGCTACGTCGCCACTTATTGAAGTAGCAGCTAAATCATGAGCTAATGGAGATACACAACTAATGCCAGCGGTCCAGCCTAAACCGTAAGAAGAAGCCTTTTTCTTCTCAGAGGCAAAATTAAAAGTAAGAGCTCCGGATGTGTTGCTTGCCGATGCTTCCAAGTCAACCAAGGCTGCAGGTACAGTGTTACCTGTGAAGCTGCCGATTAACGTTGCTGAACCATCAGGACCATCATATATATTTAAATAATCCCAAGGCCACAAGTCAAATTGCATAAAATTACATTTCATTTTTGCTCCTGGAGTGGATGGAATTAAAGTTAGCGTATAATTTTCGCCAGACTGATAACCTCCATCAGGTCCACCCGAATCATAAAATGTTCCACCGCATTTACTAAATGTTCCATTTTGCATTAAAATAATATCGCCCTGATTAGTAACAGATTTTGATTTACTGTTGTTCATCGGATATTCATCGCCGGGTAAATTCACTGAAGCAACAACATCATACGTTTGTACCGTAGATAAGTCTGCAGTATGAGTAAAGGTATAATTCAGTTCATTCCCATTATTGATAGGCCCAGGAATTATTTCATTTACGGTAGTATTTCCGTTTATGGTATAACTAACCGGGATGTTGGATTGAGATGCTGTTCCGTTATTTTTGATCTTTATACTTACTACTTCATTAGTTGTTAGATTGGGGGCAGTTACCGGTGTTAATATCGACATTATAGCAATATCATTGGTGGGCAAATTCCCTGCATTACCGTAAACTTGGAATGGCAATCCTTTAGTACCGCCACTACCATCATCAACAATGTTATCCCATGTCGAATTTTGAAAATTCCACTTCTTTGCATTGCCTGTATTAATTTGTCCCAGTATGGTAATAAGATTTGCTGTAGGATTCGGATTTAATGATCCGGTACATGCCCATTCAATCCAATAATCTCCTGAAAATAATGTCAAATTAGGAGTTGCTGCGACAATATTCATAATTGGATCAAGAGCCGTAGTTATATTATCAGCACTAGCCCGATAGCATCCAGTCCAACGGGTAGTAGCTAAAATATTAGTAGTCATATCACCCCATATAACAGAACTTGTTGAAAGGTCAGGATCGCCATTCCAAATCTGAACGTATAATCCTGTAAAAGTTGAGGTAGGCGAGGGAATTGCAGGACGTGTTTGATAACCATAAAATATTAATGAATCAATAGTCCATGCATCAGTAACACTTAAATCTTCAGCTACGTAAGTTTCACCTGTAAGTGAACACCATTGTCCCCAAAGTGTATTGGGCGATTCTACCAAACTGACATCTGCACCTCCATAACCTGCACCAAGATTTGTTACAAAAGGACCATTATCGAAAAGAAGGCCTAAAGCTGTAAGCTGGTAGTTCTTCGTTAAGGTTTGATTTTCTGAAATCGCAATGCTATCATTAATTACAATATAACCTTCTTTTGAAACTGTAAGTGCATAATTACCAATTTCTACACTATTAATTAAATACATACCATTAGCATCAGTGGTATCACTGTAAGCATGTAAATTATTAGAAATAGTTACTATAGCATTTTCTGCTGGTGTTCCATTTGATAATTTTGTTATTGTACCACCGATATTACCTACAGTAAGAGGCGTTACGCAACTAATGGTTGCAGCCCATCCTGCTGCATTAGTACCGTTATCGGATATAAAATTAAAAGTAAGAGCGCCGGATGTATTACCTGCTGATGCTTCCAGATTAACTAATGCTACAGGTATTGTAACTCCTGTAAAGCTACCTATCAGTGTTGCAGAAGCATCAGTACCATCGTATACTTTTAAATAATCATAGTTATTTTCCACATTAAATTGAGTAAAACTACATTTCATCTTTGCCCCTGTAGTGGATGGCATTAATGTTAAGGTATAGTTTTCATTATTCATATATTTCCCATTCAAACCGCCTGAATCGCAAAATGTTCCATTGCATACGGAAATCGTCCCATTATGCATTAAAACAAGGTTGCCCTGATTAGTAACAGATTTTGATTTACTATTATTTTCCGGATATTCATCGCCGGATATATTTACAGTAGCAACAATATCGTACGTTTGTACTGCGGATAAATCAGCAGTCTGGTTAAATGTATAATCTAATACATCTCCACTATTTATTGGCCCTGGGATCACTTCATTTACAGTATTACTCCCGTTTATAGTATAACTAACGGGAATATTTGATTGCACTTCGGTTCCACTATTTTTTATTCTTATCTTTACTGCTTCATTTGCTGTCAAATTAGTATCTGTTACGGGTTCTAATAGAAACAACATCGACATATCATTAGTCGGTGAATTTTCCGTAGCACCATAAATTTGAAATGGCAATCCCTTCGTTCCACCACTACCGTCATCAACGTAATCATACCATACCGAAGCCGAAGAAAAATACCATTTTGCATTGCCAGTATTATACTGCCCGAGAATAGCTACTGGGTTTGCCCACGGACCGTTACTTAACGAACCTGTATATGACCATTCAACCCAGTAATTTCCTGCTGATAAAGCCAAACCCGGGGTTGCCGTAACAATTTTCATAATTGGACGATTGGTTGCATTCAGGTTTGCTGCCCGGTAACATCCTGTCCAACGAGTTGATGTTAAGATATTTATAATCATGTCTCCCCATACGACAGAGCTTGTTGCAAGACTGGGGTCTCCATTCCAGATTTGGACATATAATCCAGTAATAGTTGGACTTGTTGACGAATTAGGCTGGAAACCATAGAATGCTAATGAGTCAACAGTCCAAAAATCCGTAACGATAAAATCATCAGCCACATAAGAACTTGTTGTGTATTTGCAACCTGTTCCATAAGAGATATCAGGTGATTCCATTAAGCTGATATCTGATCCTCCCGGACCTACGCCAGGATTTGTTACAAAAGGACCATTATCGAAAAGAAGTCCCAAGGCTGTAAGCTGGTAGTTTTTTGTCAACGTTTGGCTTTCTGAAATCGCAATGCTATCGTTAATTGTAATATAACCTTCTTTTGAAACGGTAAGTGCATAATCACCGACTTCTGCACTGTCAATGACATACTCGCCATCGATTGCAGTAGTGTCCCTATATGTACCTGTATTATCAGAAATGGTAACAATGGCACCTTGAACCGGAGTACCATCAGATAATCTTGATATTATACCAATAATATTACCAATAGCTTGTCTATGAATCTTGTCGCCATTTTTCTGAGCAAAGCTATAACTTCCGACTAAGAGTATAAACAATATTGTCAATATTCTAATTAAGTGTATATTTATTTTTTTCATTTTATTTATATTAATTTGATTAATTGTAAGTTATTAATTTTTTAGTCTGCAAATTAAGAGTTATTCCGGTTTTTTTGCAGGTGTGTTTGTTATGTCATTTTAACCCCCTTTCTATTAATATTAATGTGCACACACAATTCCATAATAATTATTCTATTTCTTTTTCTTTCCTTTTTTATTATCATTTGACATTGTATTTATTTCAATATTTTTTATAATTTTTTGTAATATGCTGTTTTCCAGTTTTCTTTTTTCAATTAGATGATTTATTTCATCTATCTGGCCATTGTTCAGTTTTACTTCAGATTTTTTAGGATTTTTTCGTACCATTATAAAATAGAAATTCGTTTATCAATTACACCGGCAAATGTAAAGTACATGATTCTGGAATTGTTCAAACGGAATCCATACAAAATATGAATCAACACCAAAATCAATCCATACAATTTCTGTACAATAACTTAAATTGTCAGACAATCAGAATAATATAAATAATCCAAAACAGACGTTTTTTTAGTTCTGTCGATTAAACGTTGTCATGAACAAGAAGGAATTTTTAAAAATGAGGCTTAATGGACAAAAAAATGGTGTTTTGCAGATGTAAACACATACAAAAGCAATTGTTAGACATGTTAACCATATCTGATCCTAAGAAATAAATTATTTACGGATGAATATTTAGGTTACAACTGGGAAAGAAAAGAAATCAGATTAACGGAAGAATTGGAAATCCCAAGCTTTTTTCGCAAACGATATCTTGCCACGTCTAAACTGGAAGGCATCTGTCCGGTGAGATTACAAATCTCTTTGGTTGTAAGATTTAATCGAAGAAGGGCACAAAGTTTTAGTTCACTTGGAGTTAAATCGTGAAACTGCAAAATAAGTCGTTCGTAAAAATCATTGTGTACTTCTTTGAATCGTAGTTCAAATTCTTTCCACGTATCTTCTTCGCTGCTTTTTTGCAGTTTATGAACCATATTAAGTATTGATTTTTTGCTCTTTTCATCAATAGGCGTTTTTTCTATTTCGAGCAATTGATTAGTAGCTTCATCAATAAATTCATTTTTTTTGAGCAAGTTCATTACATTAATTATCAATTCTCTGTTTTTGGATTCAATTTCGTCGGATAATTGTTTTTTTTCGAGGCGGATGTTTTTCATCTTTATTCGTTGACGTGAAAGAAGTAGTATAGTTGAAATAATTCCTGAAATAAGTAAGAGAACTACAATAAGAGTAAGGAAGTCCCTCCGTTGTTGTTTCAATTTGGCTTCTTGTTGCTTCTTTTCAATTTGATATTGCATTTGTAATTCAGTAATTTTTTTTTGAATTTCTCCATTCATAGAACTATCCTTAGTATCAATGTATTGGGTTTGCAATTTCAATGCCTTTTCCCAGTTTTTTAACTTTTTTTCAATTGTAGACAAAGGCAAAAGTGCTTCAATTTTATTTACCATATAGCCTTCCTTTTGTGATAATTTCAGGCCTTTTTCGTAAAATGTTTTAGCTTGAACAAGATCATTCATTTTCATATAAACATCTCCAAGATTAATAAGAGCAAGGGCTATTAAGTATTTATTATTAACTTTAACCGCATATTCATTAACCTGTCGAAAACAAATACGCGCCTTTTCGACATTAGCTTCAGACATGTAATTATTGCCAATGTTAATTAGCGATTTAATAATCCCAATAGAATCTCTTAATTCCGAAAATCCTTTTAATGCCTCGTATAAATAATTTGTTGAAACAGTATATGATTTTAGATTATAATAACAGGCGCCCAGATTAGATAAAATAGATAATTTAATATAAGAATCTTCTATTTCATTAATGTTTAGTGATTTGTTAAAATATTCAATGGCTTTATGCGTTTGCTTTAAATTCATAAAAATGATACCCAGATTATTATACACTATTGCTATATATTTTTTGTCATTTACTCGTTCAAAATATTGTAAAGCCTCTGTATATAGGACAAAAGCTTTTACGTATTCTCCTTCGTTAAAATAACAATTAGCACGGATATTTTTTAACATGGCAAATATCCTATCATTATTTATTTTTTTTGCGATAGCCCATGCTTGGTTAATAATTTTTATTGACTCTTCAATATTCCCTTTATTATTAAGCTCATATGCTCCTTTATAAATTAAAATCCTTGCCTTATAGGTATCATCATTGAGATTATTTACTATAATTGTTGCTGAGTCTAGATACTTTAAACCTATATTTGGGTGTACTCTTAATTCTTTTTCAATAACTTTAAAAAAACATTCCAGTTTTAATTTATCTTTACTATTCACAGTCGTTTGTGTTCGCTTGTGAATAAAGAATATGGTTAAAATAATTCCAGCAATAACTAAAAAGGAAATGATAAAGTACCATATTTTTCTGTTTATTTTGATTTTTGGTAAATGTTTTTTCATTATACAAGTGTAGCAATATACTTTATTTCACAAAAATAGTTTAAAGCGGAGTCGTTTTACAAAAATGGAACAAAAAAAACGTATAAGGACATTCGCTATGGAGCTACTTTATATGGTCTTCCGCATCTGCCCGGTTTTTGAACCTTGTTCCGGTAATGATGCATTGGATAAAACTTCTGTAATGTTGATTCGGTCCAGTATTTGCCTTAGCAAACCTATCCCGCCCCATGGAGTAATTTCCTTATCCGTAAATTCTATTTTTATTTCTTTCATCTATGTAATCAAATCTTACATTCAGGGCCCTAAAATTATAACATTTTTAATACCCAATATCTTTGATTAACACATTACTAATTGATTATTCCTCTAATGACCGTCATTAGAAGTAATCCCTATTGGAAAATCTGGGTTAATCTAATTTTTATCTGGAAAGCATCAATTTATAGTTCCATTCTTCAATGAGGATTTAATCCTTTTTTTTCGGTCATTTCATAATGATCTCAAATAAGCTTGTAAGCTTTTTCTCTGTCCTCTGCCTCTATACTAAATTCACCAATAATGGTAAATTTAACCTTTACAATAAAATTTCTTTTCATTTCTTCTCTTCTCGTCGTTAATAGTTTG
>Ga0172381_10005188_pt1 | contig 13292 bp, 7 predicted proteins | sample Leawel6488metaG_FD_119754 | JGI IMG/M metagenome (GOLD analysis project Ga0172381, IMG submission 119754) | Leachate microbial communities from a municipal landfill in Southern Ontario, Canada - Leachate well 64-88 metaG | ecosystem: Engineered > Solid waste > Landfill > Unclassified | place... | reverse complement strand
TTTTGCAAGCCAATATTCCGATGCAACCTTAGCCGGATATGGTAGATTAGTTACAGATGCTTCTTTGGATGGACTTGTTTTAGGGGTTGCAACGGGAGATTTGATCTCTTTTAGAGTAAATAACACAGAATATGCAAAAGTAACATCAAGCGGAATGTATGCTTCTGCTTATTATACGGGCACAACATTGGGATATTTAACATCCGCTTTGGGCTCTAAGTCGGGTTCAATTGGCACAACGACAACGGGAACGGCTTTATATACGCGGAGTTTAACAATAAACGGAGTTACGATAAGCGTGGTTACGACAGATTAGACTTGATTTTGTCATAAAATTTTACTATATTAAAAGTGCTTAAAAAGTTGTCGAGAAATTAAATCTCGAAGTGTCTTGTACCCGTGAGAGTATGAGACGGTTGACAAGCCGGAAGCGCACTTCGAGTTTTTAAAAGAGGTAGTTATGAAAAAGTTATTTGTTTTGTTGTTTGTAGTTCTTTTATTTTCTTGCGAAGAACCGAATTGCCCTTTGTTTGAAAAGACGGGACAAATTGCAATGTTCGGAAACGAACCATTCGCGAAAATAGGTATTTACAACGATACGGAAGTATTTTTACTGGTTTGTGATAACGCAACCGAAACACAACTAAAGAAAAAACAGGGTTGTTTAATCACGGTGAAATACTCCGAATGTTTTGAAGATTGGGAGGGAACAAAGCTGGTGATTAAACAAATTATTTACAAATAAAAGTTAATTAAAATAATCGGTACTAAAGAACTTAGACCGGAGTTAAAGGTAAAGATATCTTTTCTCCGGTTTTTTATTTTAAGAGGACAAAATGCAAATAGAACTAACACTTAAAGAAGTAAATCAAATTCAAGAAGGATTAAAATTTTTAGCAGGATTGAAGGGAGATAAAAAAACTTCCGTTCCTTATGAGTTCAGACATAACGTTATGATGTGGATTCAAGAAACACAACCCGAACTAAAACTATATAACGATATGACAAATGATTTGCTTGACGAGTTGGGAGAGAAAATTTACACAAAAGAGACCGTATTAAACGGTAATATTGGTTCGAAAGTAACTAATTATGATGAAAACGGTAACGAAAAACTTGTTTATTGGAGACAACCCATCCCGCCCGAAAACATGAAAGAATACAACAAACGATTTGATGAGATGAACTCAACAAAAGCAACTATTGGTAAAGTAAAAAAAATAAAAGAAACCGACTTACAGAAATTCGAAAAAGATAAAATAACAGAACCTATTTCCGCAGAGATTTTATACAGTTTAAACCCTATCTTAGAAGAGGAAAAAGAACCGGAGGAATAAATGCCTACATATAAAGATTGGAATGACACACAGGTTGCGCAATGGACAACAGACCCGAACAAAGGGGATAATCAGAATTATACTACTAAAGATGGAGTCACCTACTATCCCATTTGGAAAAATAGTTTAACCGGACAAACCACGGACGTGACAAATGCGGCTTCAACAGCTCAAGCGGGGACAAGCACAACGGCAGGCGGTTATAGTGGAGTTGAGTATAATTATTTAGCCGATATATTAAAGAAACAAATGACCGAGGGTGACCCAACTCTTGACGTAAATAGACAAGCGACTCAAGCACAAATAAATCAATCTGTAAACAAGTCCCAATCAACGGTCGGGCAAAATCTCGCAAATACTGGTTTGTCTCGTTCGGGGCTTAATACTGCTTCAATAGTCAATCTCGAAGGTCAACGAGCAAACGCAATAGGGAACGCAGAAGTCAATCTTATAAACCAAGACCAAGAATATAAACAGCAGGCATTAACGAATTTGCTCGGATTGTCAAGCGTGGCAGGATCGGAACTTTCGAATAACCAAAGGTATTACACACAACTTCAATCTATTCTTGCGGGGTTGAACGCTACCAACAAAGCATCCGAAGGAAGCACGTCGGATGAAGCATGGGGGAATATTTTAGGGCAACTATTAAATGCAGGTGGAACAGTTGGCGCGGCGGCAATTACGGCATCAGACAGAAGATTAAAAGAGAACATCGTAAAAATTGGAAAATCACCAAGTGGAATAAATATTTATGAATTTAATTACATTGGACACCCAAAAAGATTTAAGGGCGTAATGGCAGATGAAGTACCGCAAGCATCCATAGACATAAACGGCATACAGTTTGTCGATTATTCAAAGATAGACGTTGATTTTGAAGAGGCATAAATGGCAGATAACGGTTTTGTTCGGGGACTGGCTTCATCGTTAGACCTTTCGGGCGTTGGAAGACAAATAGCGAATAGTATTCTACTTGAGAAAGAGAAAAAGAAACAAGAAGAAGAAAAAAAGCGTCAAGCACAAATAATGCAAAATGTTCTTGGTAAACTTCAAGCCGGTGGAGAATACCAACTTGGAGAAAAAACAGATTACGGCGCATCAACTTCTATACCCGATACATCACAGCCCTTGACCGTTGGGAATATGATGTTTAATAAAGCGGCGAGTTTATCAAATCCTTATCCAACAAAAATCGAACCACGAACAACACTTACAAGTCAATTTGAACCATATACGCCGGAACAAAAAACAAATTTATTCATGGGATTAGACAATCAAACCAGAGACGATTATCAAAAAGCACAGAAACTATTTAATCCCGAACCTGAATATACACAATTTTTAGAAACCAACAAAAACATTGCTTATAACAAGACGGCAAACCGTTGGGAAGACGTTAGAACAGGCGAACAAGCCGACCCAACTCAATATAAGAAACTCGAAGAACCAAAATATTTTAAGAATCGACCCTATGGATATAGAAAAGACGGAACCGGACAACTAATAGAGGACAAAACTTTATCAAACCCCGAATATATTCCTACTCCTAAAATTGGATTTAAGGATAAAAGAGAATATGATCCTACACTTGGCAAATATAAACTTTATACAGAGACTTATGAAAACGGGAAATTAGTAAAAAGAAGTCAACCAAGTTATGTAGAGCCGACCGAAAGAAAAAATGGCATTTCTTATATGTCAAAAGACATGAAAAAAGTTTTTGATAAATACGAAGAAGATAGAAGGAAATTAGAAGCACAAAAAGGTATGGTTTATCAGGTAGGGACAAAAGACCCGTCCGGTGATTATCTTGTCGAAACAGACAAAAAAGTTTTAAGCGCTACTGATTTAGCGAAAGAAATTGCTCAAAACAGAGCCGAACACATTTCCTTTATAAAACAAGCCGCACCGCCTAAATTTAATGAATGGTATGGGAAAGTTTATAACCATTATAAAGGAGACCCCGAAAAAATAAACGAATTTACTCAAGAATTTTTAGATGCTTTTAGAAACGGATATTTTAAGAAAACAGTAAAGATAAAAAATAAAAAAACGGGTGCAACAAAAATAGTTTCCGACCCCGGAGCGCAAGAATTTAATTATTTCCGTGAAATGGCAAGGGCTTTATACGGTGGTTATCCCGAAACAAACGAATTACAAGACCCTTCAAACGAAGATGTTGAAATCATAGAGGAACAATAATGTTGGATTGGACTCCTAAAGGAAACTATAAAAAAACCGGACGTTCACTAATTGGTTTACAAAAACCTAAAGACGAAGAAATCAGGAAGCTGGAGATAAAACAACCCACTACCGATGCTTTATCTGCTGATTATTATTTAGAGAGACCAAATTTAACGGAAGAACAAAAGCAAAAAGATTATGAGATTGCAAGACAGGAACCGAGCAGTGGAATAAACCAAATAATTCAGGCAAGCAGACAAAAAAACTTTGCAGAGCCATATATTCAAGCAACTCCACGAACTGGAATAAGAAAAAGAGAAGCTGACCCGATATTACAAAGCGTGATAAGAACTCTTTCAGAACCAGTAACAAAATTAAAAGAGGGTGGCGAAAATATCGCTAAGGGTAAAATAGGCGAGGGAGTTGTAGATATACTTACGGGTGGACTTCATGGAGCAATGACACCCTTTACCGTGCCGTTCGGCGCAATAGAAACGGGTATAAAAACGGCAACAAAAGACGTAAACTATCAAGACCCAATAACTGGGAAGCGAACAAACTTAGGCGAAGAAATAACAAGCCCAATAAATAGGTTAATGAATCTTCCATTTGATGTAATAAGAGGCGGAAGCGAATTAGTAGGCAAAGGTCTTAAAGAAATAGGGATTAACCCGAACAAAGTGAGTAAAGCCGTTGGCATAAGTCCCGAATTGGACGAAAAATTAAACAATTTACTTATAGAAATAGGTGGATTATATGCTCTAAAAAAAGGACATCAAACTGCTACTACATATAACAAAAAGCAATCCCCAGTCCCGACCACAAAAACAACGCCGAAATTAGAACAAGTAGAGCAACCTCCCCGATTACTTCGAGATAGATTTAAAACAGAACAGGGATTAACCGAAACCATCCCGACAGAAAAACCTATTGATGTAAGTAAATTGCCGATAGATAAACAAAAAGAATATCGACAAGCACTTGAACGAATAAAGACGAGATTAACGGAAGGAGAAAAACAAAATGCCGAAGGAATTGGAAGCGGACTTGAAACGCCAAGCACTGGAGAAATTTCGACAGGGCAAATTACACCCGAAACCGGGACAATCCTCGGAGGAGGCGAAGGACGCATACGTGTACGGAACGTTGAGAAAAACCGGGTGGAAGCCGTCAAGCCAGAAGAAAAAATACAAAGTAATAAAGCGGAAGAAATAAAACAAGAAATTATTCCGCAAGCCGAACAACAAACAAGTGATTTACCATCATTAGAGGAGATGAGAAATGTTAAACAAAAAGAAGTGCAAGCCCCCGAAAAGATAGGCGGGAACGAATCTGCAATCCAAAGAATGTTATCCGAGAATAAATCACCGGAAGATATCTCGAAAGCATTAAACGTGCCTATTGAAAAGGTAAACAAACTTATTAAAAAACCGATAGAAGATTATGAGTTTACTAAAGAAAAGATTAACGAGGGGCAGGCAGGATTTGACCTACACCGAGCATTAAATTTCCCATTAGGGAAAAGCTATAAACTTACTTCTGATAATTCCTTAGTTAGAATAAAAGAACACACACCTAATTGGAGTAATTTCGCCGAAGATTTATACGAGAATTCAGATATAAAGAAAGTTGTTAATGTAACCATTGGTGATTTAGAGAATGTTGATTTTCGTAAAAATAAAACTTCGCTTGATGCAATAAAGGAAGAATTTCCAAATGTAAAGTTCATCGATATTATGATCCCCGAAGGAACTAATTATAGTGAAGCATTAACAAAAATTAATAAAGAATTAAACATGCAAGAACCCATTGCACAAAAACCGCCTAAAATTGAACAAGGCGTTCAAGAAGTACCAAAAGTAGAGAATATTGAACAAAAACCTTTGGAAACACAACCTATCGAGAATATCGAACAGTTCGGAAAAACCGAACAGTTGCCAACTAAACTATCTAATATTGATTATGCGACCGTAGAAAAATCCTTGAAAGATGTCCAAAACTTACAAAAAGAACCGACTGGTTGGAAAATGTTCGAAACACAAAAAGGCGAGAAAGCATTTTCATTAATTAACCCGGCGACAAAAGAATACAAAACATTTAATTCTTATCCAGAAGCACAATCTTATGCTATTGATAATCCTCTTAAACCAAAAGAAATTTCGCAAGGTGAAATTATAACTAAAAATTTGGTACAATCACAAGGCAAACCAGAAGCACCTACATTGAAAGAGAACAGATTCCAATTCCGAACAGATGTAAACGATAAGGATTATTTAGAACCAATAAAGAATGAGGATATAGTTAAAACCGTAAAAATTGGTGATAGAGAAAATATAGTACATAAAACGAGCATGGGTTCTTACCAAGTTACTGATGTGGAAACAGGTGTGTCAATAACAAATAATAGTTCCGGTTTCAGAACAGTGGACGGGGCTATAAAAAAAGCCAAAGAAATGGTTGCATTTGCGAAACCGGAGTTTTTACAAAAGAAATTTGGCGAGTATAAACAAAGAGTTGAAATGTTGGAAAAATCTTCCACCCCCTCTAAGGATAGAATCGTAGAGCCGACAGAAGCAACCAAGCCGTTAGCGGAGTCCACTCCCGTGCAAGGGGCTTCTGTTTCTAAAGAGCCGTATGAAATGATGCTATATGAATATAAAAGAGAATATTTGACAAATTCCCAAAAAGTTAAAGACATCCAAGATCAAGCGCAAAAATGGATAGATGATAACCCATCACCGAAAGGCACTCATGAAGCTGGACTCTCGCGAGGGATAGAGGCAATTGGCAAGACAAAAGAACTGCATGAATTGCAAAAGCAAAATCGGATAGAACACAAAAATATAATTGAACAAGCCCTCAAAGAAGGTAAACAAGTTCCTGAAGAAGTATTAAAAGACTATCCAGACTTAGCAGAGAAATATAATACGACTAAAGAGCCGTTAGTAAAAAAATCCCCCGAAACTTTAACTAAGACCGAAACAAAGGTAGAAGAATCGATAAGCGCGGTAGCTGAACTTGACAAAAAACTTGAGCAAGTAGAAAGAAAAGTTGAAGGAGTAGAACATCAAAAAGTTAATGAAGAAATTGATACAAAATTTGAAAAAGCAGACAATCCTACACAGCCAAAGATAGACGAAATTGCAAACGGATATAAAGATAAATTAAATGAACGCGGTAAAATTAGTCTAAAAGATTCTCAAGAAATGCTTAGTAAATCAGTTGACCAAATTATTGACGATTTATATCTGCATCAAGTAGAAAAAAATGACTATAATTTTTCAAAAGATGAAATGATAAAGATGGTTAAAGAAAATAAATCTTTTGATTTTAGATTTGTTGATGATGTAACTATGCCCGACTATAAGATAGTTATTGACGTACCCGGGGATGGAACTTTTAGGTTAAATAATCCTTCGCTAAGAACATTGGTTGATTTGCAAAAAGAAATTAAGCAGTTGACCAGAAAAGCCCCGACAGATTTCACCACTACAAAGCCGAGATTAGATGCGGGTTATAGGACAATAGAAAATTTTGAAAGTGCAAAAGATGCCAAAACTGGATTAACGGAAGATTTAGAAAACGCAAAATCAAATCTTGAAACAGCGAAGAAAAATAACAGCAAGAGCTTAACGGAATTATATCAGAAAGAAATTGACAGATTAAGTAAAGAGGTTGATGATATACCACAAAACAAATCTTATTGGGAAGGTTTAACAGAGCGTAAAAAAGAACAAGAAAGAATTAATGCTGAAAGATTAAAAAGGATTGAATTAGAAGATGAAGTGAATGTCCTTTTTGAAAAAGCGAAAGAAGATAAATACGGTTATAGAACTATTAAAAAAGATGGACTTGAATACACAACAAAAGACCCTGACAGCATTGTTGAACAAGTTCTTTCTCATCAGGCATTAATGGAAAGAATGGGCGTAAAAGTAAACAACAAAAAAGATTTAGAGTTATTAAACACAGCCGAAAGCATAAAAGAAGATGGATATATAAATATAAAAGATGCCATCGAGGACTATAATGAACAAATAAGAATTTCAACCGAAGATTTGAAACCGTATTTGAGAAAAGACGGAATAATAAAAGCAAGTTTAAGCCGTTCTGATCGTAATATGGTTAATCGATTAGAAAGAAGTATTGATAATGCTAAGAATATGTTGGATAGAATAGAAGATAATGGTAGTCGTATAGATGAATTTTTGGGGAACGTTCCGAAGACTAAGGGAGGTAAACAGACAGGGAAACGAGTAGTATCTCAAGAAAAATATGAACAAGCACAAAAGAATATTATCTCAAAAGCGGGACAACTTAATGCCGGACTTGACCCGACAATGTTAAAAGACCTAACAATAGTCGGAGCTTATCATTTTGAAAATGGTGTTAAATCTTTTGCGGACTATTCTCAAAAAATGGTTGAGGAATTTGGCGAAAAAGTTAAACCTTACCTCAAAGATATTTGGGAAGAAATGAAAAAAGAAATTCCCGAATTAAAAGATGTAGAAAAACCAAAAGTAATTATACAGCCCGAAAAGCCGGAAGGATTTGTACCAGAATACGGCGAAACAAAGATAAGAGGGGCTGCGAAATCAACGTTGGCAGTTGGAATAGAAAACGATATTATTAAACAAGTTGAAGACTTACCAATATATGATGTGAAGAAAGATGCTCCACAGATAAAATATGTTTCGGATAAAATAACATCCGATTTACCAGTAGTAGAAAAATGGATTTCCGGCGAAGAACCAATACCTAAAGATTTAAATACGGGTTTCATACGCAGAGGTGTTGAGTCTTATGCTGTTAAAACAAAAAACTTTGATTTGTTTGAGAAACTCATAAAATCCGAACCAATAGCTAAAGCGGGCACAGAAGCTGGTCGAGAAATAAGGTCTTTTAAGCACGATGAAGAATATAGCGGTATTACATCCCCTTATAATGCGGTAAAAGAAGTATCTAAAGAACGTGGCGAGCAAGGTGGAAGGGCAAAAGAGCTTTCTAATAAATATAAATCAAAAATTAGAGATTTAGAAACGCAGTTAAAGTTAAAAGATGAACAGTTAAAAGAGCGAGAAACACAAAGACTTATTGACCAAGAAAGAAAAACAACTTACCGGAATAGAAAAGCAGGCAGACGTAGGTCTGTCGAGGTGTTAGAAAAAGAATATGATGATTTGATTAAATCTTTTGCAAAAGAGATGACGATGAATGTGGGTTTCAATCCAGAACAAATTGTTTTGATTTCTAAGATGATAACCAATCGGGTTGAAAAGGGAATGGTGAAAGCTGTTGACGTAATAGATGATGTTTATATTAGCCTCAAGGACAAGGTGGAGGGATTAAAGAAAGACGACATAATTGATGCTTATTTACATGGCAATAAAGGGCGGAAACCCCAAACGAAAAATGAATTATCTGTTTCTATTGCCGATTTAAGACGACAGTTAGAAACAATTAAGAAAATTGAGTTATTGGAATCCGGCGGACAACCTTTTAGAAGAAGATTTGAAAAAACTGAACCGAGCGAATCTTTGCAGCAACTAAAAGATAATCTAAAAGCATTAGAAGATAAAAAACGCCAAGAACTAAAAGAGAAAAACAGACCTCAAAAAGAAATAGATGATAGAGTCAAGCAATTACAAAAACAAATAGATTTAGTTAATTCAAAAATTGACGGTACTTATGTAAAACCGGAAGCAAAACCAAAACCACAAACTCCCGAAACGATAAAGAAGGAGAAAGAACTTGCAGATTCAAGACAGCAACTAAAAGACAATCTAAAAGCATTGGGTATAACCGAGCAACAAAATTTAGCGCGTTCAAAAGAACTTATAAAGAAAAGAATAGATGAATACAACGAGAAAATAAACAAAGGAGATTATGTTAAAGAAGATAAAACTCCGGCTGTGGATGATGAAAAACGTAAATTAAAATCAGAGCTTGAAGACGTAAGAAAAAGATGGAATGATATTAATAAAAATTTAGAAGGAAATATTACGCCGGAAGAAACAAAGAAAATATTTGATTTGTTTGTTAAAGAGACCGAACTTAAAAAGAAGATGGAAGAATCGGGGGACACCGGAGGAAAAGGTAAGAGGACGCAGGAAGAATGGGCTTATGGACAGGCGAGAGTAGAATATGCTCATTATATAGAAGAATTAAAGAATAATATTAATGCAATTACACTAAAACATCTTAAAGAAGACCCATACGGAATAACAAAGAAATTTGCGAAAGAAACTCCAGGTATGATGAAGTCCATTGCGGCTACGTTAGATGACAGCGCAGTATTCAATCCGGGCGTTAGAGTATTGTGGAATAACCCGACTATTTGGGCGAGAAATTCTCTTAAAACTTTTAGGGATATGTACAGGGTTTGGGGCGGAAAAAATGTTTCCGCTGAAATAGGAGCTTATGTAGCTTCAAGTAGAGAATTTGAAAATGCACTTAAAGATAAGGTAGCTGTAAATGTTATTGAAGAAGCATTTCCGGCGAGTCAATTACTTGAGAAAGTACCATTTTTAGGGAGCAAATTACACAAAGCCGCAGACGCAGCATATACGGGGTGGATGTTCAGAAATAGGATGGATTTGTATGAACACTTTGCAGACGTAGCGCAAAAAAATGGTTATAAAGACCCAACCGGATTAGGTATAGGAAAATTCATTAACTCTTTGACGGGACGTGGTAATTTAGGGAAGTATGAGAAAGCGGCGGATGTTTTTAATGTATGGTTCTTCTCACCAAGAAGAGTAAAAAGTCATTGGGACGTATTGACTGCACACGCTTTCGATAAAGAAGTATCCCCGTTTATGAAAAAACAAGCAGCATATAGTTTATTGAAAATAGTAGGCGGGACTGCAACGGTATTAACACTTGCCAAAGCTATGGGTGCTGATGTTGAAATAGACCCACGAAGTTCAGATTTTGGGAAAATTAAAATAGGCAACACAAGATTTGATATAAGTGGAGGCATGACATCTCTTATTGTACTTGCAGCAAGATTAGCCGCTTATACTACCGATAAAGTTGGCATAGCCGATATTGCAAGTTTGAAAGATAGTGATGGCGATTTAACTAAACTTGGGAGCGGAAATTGGGGTGATACAACAGCATGGGATAAGGTGTTGCTTTTTGGCACGAATAAATTTTCTCCAGCCGCAGCAATTATAAGAGATTTCTTGGAAGGACAAACTTTTGGTGGAGAAAAATTTTCATTCAAAAATGCCATCCTTAATTCTGTTACTCCTTTACCAATACAAAATTTTGAAGAAATATTAAAAGACCCCAACTCTGCGCCATTGGTAGCTGCTTTGATTGCCGATGGATTGGGAATTTTTACAAACACTTATTCCAACGACCCGGATTTGCGGAAAGTAAAAAATGCTTTACTTGGTGCGGACACAAAGTTTAGTAAAGAAAAAAAGATTAATTTTAATGTAGCATTGAATAGAGCATTAAGAAAAGGCGTTATAACAAAAGACCAAGCGGACGAATACAGAAAAGAGTTCTTAGAACTGCAAAAAGACGCTAAATTGCCGGAAAAGCAAAGAAAATTTAGAGATAGATTTAACAAATAAGATTAGCATTTTACAAATAAATTTATTATATTGAAGTAACCATAAAGGGATTGGAAAAACCGACCCGCATTTTCACGAAAGTGAGTGCGGGTTTTTATTTTATAGGAGACGAGATGAAAAAGATTTTTTTAGTGATAGCATTATTGCCGATAATTATTTTTTCACAGCCAAGCCAATCAACAAAAAATTCGACCACAGCACTTTTAGATTCTTCGGCTGTTTTCACCGGGACGATTGAGTCAATAGCTGATTATTCTTGGATTGTAGTTACCGTAAAAAGCAATATCGGCGGAACGGGAAAAGTACAGTTTACTAATTCCAATTCATCGCCCGTAAAATGGCAAACTGAAAAAACATTTACTTACACAGCAAACGACACGATAACAAATCAATGTTTTGTCCCCGTTACGATGTCTTACTTTAGAGTAGTTTATACTAACGATACGACAGACCAAACCTCTTTCAGATTAACAACTGCGTTAATAAAAAATCCTGTTTTGCCCACAAGCACAACGAATAAACCACAAGTGAGTATTACAAGTTCTACATTACCGACTGGGGCGGCTACATCCACCAACCAATCAACCTTAATCACTCTTTCACAGGGTGGAACTAAGTATTATGGAACTACCGACACTATAACAACAAGAATAGATACGGTTACTTTTTCAGGCGCTACTTCTTGGATAGAGGGGAGTATCACGGCAAGCGATTCTATTGAGGTTGCAATAAACGGGGCGTTTGCGTCGGGCGAGACTTGGATTATAACAGAAACAACAAAAATAGATTTGCTAAAATGGGACGCAACCACATCTAATAAATTATTTATACGAAGATACGGGAGTGCGGGAACGCCAAGATATTATTTAAGGATCGCATCGAGGTAATCATGTCCGAAATAAACACCGATATTTCTAAAAATCTTGACTTAATAATTAGGAAAGACAACGATGTTAGAATAATAATCACGGCGTCGGATAGCACTGGAGACCCTTTCGATTTCACGGGTGCAACAATAAGCGTTTTGCTTTTTAGAAGCAAAGACCAAAACCCATTTATTACAAAAGTGTCTGATGTAGATACTGACTATGTGAGTGTTAGTTCAAATGTTATCACGGTTAATTTGATAGACGATTTAACTTCTATTTCTCCGGGTAAATATTATTGGGCGTTAAGATACACGGATTCAACCGGACTTATTAAAGATTTTTTTGTGAATACTTATCGAATAATAGTAGGAGCTTCCGAAGAAGATGTTACGGATACTGATATAACTATTGCTATCAATTTATCAACAGTTACAGTAAATCTCACTATACAATTTGGAATATCTCAAACATTCAGGAAACAAGAAGATTTAACGGGTACAAAAAATGGAGTAAATACAACATTCACTTTACCGAGGAACTATCTGACAGATTTAGAGTTTATAATTTTCAACGGCAGGATTTTAGCGAAAGACGTGGCTTATACTCGAAGTGGAACAACAATAACCATGTTGTCGGGATATATTCCAATTTCTACTACTTCGTTAAAAAGTATGGGGGTTACAAGTGTATAAAAAAATATTAATCTTATTGATATTATTTGTTGGGCTAACAAGAGCGCAATTAATTGAACAACGCGAGGTTTCACATCTTCCCGATAGTTTACTCGCAAAAATGACAAAAGCATTGAATGGCTCCGACATACCAAGCAAAGCACTTTTTAGAACAAACCTATCTGTTTACTCAAAGACTTATTTAGACTCATTACACGGAACTTTTTTAGATTGGACTGATACTGTTTCGGGAATACCAACAAAATTGTTTATTTCTACTAATTATTACACAAAAACACAAACAAGGACATTAATACATGATTCAATCGGAACTTTAGACATTCCCGATTCTTTAAGTGAATTAATTTCTGATCCGACTCATAGATTAGCAACAGATGTTGAAAAAGCAACTTGGAACGCGAAAACAGATACGGCAGATGTGAATGGTTTGGTTGCAACATCGTTAAGCGGATATTTTCTTACAAGCAATTTTAATAATTATTTTGATGTTAGATTTGATACAAAGACTTTGGATTCAATCGCGGCAGGAGCTGTCAATGTCCACTTGACAACTTCATTAAAATCTACTTACGATGGATATGCTTCACAAATAAGCGCTAAACTTGACACCCCGAAAGCAAC
>Ga0172381_10005187_pt1 | contig 13293 bp, 11 predicted proteins | sample Leawel6488metaG_FD_119754 | JGI IMG/M metagenome (GOLD analysis project Ga0172381, IMG submission 119754) | Leachate microbial communities from a municipal landfill in Southern Ontario, Canada - Leachate well 64-88 metaG | ecosystem: Engineered > Solid waste > Landfill > Unclassified | place... | reverse complement strand
TCTCCTTTAGAATTTGCCTAATTTGTTCTTTTGTAAAAATCGTTTTCATTTTAATGTCTCCTTTACTTAAAATATATTACTACATTTCTTTCAAGTTTCATTAAAATTTCTTAAGGTCTCAAGCAATCCAAAAAATTGCCTCACTATTCCTGAAAGGCTTTTTACGAAGTTATTAAGTGACTGTGACTGGGTTGAACGGTTGAATGGTCGAACGGTTCTGTTCCCAATTCCCAATTCCCAATTACCAATTCCCAATTACCAATTCCCAATTACCAATTCCCAATTACCAATTACCAATTACCAATTCCCAATTACCCATTTCCCATTTCCCATTTCCCTTTTCCCTCCCCACTTCACACTTAGCCATTGACAGTGTATAATACTGTCATGGACAAGTACGAATTTTTTAGCAAATTTAATGATGCCGTTATGATTACTAACGACAAAAAAGAGGTCTTATATAAGAATAATGCCTTTAAGCGGACGTTTACGGATTTTGTGGATTTGCACAAATTTTCCCATCAGCTGAATTTTGATATTTGTACGCTCGACGGCGACAATGTGGAAATGTATTCCCCTATATATCAGGCAATAACCTCCGCCGAGAACTTTTTTGCCTGCGTCACTTACCAAAACTCACAGAAAGAAACTTCCCATTTTAATATAACCGCCATTAAAAGAAACCGCTATGTAGTTATAATTTTCAGTGACGTAAGTGCCGAAAACAGGCTGAAAGCACTTGAAAAAGAACATGAAGCTCTTTCTGATAAATACAAAAAACTTACCACGGAAAACCAAAATTTCGTAAAAATCAGGCAAAAAGCTCAGGCTCAGGCTATAAAAATGGTTTTAATAAATAAAATATCCAATATCATAAGGGAATCCATCGACGTTTCAAAAATCACTAATTCCGCACTCAAGGAGCTTTCCGGCATGTTTGGGGCTTTCAAAATTTATTATGCTTCAAATTTAAATAGGTCTTTTAAAATTGAAGAAATCAGCAAAGAATTCAAGTCAGAAAAAAATTCTATTATAAAATTCGATGAAGCCACCTACACATCTATTATTAACAAAAAAATTGCCGTTTCAAATTGCCTGAAAGAGCATTTGCATGCCCCCAATATGGGAAAAAACGCATTCAGAATAATCGTTCCGATATACCACCTTAACCAACTGCTCGGGGTTATAGTCATTTTATCTCACCAAAAACGTGAGTTGAGCGATGAGATAGATATTCTGGAAAGTGTTTCGGCTCAACTCGGAAACGCAATCATTCAGGCAAATTTGTATGAAAAAGATTTAAAAACAATGGCGGAACTTCAAAACACACTGAAAGAACTGAAAGATACACAAATTCAGCTGATAAATTCCGAAAAAATGGCCTCTCTGGGGCAGTTAATCGCCGGCGTCGCCCATGAAATCAACACCCCTCTGGCTTCCATAAATTCAAATAATTCGACAATTTCAAAATTTATCAAAAAAATTGATAGTCCCGAAATAGCCGAAACAATGAAGGAAATTAATGAACTTGACCGGGAAGCGGTTCTTAGAATAAGCAATATGGTTAAATCTCTGAAAAAATTTGTCCGCCTTGATGAGGCCGACCTCCAAGAGGCTGACATTAACAAGGAAATTGACCTGACACTCGATTTAATCCGCCATGAAACAAAAAACAGAATAGAAATAGTGAAAAATTATAAAGAATTGCCTCTGATAAAATGTTACCCGAATATGCTTAATCAGGTTTTTATGAATATTTTAATAAATGCATGCCAGAGTATTGATAAAACCGGCAAAATAATTATAACTACAGACTTTGAGGACAATATACTTACGGTTAAAATAAAAGATACCGGCAAGGGCATACCGCCTGAAAAAATCGATAAAATTTTCACCGCAGGTTATACAACAAAAGGCGTGGGAGTCGGTACGGGCTTAGGTTTGGCCATTTCCGAAAAAATAATTCAAAAACATGACGGTAAAATAGCTGTAAACAGTGAGTTTGGACATGGCAGCGAATTTATTATTACTATCCCAAGTAAGTAATATATATTAAGAAATGTTAAAAAAATATTATTGCTATATGCCAAAGTGAGCTTTTATTATAAAAACACTCGCTAAAAATGTTGAAATAATCCATTTGGAGTAAGCAAAAAGCAAAAACATGTGTTATGATGGTAGTATAAAGTGTTCTTTTTACCCTTAATATTTTTAACAGTAGACTATCACGATTTTAGGAACAAATGTTACAAAAAGTTTATAGTAGATTATAAAAAGTAAATATTTTCGCACCAAAATTCTTTAAATAAGTATGTAGTGTGAAATTATTTTAGTGTCGGAGGAAAAAACGAATGACGATTAGTGTGAACAGTAAGAAAAAGCAGATTAAAAAATCTTTTGAGGAATTATTGGATGACTTAAAGACAAGTAATTCAGAGAAGGTTCGATATAATGCAGCACGTGTACTTGGAGAAATGGGAGATTCAAAAGCAGTAGATCCCCTGATTGATGTTTTAAGATATGACAAAAACGGCTCGGTTCGTCTGTACGCAGCCCGTGCTTTAGGCGAGTTAGGCGACTCAAAGGCTACAGTCTTTTTGATTGACTCTCTAATAAATGACAGAAATGTAGATGTTAGAGTTCGTGCAGCCCGTGCCTTAGGCCGATTGGGCGGTGAAATCGTTGTAGAACCTCTTGTAGCGTCGCTCAACGACGAAAACCCTCAAGTTTGTATTACGGCAACGGATGCTTTGATTGAAATAGGTGATGTCGCAACAGATGCACTTATGGAGTCGTTGGATCACGAAAAAGTTAATGTTCGATGCGATGCAACCAGAGCCTTAGGTGAAATCGGCAACAGAAAAGCAGTTGATAAGGTTATTAATATGCTCTACGACGAATGGGTCAACGTCAGAATTTATGCGGTTACCTCTTTAGGCAAGCTGAACGACATAAAAGCAGTTCCGGCACTGATTGATGTTATGAAAAACCGCAACGAAAATGAACTTGTAAGAGCTGGTGCGGCAGCAGCTTTGGGTGTCCTTCGTGACCAAAGAGCCTTGCTTCCTCTAAGAGAAATGATTATGGAAGCTGAAGAACTCGGTGAGCTTGAAGATACAGCTTTAAAATCATTTAAGAAAATTATGGCGGCGAACTGGCAATCAATTCCGGGGGCTGTTCCTCAGAAAAAACCTGCCAACGCTTTGTAGGCTTTAAAATAAACTTCAAAATGGCGGATTCAAATTTGAATCCGCCATTTTTTATTGAGACCACTCGGGCAGTTGTTTTTTATAGGAATTCAATATCGCTGTGTTTTTCCAATTTATCTTTCACGTTTTGGATAAACTGTTTTGCTTCGGGCGACGCTTTTGTCCAATCTGTTGCACAGATAGCTCTTTGCACCCAGACAAGCTCTTTAAAGAAGACATATTGGGAGTTAAGAGCCTTTGCCTTAGAACTCAAATAGACTTCCTGTGCATCCAGCAAGTGGGTTATCGGGATGTTGCCTTTCAGGTAAAGGTCTTTCACTTTAAGATAATTTTCCTGAGACATGTACATAGCCTTGTAATCTTTTTCTATGCTGAAATAACCGGCAAGGGCTTTATTAATCGTATCCCTAATTTGTCTTTCCAGAGAAGTTTTGGCCTCATCCTGATAACGCTGAAGTTCTTGCACCTCAGCCTTAAGCCTTGCAATTTCGGCTATTTTTGTTCCGCCTTCAATAGGTTTCCATTGGGCGAAAATGCCGAGTCTTAAATTTGTTGCATCGGGTTTTGGAAGCACAACCGGCGTTCCTGCCCCGTATCTCATATCTTGTGCCGGAATAACAGTCGCCCCTGTAAATTCCCTATTCATGTAAGAAGTATAATCCAGATTTAACTTTGCATCAGGCAGGAAGAATTTTTGGTAATACATTGCCATCTCATAATTTTTCATCTTAGTTGCGGCTTTTAATTTGGCCAACTCGGGCGAAACTCTCCATGCCTCTTCGATAAGCATTTGGGTAAACCCTTCCAGACATTTTGGAGTTACCACATAGTCAATTATATGAATACTGCTTGTATAAAAAGCCGGGTCGTTGGCTTTTAACGGGGCAAAATCGAAATTATCGGTCTGTTTATTATCCAAAACCTTGTTTATATCTACCTTAATATTTTTCAACTCCGCAGTCATGTCAATTAATTGCTGTTCTTTAACATAAAGCTGTGTAGCCCAGCGGAAAGCTTCTTCGGGGCCGCATTTGCCCATTCTTTCTCTAACACGTGCTATTGCGAGGTTTTCTCTTGATTCTTTTACATATTCTTTTTGAACGCTAATCATATTTTCAAGCATCAAAGTTTCTATATAAAGAAGTGCAATATCTATGGACATATTTTGCTCGGTCATAAACTGTTCGTCTTTTTGAAAATCAACCATTTTCTTTTTGACTAAAATATTTGTGACAAGGGCAGGAGAGTAGATTACCTGTTCCAGACCCATTTGGAATACGCCTGTTTTTTCAGGTGTTGTCAATTTTGCCGAATCCGCAAAATCTCCGTTAAACTGTTGGTAGCCCAGAGTTACCTGAAAAGTCGGCAAATATCTGAGCATTGCAGACAGCGAAGCACGTCTTGCCGCTTTTACGAGCAGTCTTTTTCTTTCTATATCTAAGTTTTGTTTGTCAAGAGTGTCGAATACGGCGGTAAGAGAATACATAGGCGGTTTTTTGAACGAAATAATCTCTGCGTTATTCAGCAATCTTAAATGCGGGTCGTAGCCGATTAAGTCTGCCGTATCCTGATTTATATAAACAATTTCATCTTCGTAAAACTGAATTTGTTTCGGTTTTGCCTTGTCACCGTTCAAAACACCTTTTATGTTGAACGAAGTAGCTTCGGCCAGTTTTCTGTCTAAATCATAGGCACCTGCACCCATCAAAACTCCGTCGACTACATCTTCTCGTCCGAGTGTAGAAAACGTAGGCAATTTCTTTTCGTTTAATTTACTGATGAGTTCGTGTTTTTTATCTTCATTTAAATTAAATAAAGGAGTCAAAATAACCGCATCATAGCCTGTTGAAATTTTTTGTATTGTTGCATCAATATTCTCGTTGTTTACGGGCATTACTTCAAAATTAATCCCGGTCAATTTTGTTTTCAAAAAGCCATCCCAATCTTTTTTTGTGTTGTAAAAGCTTTCGTTCATCAAAATGGCCGTTTTTTTGAAGTTGATTAACCTTTTAAATAATAAGGCTCCCTTAATGCTTTGCTGAACAGGATTAAAAAAGTCGCCGCCCAGGTCTCTCAGTCCGTACTGGTCTATCGTAACTACAAATTTTTTCTTGTTAGGCTTTTCGTTTAAATACTTTGTTGACAAGTATCCGAGTGAAATTACCATAACCGCATTAGAATTGAGTGCCTTATCACTGGCTGCTCTTGCTCCATGCTCGCTCCAGTCGCCAACAAAGACATTTGATTTGGAAAATCCGGCTTTGTAATCCGGTGCGGTTGTTTTAGCAATTGCCTTTTCAAATTGAGTCATTACCACTTCGTTTTTTGCTGACGGGCCGTCAAAAACAAAAGCATAACTGATAGTCGGTGCGTTTTTCTTATATTCTATTTTGTCAGTCTTAGTCGCTGCCGCTCCCAGAATAACAGGTGCCGCAAATACCAAACCCGATGTGTTGTACAAAAACACACAAATTAACACGAACGTAAATAACCTTTTCATTTAATATCTCCTAATCCCAAACTAATAAATACGATTAGTAAATTTTATTAAATGCGGTGCAAATTTTAAAACAAAAAATAAAGTAAATCCCATTTAAACGCTACAAAGCTTATTGGGCAAGTTTTTTCAGGTTTACATTTGTTTATATAATAGTGTCTTTAAGTCGGTCGACTGAATTATTGATTTATAAAAATTTTTCAATTAATATTATAAAAATGAATAGCGAGAAGAAGAAACAAAATTTATCCAGAAAAAAAATAATTAATTCTGCAATTGTGTTGTTTGCACGCAAAGGATTTGAATCTACAAGCACCAGAGAGATTTGTAAGCATGCCGGCGTCAATTTAAGCTTAATTCCTTATTATTTTGGCAATAAAGACGGGTTATATACTGATATTATTGAATCCATAATCAATTACGGACTTACTTTTTTGCATGAGGATATTCTCAAAACAAATTATTTATCCGATATGACTCAGGAAGAAAAGGTTGATTTATACAGATTACTTCTTATGAAATATTTAAACTTTCTTTACTCAGAAAATGTTCCGAGCAGTTTTGTAATCCTTATGGTAAAAGAACAGGTTGTAACCCATTCAAAATTCAGTGAAATTTACTCGCAAAAGATAGGTGTATATTATAAAGCCCTAAGAAAAACTCTTGCCTCTATTTTGAATAAAAAAGAAACCGATAAATCAATTATCTTTCAGATTTCCTCAATAATCGGACAGCTGTTATCTTTTAAATTTATGGACAGGGCAACTCTTTCAGCCTTTAATCAGGATTTTTATACGAAGGACGACCTTACAAAAATCAAAAAAATTGCCTCCGATTATGTTGACAAAGAACTGGAAAAACTTAAAATTAAAACGCCGACCCTTACTTGATTGTACCATTACTTTAATTATTATCGTATCATATTGATACGATAATCCCAAGCAACAGGTTAGCAGAAATCAAGTAAAGCTGAAACTCTTTAGCAATAGGCGTTCGCCTGCCCGCCCCCTTGACAAAGCGAACCGCTGAGATACGAAGCGTGTGAGCCTGGCGGCGCAGCGAAGCGAGTGAGAGGGGAGGGATGAATTTCGGTGCGAGGCAACGAGTGCCAGAAATTCAGGGAGGGGTGAAAAGGCTCATTTTGGTTGCGATTCCCCCCACCCTTTTTTGTTTTCTGACTTTCGCAGGCTTCTGCTCAAGCCAAAAACAGACCTCCCCTGCTTAGCGATTTTGTTCATGATTAAATCAAATCCTACTGGCCTGTTACAATTTCAAGAGGTTCACATTTAAAATTATTAAATCTTAACCAACTCTTTGACTTCTCTTCTTTTGACTTTTCTTGTGGTTGTTTTCGGTAAAGGGTCTTTCACGACGATTATATTTATCGGTCTTTTATAAGTCGCCAGCTGATTAGAAAGATATTTTACCTCATCTCTGACTATTCTGTTTAATTCTTTATCTTCCGTGACCTTTTTAATCAAATCTTCATTAGGAACGACAACCGCCACAATATCCTCGGTTCCGTCCTTTGACCCGCCCGTACGTGAAGAGCCGAGGACACAGACTTCACTAAAATACTGGCTTTTTTCCAATACGTTTTCGACTTCTTCAGGGAAAACTTTTTTGCCGCCGCTTAGAACAATCATGTTTTTAATTCTGCCTGTAATATAAATATGGCCATCCTTGTCAATCCTTCCGATATCACCCGTATGAAGCCATCCGTCAGGTTCAAGAACTTCAGCTGTCATTTCCGGCTGGTTGTAGTAACCTTTCATAACGGAAGGACCCCTGAGCATAATTTCATCGTTTTTAGGGTCGATTTTTGCTTCAAAACTGTTCAAAGGTCTTCCAACAGAGGCCAAATCCCCCCTTTTGTCGTAATTTACGGACACAACCGGACTGGTTTCGGAAAGCCCGTAACCTTGATAAATCTTTATACCTATCGTTTCAAAAAAGTCCGCTACCGCTAAATCAAGCGGAGCTCCGCCGGCAACACATCCGCTAAATTTCCCGCCAAATTTGTCATGAATTTTTTTGAACATCATTTTCCGTATCCTATAAGAAGGAGTTCGCTTGGCTATGTTATACAGTATTTTAAATCCGATTTGAACATGTTTTGGTGAACTGTTTATTTCAGACTCAATGCCCGCTTTTAGAAGTTTTAAGAAGGCAGGTACAACAATCATAAAATTAACACCCTTTTCTCTCATTATGCTCAGTATGTCTTTGGGCTTTAAACTTTGTGTGTAATAAACGGACAACCCCCAGTACAAAAATGTCGAAAATCCGATTGTTAACTCGAACAGGTGATTCATCGGCAAAATTGATAAAATAGAAACCCCCTTGCTTGTATCAAAAAATTTGGGTACAAGAAGCTCCGTATCGTTCAATTGAGCAAGCATATTCCTGAAAGAAATTTCAACACCTTTTGGAGCACCGGTCGTTCCGGATGTGTAAATTATAAATGCCGTAGATTTTGAACTTCTGTGACGCCATTTTCCCTCATAATTGTTGGGCAAAGTATACAAACATGGCAAAGATAAGTTGTAAGTAGGTTCATCAATAACTACAATGTGTTTTATCGAATCGATTTCTTTTTGAAGTTCAAGTGCCTCTTCAATATAATCCTGAGATACTAATATGATTGACGGACGGCAGTCAGATAAAATTGATTTTAACTCATATTTTGTAAGTTTTATATCCAGCGGAACTGTTATTAACCCTGACATAACAGAAGCAAAAACGCATGCTCCGTATTCGGGTTTTGATTCGGATAGTATAGCAAGTCTTTCGCCCTTTTTTAGCTGCAAATCATTAATAAGATATGTTGCAAGTTTTCTGGACAAAAGCCCGATACCCTTATAGGTAAATTCTTTCCAGCCCAGCGATGTTTTAATCCCCAATGCAACACGATCTTCAAAGAAATGTGTTTTATCTTCCAACAGCAAAAGAATATTATTTTTTCTATATCTCATTCAAACCTCCACAACGATTCCAACTCCATAAAAGACCACAATTAAAATTAAACATAGAGTCACAATATATACAATACCAAAAAGGCAGAGGAAAAGTCAAATATTTAAATTATTTTGGTTCAAACCATTACTCTATTTGGATGATTTTCTCTAAAAACAATATTTTTTTTATGATGAATGCCGTATAATTATTGTTAGGAGTGTCTTTGGACTAAAAATTTCAAAAAGGTTGACATTCTTAAAAAAAACATTAAAAAGCAGGTAGTAGAAAAAAATATAGGAGAATAAAACTATGGGTATGGCAGCATCTCAGGCGAGGTATTTAGAAATAACGGCTAGAAAGACCAACGTTGAATATGAAGGTCAACAAATAAACCAGCAGCGTACAGCATTGGCGAATGAAAGTGCGGGCTTGTTTTCACAGTTAATGTCTTTACAGGTACCTACTGCACCAAGTTCTGACGACTACACGACGGTCAACTACTCTTTCAACGATGGTATTCACAATAACATAATTACGAACGTTGAAACGCTCACGGGCGACCCGACGTATAACTCCACGGTGACTTACTATAGCACAAATTCCGTATATACGGGCGTAGCCAAGACCAAGACGAATTTTTCTATAATTGAAAATCCTGCAGGCAGCGGTTCTTACTGGATTCAAGGGGCTAACGGTACAACAAGGTTATCTGCTGCTGACTGTAACGGAAGTACAGGTACAGATGATGCGGCACTTTCTCAAATCGAGACAAGCTGCCCTACAAGTTATGTCGGTACAAATTACGCTACCGGCTCTGACTATGACAGAATTTATAAATATGAAAGCGGCGGGGTAACATACTTTGTGTCTTTGGATAACCCTTCAACCGACCCTCCAAGCGTACAAACATGTTATGCTGCGAATATTGATACAAAAGAATACACAACCGAGAAGGCCTATATTCAGTCGGCAGATTCGGGAAGATATTCATCCATTCAGCTTGAAAGCACTGGGACTACTCCGTTTGATTTAGCGGCAACAAGCACTACTGACGAAAACGCTTATAATGATGCAATGAATGAATATACTTACCAGCAAACTCTTTATCAAAAACAGGTTGAAGACATTAATGCCAAGACAGAAGTAATCCAGAATGAAGACAGGACACTTGAGCTTCAACTTAAGCAGCTTGATACGGAACAGGAAGCCTTACAAACAGAAATGGATGCTGTTAAGAAGGTTATTGATAAAAACATCGAACAAACGTTCAAAACGTTCTCTTCGTAAATAACTACTAAATAGAGGTAAAAATGTCTTACAGATATGATAGTTACTTAGTTATAGCAAACAAATTCGGCTCCGCAAGTGCTGATGCCAAGGCTCAGTTATTTGAGACCTACGACCAGTTGCGTGACATAACAGTGTCGGGTTCTACCGGTTCCACAGGTTGCGGATTTGAAGCGGCGGGCGGATTTATGTACAATCTGGCAAGCTTATTTTCTCCTGCCTCATTTGCAACTTCTTTGAACGGAAAATCTACTTATTCTATTCCGGGAACTTCATATTATTCACAAGGGGCTGCGAGTTCATCTTCCTACGGACTGGAAAGTTACTCAGGGTTTGCGGCTTCCATAGACGGGTGTTCAACGGGGGAAGCTGCATCAATTCTTTCAGGTTACGGAAGTGAAACAGGCGGAGCATCAAGTATCGGCGGAATTGCTGATATTACGAATGCGGCGGCCTATGCAACAGGCACAGCAAGCGGATTTACAGGCTGGGGGCAAGGACTTTTATTGCAAACAGCAGGTTTAATCTCCGGAATAGGCGGGATTGCACAGTCAGCAGCTCCATATATGGGAGAGTACGGGCTTGGAGCAATTATTGTGGGGAATATAATGAGAGGTTCAGGTTCAGCTGTTCTTGCAGCTGTCCAGAATGCGGCCGGCAAAGTAACATCTAACGCAGATACCGTTCTTTCAAATAAGGTTAAAAATATTGAAACCGTTTGCAAAATGCTTGATACACAAGGCGATGTGGTCAAGAAAATGCTGAAGGAATCAATAGACTCCGACAGTAAAGCTATTCAGAACCTTTAAAACGGTGGGACGGGGAAAGGAAATTGGAAATTGGAAATGGGAAATGGGTAATTGGTAATTGGGAATTGAGAACAGAACCGTTCGACCATTCAACCCTTCAGCCCTTAAGCCTTTAAGCCTTTCAACCATTCGACCGTTCAACTTATTGACTTATCGACTAAAAAAGGGAAACAATGTTCATAAGGACTTACATACGCACTCTATTTAATGATATTTTTAAAAACAATTTTATTGCTAAATCATTTGTAAAAATTGTAAATTTTTATTGCGATTTGTGGCCTAAAAGTACAAATCCTATAAAGTTTCAGCCGAATATGCCGATTGATAGATTGGAAAAGAAGAAAACTCTTTTTTTTCAAAGTGTTACAGGTGATAAAATAGACTGTAAATAATTAAGACATGTTAAGAGATTTACCGCTATTCAGGCAATTAATGGGCGTTGCATGTTTTTATATTAATGAAGGTCTATAAAGTGGCAAGAGGTGTCCAATTGTTACAGCAGACTTTAGAAACAAACTTCAGAAGATTCATGAACTTTTTGGGTTTCGCAAGAGGTTTCTTAATCAGAAAAAACCCTTTAAAGGCGTTTTTACAGGAGTTTGCAGAAACGATTAAAGACTTCTTAACAATGAACAAAAAACTCAAAATGTCGCGATACAGACTGAATTATCACAGACATCAGCTCCAAAGAATGGAATCGTTAATAGCAGAAAATAATGAACATACATTTTTAAGGGGCAAAAATATAAATGAAGTCAGATAGGTAAAAAAATGGGTTTAATCATTGCAACAATAAATAAACAATACCTGATAGCTTACAGAAATGAGCTAGAGTACAAGGTGTCGTTGATAAGACAGGCAAAATTGGGGTTGTCTTCTTCGGTAGATGATCTTTTAGACGCCGGGAAAGGCCTGGAGCCCGATAGCCCTGCAATGAAACAGCTTGAACAGAGAAAAGAAAGATTAAATTTATTAGAAAAGAAACTTGATATGCAGCTTGAAGAATATCAAACTAAGTTGAAAATGATAGAGGCAAATATATCAGGCTGTGATGAAATGATTAGCAGTTCGATTAGCCGGAAATAAGTAAAAAATTGAAATATAAAGCGGGCTATTCAAATGATTTTTGAATAGCCCGCTTTACTTTTTAGGGTGGTTATGATAAAAATATATTAAGTGGCGAACGCCTTTATATCCTCACTACGACAGATGTATTTCGCAGAGATGATTTTATAAAACACGTTCGGGCTACGAATAATACTCGGGCTACGGCTAAAATTGAACTTTTTTTACTACGAATATTTTAAATGCGGGTGATTTTATATCCTCGCTCATTAATTGTAGGTTTTGACGTTATTATTGTTGATGACGTTCGGGCTACGGCTAATGGAGGAGTGCCAGAGCGGTTTATAGGAGCGGTCTTGAAAACCGTCGTACGTGACGAGCGTACCGTGGGTTCGAATCCCACCTCCTCCTAATTTAAAAGGGTCGACTTAAGGGTCGGCCCTTTTAAATTAGGAGTTTTTTGGACAAGAAGCCACATGTATTTTTTCATGCAGTTTGAGTTTTAAAATTATCTCCTAGCACGTCGCCCTGAATTTATTTCAGGGCCGCAAAGTCGCTCGCTGTTGCGATTCTGAAACAAGTTCAGAATGACGTGAGAGAATAAAAGTCCGTAGGTTGGGGTTTCTACCCCAACAAGCAAAATCCGGTCTAAAAATTATGCATTTTGATGCCTTGATGGGCTGAAGCCCATCCTACCTACTAATTTATTATTAAAAAATCGTCAAAAATCTATCAACAAATTGACAAAAAATAAATCAATAAACCTCTATTTGAAAGGCAAACCACTGGTAAATTGATCAACAGCTTTATAAAGTTTTTTAGCCAGAATATCTGCCTTTAACTCTTTTTCTATGTTTTTACCTAAATTTTTACATTCGAGATTAAAATATTCCATAACTTTATTAAATTTTGTATTTTTAATTGTTTCGCAAAATCGATATTCTATAAAAGGATAATCCGTATAATCCTGAATTTTAAAAGGCATAAATTTTTTGTTATTTTTAAACTTTGCGGGAATTATGCTCAGTTCGAAAGTTACACTTCCATGTGGTGGAGATAACCATTGCCAAGGTTTTGTACCGTCTATGCTGACAATAAATTTATTGCGTGATTTATGTAATTCTTTATAAAGTTCAGACTCTTCAAACGTCTTTAAGATATTTCTATTTTCGCTTCCTTCATATTTTTGTGCAAACTCACCATTTGGCCAATTTTCTCTATCTTTTATTTCACATTTCCCAAATTTAATTTGGTTTTTCAAATAAATAGTTTTTTCGATTTTCATTTTTTATTTCTCCTATTATTACTACACTAGTATAAACCCCCAAAAAATAAAATTTGCTACCTGAGCTTACGGAAAAAGTAGTCAGGAATTTCGTAAAAAGCATGTACAAATGGCTTGATTTTTGATATAATAATACCTGTAAAAGTAATATTACAGGAGGGTTTTAGATGAGTTTAGTACAGT
>Ga0172381_10005186_pt1 | contig 13294 bp, 16 predicted proteins | sample Leawel6488metaG_FD_119754 | JGI IMG/M metagenome (GOLD analysis project Ga0172381, IMG submission 119754) | Leachate microbial communities from a municipal landfill in Southern Ontario, Canada - Leachate well 64-88 metaG | ecosystem: Engineered > Solid waste > Landfill > Unclassified | place... | reverse complement strand
ACATCAGAAGTATCTTTATTCATCGATTCGAAGAAATATTGTTCTTACATTCTGCGATCAAATTGTGATTTTGATTTAAAACTACGAAAATTGTAGAAACAGATGTCAAAGTAGCAAAAACATATTGTTCCGCATGTATTGGCCAAAGGAAGAGGTCCTACAAGTCAAACGCAAAAAAGAACTTTACATATCGATAACACGATCTCATAAGGACATTATTGAACTGGACGTCCAGTAATGAATGATGCTGCCTGATCGATCATACATCTATGAGCCAATCGATTACGCACATCACCGTTATCCCGTCATCCGTTACGTGTTTCACCACAGGGTCCAAGGTCAGAACGATCTTCGGGAAACTGTCCCTTATCGATCTCAGGATACTGATTTCCCTTTCCGCTGTGGATCCGTCGGTCATCGAAAGACACACCTGATAGTATTCCCTACCACCTACATTGGGGGAGGCGACGAAGTCCACCTCTTTGGCACCGTATTTACCAATCTGTATCGTGTTCCCACGCCTGATCAGCTCCAGGTAGACGATGTTCTCCAGTATCCTTCCGGAATCCTTTTGGGTGAATCCCACCGCCATATCCCTCAGGCCCGGATCCACGACATAGTACTTCGGCGAAGGATTCAACGCCGAAGAGAACATGTCGTATCTATCAGCACGATAGATGATGAACGCCTCCTTCATCAGATCGATGTACCTGTCGACCAGTTCCCGACTCGCCCCCATCCCCTCGACGATGTTGTTCAGGGACATGGGATTCCCTATGTTGTGCATCAGATACACCATCAGCCTGTCCAATTCTTCCATGTTGCGGACCTGTCCGCGGGAGGCGACATCCCATTTGACAACAGATGCGTAAAGATCACGCAATGTCGTCTTCACGGACTCATCGCCCATCGACGGATCCACAGCAGGGAATCCTCCGTACACCATGTATCTGCGGAAAGCCGTCGCATCGTCCATCCCCTCTCCGCGGAGCTCCTTCCATTCTACGAACGAAAGAGGAAGTGTGTCGATGCTGACGTACCTACCCGTAAGGTATGTCGTGAGTTCAGATGACAGCATGTGCGCATTGCTGCCCGTTATGTAGATGTCCGCGTCGGTACCAGACATGAGCGAGTTCACCACACGCTCCCATCCCTCTGCCCTCTGGACCTCGTCGAAGAACACGTATGTCCTGATGTCCCTGGGGACCTTCGGGAAAACGATGGCAGCGAGATCGTCGCCGGTCCTGACGTTAAAGAATTCGGGATCCTCGAGATTGAATCGGAATATCCTGTCCGCCGGGACTCCGTCCGCCTTGAGGACATCAATGAATTGTGTCATGAGTGTGGATTTCCCGCAACGGCGGACGCCAGTGATGACCTTGATGAAATCTGTATTGTCGCGGAAGGCCGAAAGTTTCACAAGATATCCGTTACGTAATACAAATTTCTTATTCATACAATAAGGATTGCAGAACACAGATATAATATTTATGTTATACACTAAATTATCAGTTTTTTATTCAAAAAAATCATACCATACATATATTTTTACAAACGGATGAGATCGACACTATTACCACAACCCCCAAGTTATCACAGTTCACGTGATGTGAGATCAGCAGGCCGAAAACGACCACATTGTCCTGAAAATACGTCTGATCCACGTCCTGGAAGTTATGACACATATGCTGTCAAGAGAAATAATGGATTTTTTAGAGAGGTGGATTTTCAAAGTGTCATATAAAATCAGTACTAATTGTAAAACATGAGTGGGCCGTCCCTTTGAATCTTCTTCAGATGTTCGCCTCTAGCTATAAGTGTGATATCCTTTCCGACTTCGATCATGTACGCTCCGATGCACCCGCCTGTACCGCCCGCTCCTATGGCCAGATATCTCATTTTTTTCACACTCCTTTACAACCCAGATCGAATAGTCTCTGAACCTACAGAGTAAGGACTTTTTCGTATATAGACAGCAACCGAATACCCCCGTTATATCATAGTTACAATGACCACTTCGTAACATAGAAAAGATCGCGATAAAACTCATGCCATCTATCAGAATCTTCCAGTTTCTTGCTTGCGAAACGGATATGATAAGACTTATTGTGAACAAACGATACGACCATAAACGCCCCTCTTTTTAATATTCTGCGATGTTTATAAAAAAATTAAATGGTTTTATGGATACTGACCAATCCGTCCGGTAATGGGTCAGGCGTATTTTTCCATATACTGCGCATGGGTCATAGGCACCCATGCCGTGGTTATGAGATCGATCTCTCCATCACTAAGTCCTGCATACATGACGCCTGCATTGAGTTCCATCAATGTCACGTTGTAACCTACATATGTCTCCAGAACATACTTGAGTACATTGGATGACCCCATGGCACATGCCCAATTAACTAGCCCTATGGTTATGTTCCCACGATCTGGCATATATTCGACATTTCCCAACCATGAGCTCAACAGGTCCTGATGATCCTCCACCCATTCTCCGGCAGCCTCTGCTATGTCCTTGTCGCTGTCCTCGATGTACGAAAGAAGGGAATTGAACTCGGATATACTGTATTCATAGTTGCTCATTATCTCGGCAAGGACAGGTTCATCACTTATCAATCCCGGTCTGGCCCACGATTCTATCGATTCCGCTTCTCCGAATACAAGATCTGGATCACTCAAATAGACCATGTCATACATTCCGCCTACCCAGTGTGGGTCCCACAAAGTGACCACTATGTACTGGTTGGACTCGTATGCTGTGATTAACGCGGTCAGCATGGTCGCTTCAGAACTTGCCACCAATGTGTATGAATCAAGTCCGTAATCATCTATGGCATTTTCTGTCATTGTCATTATTCCGGCTCCAGCATCTATCCCTATGATCTGGTTCCCAAATTCATCTGCATATTGCTGAAGGTCCGATATGTCCGTTATGCCTAATTCTGTTACAACATATGCTGGTACGGCCAAACCCAGTTTCGCACCGTTCTCCAGCACCGTTCCCGTCTTTTCTATCTTACTGTTCTCTGTGTTACCAGTGAACATGAACACTCCCGCCGCCACTAATATTATTATTACGACGACCGCTCCTATTTTTATGTATTTACTGTTCATTTTCTCACCTCTTTATAGTCAATCTCTCACTTCGTATCCTTGAATGCCTGAGTCAATCTGTCCAAGACCATGGCGATCAGTACTACTGCGAGCCCGGCCTCAAATCCCAATGCAACGTCTACCCTGCTAAGGGCATACACTATGTCCTGACCCAAACCCCCTCCTCCAATCATGGCGGTTATTACAACCATCGAAAGTGACAACATGATACACTGATTTACCCCTGCCATTATTGACGGCATCGCCGCTGGTATCTGGACCTTTGTTAATTTCTGAAATTCGGTGGACCCGAATGCATCAGCGACATCATTCATCTCTGTGTGCACTTGTCTTATCCCCAAATTTGTCAGCCTGACGACCGGGGGCATGGAGAATATCACCGTAGCTACAACCCCAGGCACTATTCCGAGTCCAAAAAATATCACAGCCGGTATAAGATAGACAAATGCAGGCATGGTTTGCATGAAGTCCATCAGGGCCTTTATGACCGGATTTGCCCTCTCACTTCTAGCAGACCATATTCCCAAGGGCATCGCTAGTAGTATGGCTACCAAAGCCGATACAAGGACCATATTGAGGGTTATCATGGCACTGTTCCAATATCCCATCCAATAGATCAGATAGAAGGCAGCGCTTATCAAAATAGGCGCTACCAGACGTTTGGTCACCAAAATGGATATTATGAAGAGAATGATTATGAATATCGTGGGATCGATGTTATAAAGCACACGTCCCAACATATCCAACGGCCAATTCAATATGTTCTTGAAAAGATCAAGTAGCCATCCAAAATACCGCTCTATGAAATTGACCATGTCCTCTGCGAAGATACCGATCGGAGAAACCATCAGAGATCGCCTCCCTCGCCCAAGACTTCTGCGGCCACTGACGGACTTATAACGCCCAATAGCGTGTTATCGTCACTAACAACCGGTATTGGAAAATTGGTAGTGACCATTATCTGGATGACGTCCTTCATCGGAGTGTCGGTCCTTACTGTCGGTACATCACAGACCACTACATCTTCCAATACACCGCCAGACCTCACAGCCTTCAGGACATCATCCGATTCCACCATGCCTGCCAAATGATTCTTCCTATCGACCACCAGCATGGTATTACGGTCCGATTCCTCCATTATTCTCAATGCCGTCCTCAGACCTTGCGATGTGTGCAGAATGTTCCTCGGTCTTCTCATAAACACTCCTGCTGTCAGGACTTTCGTACGGTCTACCTCTCTGACGAAGCGACTTACATAATCATCTGCAGGGTTTCTTAGAATGTCCTCTGCAGTTCCTATCTGAACGATCCGCCCATCCCTCATCAGGGCTATCCTATCCCCGAGTTTGAGGGCCTCGTTGAGGTCGTGTGTAACAAAAACTATGGTCTTCCTCAGTTCAGACTGTATCTTTTGCAATTCGTCCTGCATATCGTTCCTTATCATCGGATCCAAGGCACTGAACGCTTCGTCCATGAAAAGAATGTCCGGGTTGGTGGCTAATGCCCTTGCGAGACCGACCCTCTGTTTCATACCGCCACTCAAATCAGAGGGATAATTATCCTCATAGCCAGAGAGGCCAACCATTTCTATGTATCTCTTGGCCGTTTGAATGCGTTCTGCCTCAGGAACCCCTTGTATCTCCAGACCGTAGGCCACGTTGTTCTTGATATCCCGGTGGGGCAATAAACCGAAATTCTGGAATACCATGGACATCTTCTTTCGTCTTACCATACGAATAGTGTCTTCGTCCAAGGACATGATATCCAGGCCGTCTATGATCACTTGCCCGGATGTCGGCTGTATTAATCTATTCATACAGCGTTCGAGCGTTGACTTACCAGATCCAGACAGACCCATCAATACGAATAGCTCCCCCTCTTTAACATCGAAGGAGACATCATATATTCCAACATCATTGGATGTTGTTCTGTGTACCTCTTCCTTGCTCATGCCTTCTTTCAGTAGTCTAATGGCACTCTCGGGATGCTTTCCGAAGATCTTGGAAAGATTTTTTACCCTGATCGCTATGAAATCGCCGTTATCATCCATCGGAAGTTCCGTACCTGCAAAGACATCGTCGTGTGATCGACCATTATGATAGGATGTGCAAAAATTTGATAATATGGCCCTGAACGGCCTCTCCACTTTAGATTTCATTAAACCCGTTTTGGTTTTCATCATGTTGTTGAATTTGTCATCAACGGTTTTTATCGGTCTCTTTATATTCGTACTCAGGCCCATAGCTGCTACTCCATTTTCGATTTGACCGAGGGCTTTATCCTTTCATCATGGAAGCAGAAGAAAGCTACCGCTGAGTGCAAATATTCCAATGTCAGGAAATCTCGGGACTCATCAGGGATAACAGCAAGAATGCCGTCATTTCCTCCACTGAATGATTCAGGAGCGAAGCGAATGGAGCCTCCGTGACAAACCTCCTCGGACAAGCTCACCTGCGAAAGACCGAACAAACATTACTTCGAACGTCAAATCTCAGCGAAAGACCACATTAAACGGTCTTTCCCTTCGGTCAAGGCGCTTTATACTAGACGTCCATATTATTTAAAATATCGGTTTTGTAGGTTATCTACTCAAATAACTTACTTTTAACATGATTTGAATGGCATTTTAAACCGGTTCACATTCAAATACGATCCGACCTGCCAAGGCACCCTCCGTAAGATTCATTGGATCCCTGTTGTCGAGTAATCGCTGCAGTAACACATGAAAAGATCGAAGACACACAACATGAACGGATACCGAGGCCGTAGAATCCATATCCTGTATTACGTGCCCTTGATCAAAACCCCGCGAATAGGATCGTAGTGCGTGGAATTCCTGGAAAGCACTCCGAAAGAGAAATGCCCTTTGAGAATTAGAAACAGAAGAGACCGTATATGACCTGCCATACTTCGATCGTTGACTGGCGAGAATAATGCCAACTCTGGTCTGTCATCAAACCTGGGTCATGTACGTTCGAATCGAAATCTGATCGAACCGGTGAATCTGTCCCAGGAAAGAAACATCGTTGTGTCTCTCTCCAAGTATATGTGTCCCTTTTTTGCCCTGATACTTCCTCTAATGTCCAACGTATGTTCTCCACGTAACAGATCGATGTAAGCAACATCTGATTGGTTCTTCAGTCTTTTTTCGACCGAATCATCGACAACAACCCTGAATCCGAGCTTTACGAGATAGAATTGCGGGTCCTGACGTATAGTCAATGTGTACGTATCGGGTCCAGATGGTTTTTCAAATGTCTCGGAACTTGAAAATACCGATTCGTTATCAAATGTTGATGTGTCCTTCCTTATTCTTATCACAAGTGAAATCGAACAAAGAAACATTATTAGGCCCAACATCAGACACGATACAACCGCTGAAACCCATAGCCAACCGTTCAGTGCTGAGTGACCGTTCCATACCATCGCGACATACGCCGCAAAGAAAAAGATCCCGAGTGCGATTCCTAATATCACATAGGTATACTCTCTTTTGGGATAGTTTGCCATATTTCTCACAGTAGGGGCATTTTATAAATATTCTACCTCCCAACAAAAAATCGCATTACTCGGAGAAAATGAAGATACTTGGTGTTATCGTGACCCTGTACAAACAGGAATAGTGAAAATTGCACGCGCCGTATAGGTTAGTGACATGATGGAATAGAGCGAACGGAAAAATCTGTGTCCTTCGTTTGAAGTTTCATTATTCTGACCATTAGGGCATCGCCGCCTATCAAATACAAATCTATTTTCTCACGGACATGCCTGTTTGATTCGATTATCAGTGCAACGATGTCTTCAACATTCCTTATCAATTATCGTCACCCCGTACATCTCCGCACGCCCTTGCATCTCTTCGACGGACACCCATCCTTTGACCTCTTTTCCAGATATTATCGCATCCATTTCATTCTTGATGGGATGACGGATATTCTGCAAATATTCCTTGTTCTTCACATAGAAAATCATGGACATCATCTTTAGTTTCCAATCTTTGTCTTTGAAAATTACCCAAAGGGAATGAAGAAACACCTCGTCAACAGCGATATCTGCGTTCTCTGTAGTATAATAATTAGTTCCCAGACACACTTTGATACCGAACTTTTCAAAAACAGAAAATGCGGTCCTCGTGAACGGAAGATCCGAAGCAGACGAGAACACGGCTGATCTTTCGTCGCTATGGTACAGCTCACATCCGTTCGGTACCCTAAAATCGATATTATTTTCATATTTCTCTGTTTCCGAACATAACTCGGATAATTCGTTCCACACCTTGTTGTTCAAAGAATACTTCATGCCATCGCGTATGACCATACTCAGCCCGGACATCTGCTTGATCTTCCTCGATACGGTACTCACGTTCAATCTTGTAGCGTACGCTATCTCTTTCATCGTGACCGGTTCTTTCATAACCATCATGATCTCCATCCCTCTGTCGGACAGAGGGATGTATGCATCTTCAGAATCCCTGAGAATGTTCAGCAGAAGAACAATATGCGTTCTATTTTCATTGACGATCTTCCCGTTTTTCAAAATGATAACATTCTTTTTACGAAGTGATTCGATTATCCTGTAAATCTGAGTGACACTGACCTTCAATTTTACGGAAAGACCCTCTACCCCGTCCGTTCCCCTGGAGTACTCTGACAGTAGATGTAATTCAGAACGGGAATAGTTTATATGCATAATATGTAAATTATTTATATAGTATTTACATTTTATGCAAATATACTTTAAAATGAAACGGTCGTCCACATATATCATGATAGACTCGCTCGAAGATTGCCTTCCGCACTCGAAATTAATAGCAGTGAAAGGGAAAAGAATCAATAGATAGATTCGGAAAAAATCAATAGAATCTAAAAAACGATCTGCTGAAATCAAGAAACAAACGTATGGATATGAGATATAGTGGGCCCGTCCGGATTTGAACCGGAGTTACTTGCACCCCAAGCAAGAAGGATACCAAGCTACCCCACGGGCCCGTGTTAATAAGTTTGAAAATAAAGGGTTTAACCTAGAGGAGAAATATCCTCTATCAGGTTTGCATGGGAGATGATCATCCTACGGCAGCAGTATCTCTCGAGACCAAGATCGTCGAGCACTTTCTGCGGATCTTCGCCCATTCCGACACGTGTAACGTACTTGGAGTAGGCAGAGCCTACGACCTTTCCGCATGTGAAACATCTGACTGGTATGATCATCAAATCACCTTAACGGTATGACTTCTGCTTCTTCGCACGGGCACCATGACCGAGCGGGTTCTTCGGAAGCTTCCTACGATCGTCATTGATGATGAGCGTCCTGTCGTATGCTCTGAACATAGCTTCAAGTTCCTCATCTTTGAAATAATCGCACATTCCTCTTGCAATCGCTGTCCTGACCGCATCTGCCTGACCCATCACTCCGCCGCCTTGGACGATGACTGCGATGTCAATCTTCGCTGCCTTGTCAGAAGCGAGTCCAATCGGCTCTTCGATCTTGAGTCTTGCAAGCTCGGGGGAGTAGATACTGAGGGGGATCTTATTGATCGTGACCTTTCCGGTTCCCTCTTTAACGACTGCCCTTGCGACTGCGGTCTTTCTTTTTCCACTTGTATTAACGCACTCCATGGGAATCACCTAACATTTGAGCCCAGGAATTTCGAAACGGCTCCCAGGGTCGTATACTTGCCGCCGATCTTCTTCATGGCGTACTCTGTCTTCTCTTTCTCGGACTCAGTGAACTGCTGAGGTGTTCCGACGAAGACGTGAAGTCTTCTGTAAGCCTCTCTGCCTGAGGTGTTGTACCAAGGGATCATTCCCCTGACGGACCTCTTGAACAGAAGGTCAGCTCTGCGGGGGTAGAATGGACCTTTCCTCTTCTTACACTCACCGCGGATATATCTGTCGTAGTAATCTTTGAAAACAGCAGATTTCTCACCCGTAACAATGATACTCTCGGAGTTCACGACGACGATCTCCTCGCCTTCCATGATCCTCTTCGCAATAAGACTTGCAAGTCTTCCAAGAACTGCATCTCTTCCGTCTATTATTGTAACCATCAAAATCACCCCATGATCCTAACGTTAGAACCTTTTGGGTTCTGGTCCATGAGATCTGAGATCGTCATGGTCTTTCCGCCCGATGCTACAATAGCTGCCTGCGCTGCCTCTGAGAAGCTGAACGCGGCGACGGTCAATTTCTTGCTAATGCTGCCTGCTGCAAGGACCTTACCTGGAACGATAATGACGTCCCCGTCCTTCGCATATCTCTCGAGTTTGCTAAGATTTGCCTCTCCCCAATTTCTCTTGGGTTTCTCAAGTCTCTTAGCAATGTCTCGCCAGATCGCAGCTCCAGTTTCTCTCTCTTTTGCTTTGAGATTAAGTATCAAAGCAATGAGGTATGGATCTGTTTTGAAGTTTTTCTTCATAATACTGACTCTCCCGACATTGGGTAGTGCTCCAATGGAGAGGTTATTAATAAAGCTATTCCCGCCCCCTTTCCTCCTATATAGATGAATAAGCAAACACAAGAACGACTATATCCTTTTCCGATGAATTAAGATTGGTTAAATAATAAGAGTGAGTTAGCACTCGTACTTCACGGTGATTAAATGATCAGATTCGGACCCGCCGGTATTCCATTGTCTTGTAAAGGACGCACGCTGAAAGATGGTGTTGAAGATGTTCACAACCTCAGCTTAACAGCTCTAGAAATCCAGATGGTCAGAGCAGGTACCCAGGACACCTACCCTAACGAGGAGGATGTCGGACTTACCATCAAGGATCTGACGGACCGTCTTGTTGTGGAGATCGTCAGAGACGATGAATCCATCACAGACCCAGATATGCCTATCGAAGAGGACGATGTCCTCGTTCAGATGATATACGGCATTACCAATTCCTTCGGCGAACTGTATCCTATCGGAAACATGGCGAAGAGATTGGATGTCGCTGTTTCACTGCACACACCCAACTATATGGACCTCGGTTCTAACAATGAACTGACCAATACTTGCGTGAACAGTATCAGGCATGCCGGCGTTATCGTGAACGCATTGGGCGGAGAGGTCGTTGTCACCAATTTAGGATTGTACAACGGACTTCATGATGAAGAGACCGTCAACGCTAACATTTACGAAAATGTCTCGATGTTGATGGATTGGTGGAAGGAAGCAGGATTGAAACCTAAACTCGGAGTAGAGATCACCGGTCAGCAGGATGTGTTCGGTTCTTTGGACCAGATACTTGACATCTGCAAGGAGATCAAAGGACTTACCCCTGTACTCAACTTCCCGCACTATCACGCACGCACATCCGGTTCCCTGCTTGAACCAGACGATTTCAAATATGTCATCGAACAGGTGCAACCATACTGCAAGAAGGGAGGCATCCATGCATTATTCGCCGGTGTCGAGCATTCAGACGGTAACGAGCACAGATTGACCCCCATCAAGAAAGGGGACCTCAAATTTGATACATTGGCAGAATGCCTTGTCGATCTGAAACCGGAAATGACGATCATCTCGTCATCACCGCTCTTGGAACACGATGCGATGTACATGAGGATCATCCACGAAAGGTATCTCAGCAAAAAGGTCGCAAAGGCGATCAGAGTCAAAAAGAAGAACGCAGAGGATGCTGCGCTTGCCGCCGAAGCTGGGACTGGAGCCGAGGAATGAAGATGAGGACTCGGTCCTTGGATTATATCTTGGAGAATGTACGAAAGTCCGTATGTTCCATAGACAGTGAGGTCCAGGACAAGCTCATCGACCTCATTCTCAATAAAAAGACCATATTTGTCTACGGTTCCGGAAGATCCGGACTTATCGGTCAATTATTCGCGGTACGTCTTGTCCAAGTAGGGTTGGATGTACATTTTGTCGGTGACATGACAACCCCGATCATAAAGGATGATGATCTGACGATCCTCATTTCCAATACCGGAGAAACGATGTCTGCCGTTCAAACAGCAAATATCGCAAGACGCATCGGTTCATACGTGATATGCATCACATCGACGCCTACAAGCAAACTTGCGCATGCTTCCAACACGGTCATTCTGATCAATGTGGAAAATAACGAGACCACAAGCCAACTTGCCCCGTTAGGGACCATTTTTGAGGACACTGTAGGAATATTCTTTGATAGTCTCATACCATGTATAATGAAAAAGCTTAATGTGACCGAGAACGACATGCGCAAGAAGCATGCGATCTGGGTCTAACTTTCCATTACTATCATATCGACAGACTGGGGATCGTTCAAGGTGCTATCGAACACTTTCAATTCTTCCCTTATTGGATCTATGACCAACGCAAAACCGCATTCTCCGCCGAACAAACCGTTCTGTGTTTTTACATCTGTCTCGGACATGAAACACCCATAATCCAGATGAGAATGGTACCAACCGACCACGAGTCTGTTCTTTTCCGTTTCTGCGTCCAGAAGATCGAATAATGTCTCAAGCTTATATTCATCAAATCTCACATTCACATCATTGGCTGTCAGCGGCGATGTGATGACATTGTCAACAATGGCATATTCGCCGTTATCATCTCTGAAAAATCTGCCTATCAGGAGCCCCATCACCTCTTTGTTGTCTTTCATCCCGTATTCGGCATGATCGACGATACGACTGATCTCATCCTCGAAAACGAATACTTTGGCCGATGGGACCGACCTTTTTCTGAAGGGTATCTCTTTTTTTTCACTGGATATTATTGTAGGGGTCATTTTTCACCATATGTTATCGATGCACTGAACTTTGTGATATTATCTTTGAAGAATTCTGCTGCTTTGATGCAGGACCCTGTGACAAATGGACTGCGATAGTTCGGTTCCAGTACTAATGCTTCGATACTTCTGATGAATGAGGACAACCTTGTCCCGTAGGACCACTCGTTCAAAAGTTTGATGCAAACATATCCGCCGTCGTCTGGATCCATGATATTTGGATGAAATATGTGCGTTCTCCATCTGACCTCAGGTTTTCGTTCACCATAATCCTGTGTGATTATTATCGCAAACCTGTGATCGCTGATGATCTTGTCCTTGGTCTCGTAACCAAGAACGTTTTTCATCTGCATTTCGATCACAATAGGAAATTCGGCCACTCTCGGATCGATGATCGTGTCTTTCTCCAGATATTTCGAACACGTTTCCAATTCGAATGCGAGCCTTTTGAGAATGATTTCCTTGGGATAGCTCATTTGCGGCCGCCCTCGGGGTCGGGCATCATCTCAAGAATATCATCATTCATAAGATTGATCTCCACGGCAGTATCTGAACTGCAGAGTAGCGTCTTTCCTTTCTTCAGAACATATGCTCCCGCATCTTTCTTCCAGTACTCTGCGGCACTGTCTATTATATCACTGACCTTCTCGTTGGATTCGACCCTCATCCTGACCGAATCGTTGTTTGCTACATTCTTCACTAATATCTCTACAGCCATTTTTTCACTTCGTTCTTTCATAAATATGGTTCTGGCACTCTTTATCGATTGTTGCCTCGACCGTAAACATCTCCCCTTTGTCCCCATCGTAATATGAAACGTGTCTTATGCACATGTCCGCCCTTCCCGAAACGATCTTCATGACCTCCCTGACCTGTATCCCCGCTATTACCGACGTGGTCGTAATATCGGAGGCGATCTTCGGAACGTAAGTAGATCCGCTGCCGGTACACGTGAACCTTTTCTCCATCTCCCTGATATGCGAACGGTTCATCGTACATTGCAGACACGGCCCATTGGGCAATACAACTTGGACTTTACCGTAAAGTCCGTCTGTTGCACCGTCCACATAAGGAATACCGTAATAATAAGCATGTGAATTGGTATGCATCCTTGCCGAAATATTATCAAGACATCCCAGGATAATGTCAAAATCCCATTCATCCAGGTCCTGTATCCTAATTGACAATGGCCTTATGTTCACTTCCGGGTCCAATTCTGAGGCGCGTTCTGCAACAGTATTCGCTTTCATTACTTTTTTAACGTCGGATTCTCTGAAAAACAGACATCTGCTTAGATTTGAAACGACGATGTCGTCCATATCCACAATGGTTATATCTCTAAAACCTGCAAGGACAAGATCTTTGACCGCCTCATTACCTAAAGCACCGGCACCGACAACAAGACATCTTGTTTTATGAATTGAATCCACATCGATCCAATTCACACGTCTCATT
>Ga0172381_10005185_pt1 | contig 13294 bp, 9 predicted proteins | sample Leawel6488metaG_FD_119754 | JGI IMG/M metagenome (GOLD analysis project Ga0172381, IMG submission 119754) | Leachate microbial communities from a municipal landfill in Southern Ontario, Canada - Leachate well 64-88 metaG | ecosystem: Engineered > Solid waste > Landfill > Unclassified | place... | reverse complement strand
TATCTAAATATCCTTTTATTTCTTCTTTCCTACAATTTTTACACCATTTATGAAAACCATCAGATTGACTTCGATTTTTGTGAAAAAATTTTAGTTTTTTGTTTTTATTACACTTCTTACATAATTTCATAATTTTATAAATTCCACTTAAATTTATTTCTGCCAAAATGTCCCCATTTTGAAGTTTCGGCGAAACGGACATTTTCTAAATTTAACATTTTTTTGATTCCGTTTGGTGTTAAATCATATCCTTCTATTTTTATTTCTCTTCCATCTAAAATAGCCACAGCCATTACCGGCTCTGCTTTACCTATGGCATAAGCAAGTTTTACAAAAACTTCCCTCGCTTTTCCAGTTTTTACAAAATCAATCGCAATTTTTCTAGCCATATATGCTCCGCTTCTGTCTACTTTCGTATAATCTTTACCAGAAAAAGAACCACCACCGATTTGTATTTCTGGTCCGTAATTATCTATTATTAATTTCCTTCCTGAAAGCCCCGTATCTGCGTCAAAACCACCTTGCGTCCACTCACCTGCCGGATTTATTAAATATTCTATCTTCTCCAAATCTTCAACTGGCAAATTTTTAGCTAATATTTTTTTAACCAAAGGCAAAAGTTCTTCATTTTTTGTATTTTGAAAACTCACCACTACTGTTTTTATTTTATCTCCATCCAAAGTAATTTGTGTTTTTCCGTCATACGGATATTTTTCAAAAACTTTCTGACATAAATTTCTAGCCAATTCATATTCTCGTGGCATCATATTTTCTGTTTCAGATATTGCATAGCCTTTCATAATTCCCTGATCTCCCGCTCCACCAATATCTACACCAGATGCGATACTCTCACTTTGTTTGGATAAATTTATAATAATTTTATAGTTTTCTCCTACTATTTCCTTAACTATTTTTTCCAAATCAGGAGTAGCTTTACTTGTCACTTCGCCATTAATAGTTATCAAATTATGTCCACCCATTACTTCAATAGCTACTCTACTATTCTTATCATCTTTTAAATAAGCATCCAAAATAGAGTCTGCGATGAAATCACAAATTTTATCTGGATGTTTTGGGCTTACAAACTCTGCTGTTTTAATTGACATAAGTAAATGTAGTATAGCAATAATTTTGCAAAAAATAAAACTATTTAGTAGTATTAAACTTATATGATAGATAAAATAATAAATACAAAAAAAATGGAGAATGCGGATGTGGTATTGCTTGGTGCCCCCTATGAAGCAAGCGTTTCCTTTATGAAAGGAACTTCCACTGCTCCTAAAAAAATAATTGAATGTTTAGATAATTATCTAGAATTTTTTGATATTAATCTTCTTTGCGAACCATGCAGAAAAATAAAAACAGCTTACAAAGAACTTCACAAAATAAAAAAACTGAAGTCAAAAGAAGCAATTTCAGTAATAAAAAATGAATATAAAAAAATCATATCAAAGAATAAATTTGGAATAATTTTAGGAGGAGAACATTCAGTATCTTTGGGGGCTTTACAAGCAATTTCAGAAAAAGAAGATCCTAAAAAAATAACTATTCTACAAATAGATGCACATCAAGATTTAAGAAATGATAACAGTGATTACGAAAAAGAAAAAAATAATTTAGCACATTCTTGCGTTATGCGAAGAGCTCATGAGCTTGGTTTTAATTTAGTCCAAGTAGGCATAAGAACTTTTTCAAAATATGAATATGAGTATTGGCAAAAGAACAAAAAAGATATTACTGTTTTTGAATGGAATAAAAAACAAATTTCTATTGAAACAATTTTAAAATCCATCAAAACCAAAAAAATATATTTAACTATTGATGTAGACGGTTTTGATCCAGCTTATATGCCTGGCACTGGAACTCCAGTTCAAGGAGGACTTAGATGGTATTATGGATTAGATTTAATTGAAAAAGCAATAAACAAAAAAGAATTAGTAGGGGCAGATATTGTTGAGGTTTCTCCGCAAAAAGGAACTTCTCTTACTGAATTTGGCGCTGCCCTGCTTTGCTATAAAATAATGACTTATAAATTCAAACAAAAATTTCTTTCTTAAAAATTTTTTTGTGATAAATTGCAAAAATAATTACTACATTAACTACTATAAAATAGATATTGAAAGAATAGATTGAGAAAATCCAATTTTTTATTATTAATAAAGAAAGAGTGTTGTTTATTATTCCTCCTATATAAGTAGAGCTACTTTCAGTTTCTGGGAATTTCCAAGATTTAATAATAGTTGGGATTGCTGCCAATCCATCACTCAAAATCGCAAAGAGGATTGAAATACCCAAATTATTTGTAATTATATAAAAAATTAAAGCCAAAATAGAGAAAAAACCACAAAGTAAATCAAATTTTTCTATTTTCCAAAATGCATTCTTTTTAAATAAAGAAACAATAATTACCAAAAACGGACCAAAACCCGCCATAAATATTCCTGTTACTGAAAATCCTGCACCAGCTTTTAATGCTAAAAAGGTTCCGACAAAAGGCGCCAACATCCAAATAAACCAAGAAACTAAATTTGGTCTAGTCCCACCTTTTATTATATTTTTTATATACCAAAGACAGCAAAAAAGATTTATTAAAACTCCTATGATAATTATTTTTTCTGGAAGCATAAATTTTAATACACCTCTTTGTTATAGCAAGCTTCACAATAAACAATCTCAGGTCTGTCTGGGGCGTAACTTGTTTCAAATTCGTTATTACATCCCTCTTTGATGCATTTACGGTGCCAAAGCTTAGATGGACCACGGATTTCAAATCTTTTCTTAAGACGACAGAAGAAACAAAATCTTGGTATTGGAATTTTCCATTTACGATAAAAGTTTAATTCATCAGGAATAATTTTGTAATTTCTTTTACAAATCTGACACTCTAAAATTTCTTCCGTTATAGAATCTGATACATCTAGAATACTATCTGGTATTTCAAAAAGAGTTGTCCTGCCTTTTGTTTGCTGAATGTTATCCTGCCATTTAAAACCTTTTTCCAAAATTTCTTCTTTTGAAAGTGGAAAGCTAATCATCGCCATGGTTTCATTATAAGCAAAAGGAGAACATAGGATTGGAAAGAATTCTCCCCACTCCCCTGTTTTCTTCATATGTTCTATTATTTTATTTTTCAAATCTAAATATTCTTCTTTAGAATATTCTTTATTGAAAATGGAATACTTACTATGCTTCAAACCTACACAGCCAAAACATTCCTGACATGACATACAAAAATCAGAATACAAAACATCTAAACTTTTCCAAACATAATTAGTAAATAATGCACGTGTAGAATTATCTGACGTTAACCCCTCATAACATTGTGAAAGTTCTCCACCTACACATAAATCATAACTATCTTTCTCTGTGTCACCGTTCTCAAGGTACTTACTATCTTCTGACTTATGAGTATGAAAAACATTTTGAGAATTTTTACTATTAGAAAGATTATTGCCTGTGCATTTAGAACAATTTATTAGACTCGCAAATCTATGTGGTTGTTTTAAAAGAAATTCATTAAATTCTTTTTTGGTTTTTTCTATTCCTGACCAAGTTTCTAAAAAATAATTGTTAATAATCTTTTCGTATTTTTCTTTCGTGTATTGAATATTTTTAATACAATACTTCTTTCCCCGAAGCCCTACACACATAAAACAATGAGAACAGTCACCACAAGAATGACAAAATGTGCAATTCATTAAATTATTAGATTGTTGTATATATTTAGAACCAAAACATTTATCACTATATAAAACCTCATATATACCCTCACTGGTATTAAATATCCCCATACAATCCACTGCATCTTTAGCATGAGCTCCGTAAGAAAAATACATACAATTTTCAAGTTTCCAAGAAACCATCGCCATATAACAATCTTTACTATATTGTACATTTTGTACATACTCGCAATTTGTACTTCCTATACTGTTATCATTGACTAATGCTAAGACTGGAACTTTTGTACGAAAATCTTTAAACTGTTCAAAGAACGGCCGAGAGAAATCAAAATCTTGTGCATAAGATTTTGGGTCCCAATCGTCACTCCACCAACACTTATTGCAATAAATCACTTGCGGATTATCTGGTGAATAAATTGAAATTATATTTCTTTTACAAAAATCGCAATTACGATTATAGAAAACAAAATCATTTCTCAAAGCAAGTCTTCTTTGCCTCCTGCACTCCGGACAAAAAGTCGGCGGAGGAACTTTTATCTTTTCATAAAATTTAAAATCCTCCGGCTCAATCGTGAAGTCTCTTTTGCAATTCTGGCATGTTCTTTTTTCTTCTTTGTATTCCATATTTTGGATTAAGATCCTACTTTTTCCCTTTGGGAAAAGGCAGGACCTTAATCTTTTATTATATTCCCTCTTTTTTAAGCTCTTCTAAAAGCTCTTTGGCTCTTTTGGAAATTTTGCTAGGTATTTTTACATTTATTTTTAGATACAAATCCCCTGCTTTTCCATTTTTTACCGCTTCACCATGACCAGTCATTTTAAGAGTCTGCCCATTTTGAATACCACTTGGTATATTTATAGAAATTTCTTCTTCTTTTCTCAAAACTCCTTTACCTTTACAAATATCGCATTTTTCTTTTGGTACTTCTCCCAAACCAAGACACTCTTCACAAATTTTAGTGCTTGAAATATTTCCCAAAATAGTTCTTTTTACTTCACGAATTTTTCCTTGTCCGTTACAATATGGACAAGTCTCCATTCTAGTACCAGACTTGGCACCTGAACCATTACAAGAAATACAACTGGAAGTTTTAGTAAGAAAAATCTTTTTAGTGACTCCTAAAATAGAGTCAGAAAAAGTAATTTGAATTTCAGTAGAAATATCGCGACCTCTTCTATTTTGAGCTCTACTTCTTCCCATTCCACCAGTAAAAAAATCGCTAAAAATATCATTTAGATTTCCAAAATCAAAATCTGTTTCTCCATTCTGAAATCCAGAAAAATCGAAACCTTCAAAACCACCAAAGCCTTGCCCTTGTCTAGCTCCTCCGTAATTTCCTTGACCCATATTTTCAAAGCCAGCACCAAATTGATCATATTTTGAACGTTTAGCATCGTCAGAAAGTACTTGATAAGCTTCATTTACTTCTTTAAATTTCGCTTCATTTCCTTCCTTTTTATCAGGATGATATTTATGTGCTAACTTGTAAAAAGCCTTTTTTATTTCGTCTTTTGACGCACTTTTACCAACTCCTAAAATATTGTAATAATCCTTACTCATATATAAGTATATTAACACAAAAAACCGATAAATCTACTTGATTTTTTATTTTCTATAAGCTAATAGCTATTAGCTAATTAAATCATAGGTTCCGCTTCTTGAGAAACTTTATTTTTTGTTTCTTTTTCTTCTTTGTTTACTGTCTTTTTTTCTGTTTCAAAATCTTCTTTTTCTTCTTCGTTCTCATCCCCATTTCCATTCTCTTTTTCTTTTCTTTTTGCTTTGCTTTCAATTATTGCTTTTTCTTCAGCACTTCTAATGATAGTTGCTTCTTCTTCCGCTATTAATCTCGCCGCATCATCTCTAGAAATAGAATATTTATTACGAGAAGCTGTGATTATATCTTCTCTGTATGATTTATGAGTTGGCGGTAAAACTCTCAAAGTTTCAGCTGAAAATGGATCATAAGATTCTCCATCAATAGTCATTTTCACAAAAATTTCTCCAACTGCCAAATTAATCATATCTTTTACGTCAAAAACTGGAGCAAATTCTGGTTTCATTTTTACCGCATCTTCACCTCCAACTCTAAAAGTAATAAGGCTACCGCAATTACCAAGCACCGCTTGATGCACTTTTGGAATAATTTGTCCGACATATTGGTGCGCGATAGTTAAGTTCAATCCGTATTTTCTAGCTTCCGATAAAATATTTTCAAATGTTTGAGTGACTACGTTTTGGAACTCGTCTACGTATAAATAAAAATCTTTACGATCTTTCTCTGGAATAGCCGCACGTTCCATTCCAGCTTGTTTTATTTTAGTTAAAAAGATTGAACCAAGAAAAGAGGAATTTTCTTCACCCAAGCGTCCTTTTGACAAATTAATTAAAATAATTTTTTCATCATTCATTAATTTACTTATGTCTATTTTATTTTGTTTCTGGCCGAAAATATTTCTAAGTAAAGGGTCAGATAAAAATTGTCCTAATTTATTTACCAACGGAATGATAGCATCCGTATCAAATTTTTCAGACCAATCAGCAAATTCTATAGCGAAGAATCTTTTAACCATGTCGTCCGTAATATATTCAACAACTTTTTGTCTATAGTTTCTATCCGTCAACATTGAAATCATTCCACGCATTGTAGCGTGCGGATAATCAAGTAAAGCTAAACAAGTAAAACGAAAAACGTGTTCCAAACGTGGAGTCCAATTGGCTCCGAATTGTTTTTGAAAAACTTCAATCAGCCCTTGAGTAAGTTGAAATTTAAAAGTTGGTTCAACATTAGCAAGTGGATTGAAAGAAGCTGGAAAATCAATATCTGCTGGATCTATAATACAAACATCTTCTATTCTATCTTTTGGAATGTAATCCAGCATCGCATCAATAACATCTCCGTGCGGGTCAATTAAACAAATTCCATGTCTGTAAGTAACATCTTGTCGTAATAAAAGTTCCAACAATTTTGTTTTTCCAACTCCAGATTTTCCAATAATATAAAGATGCCTTCTTCTATCTATACGTTTAATGCCAAAAATAAATTTCTTTTCTTCAAGAGAAGCAACATAATTTGTGCGTCCAAAAAAAGAAACCTCTTCTGGTTCTACTTTTCCAAAAACCGGAAGTTCTGGTGGAGGCGGAGCATATTTGATTATTTGGACTCTATTTGGCTTTGGCATATATAATCATTTTAGCATATTTTTAATATACTTCCTTATTATAACAACTCTCACAATAAACAATCTCTGGTCTATCTGGAGCGTAAGGAGTTTTAAATTCAATATCACATTTACCTTTATGATTATGATTAGTTTTTTCACACATGCAATTTCTATAAAAAAACCTAAATGGTGGTAAAGATTGAACTTTTAATTTTATTCTTTCAAGAGGTGCAATTCGTGGTATAGGAATATTTAACTTTCTATAATATGTAAGTTCTTGCTGAGTTATTTTATAAGCCTTCCCTGTTTTTTCACATTTAAGAACTTTTTCTAAAATATTATCTTCTGCATCTTTTATATCATCTGGAATTTTATAATCACTAAATTTATATCCATTTTCAGATTCTTCTCTCCAAATAAATCCTTCCTTTTCTGCTTCTTCTTTTAATTTTGGATAAAAATCATTTGCTACAGTCTCATTATACGAAAACAATGAAAATTCATCAGGAAAAAAGTCTCCATATGAAAATACCTTTCTTGTACTTTTAGAGATAAAAGGCATTTTTTTCATCTGATTTTTTATTTTTGAACATAGTTCTTCATATTCTTCTTTAGAATATTGCTTATTTAAAATGCAATACTTTTTATTTTTTAACCCAACACAACCAAAACAATCGCTACAATTAATTATAGTATGAGAATATAAACAATTAAAACTATGTTTGGTCTTAGCAGGATCTTTTGAAAAAGAATAAAGAACAGCTATTGAGCCATACAAACCACCACCACTAGAACACATATAACAAAGTTCATCATTTCCTTGTGAGGTATCATCCATGGATTCCTTGCTCCAAGCTACTATATACATATTTTTTGAATCTTCTGTTTGTTCAGCTAACCAAATATTTTGAGAATTTTTCGAATTTATTATATAGTTTCCAGTACAGTTCACACTATGTAATATTGAACTATTCTTACGAGGTGTTTTTTGCCAAATTTTTATTGATTCTTTAGTAAAATTCAATATCGTTTTATGAGAACCAAAATTAATATTATTTTTTATTTTTTCATATTCCTCTTTAGAATATTGTTTATTAAAAATGCAATATGATTTATTACGAAGAGTAGCACATCCAATGATATTAGAACAGTTTCTGCAATCAAAAGAGAAATATGTATCTATACAGCTATCACATTCATTTGAATAAAATGTTCTAAAACAATTTTCGACTCGTATGCAATCAAAGCATTGTTCTGATTTAAATGACCAAAATGAATCAAAAACTTCTTTACTAGAAAAACCATATTCTGAAAAAGCACAATCTTCATTGTAATGTCCACCAAAAGTTAGATAGCATCTTTTGTCGTCAGATTCCATATTACAATATTCACTATCAGTCATATTAATGTTTAAAAGAGACACGTGAGGAACGTTAAAAAGTAATTCATAAAATTGTTCATGAAATGTTCTTGAAAAGTCATATTTTTTACCATAAGAAAGTGCATCCCAATTATCTCCCCACCAACAATCCTTGCAATACATTTTAGCTTTATTTTTTCTTGAAAATCTAGAGACAACTTCTTTCTTACATAAATCACAAGATCTTTTGTATAATGATTTTACATTTCTGGAAGCCATTCGTTGAACATTTCGACATTCTGGACAAAAAGTTGGCGGAGGGACTTTTATCTTTTCGTAAAAGTTAAAATCTTCTGGTTCTATAGTGAAGTCTTTTTTGCAATTTTGGCATATTTTTTTCTCTGATTTATATTCCATTGTTTTTTAAGCCCTTACCTTCGCCAAAATCCGGCGGAAAGCAAGGGCTTTAAGGCAGGGCCTTGACCCTTTATTCTAAAATCTTTTTTAAAACATCCTCAGGAATTTCCTTCGTTTCTTTTTTTGTTTTTGAAATATCACTACTTTGAATAAGATTTTTTAATTTATCCATTTCTTCATGACTTGCTCCTCTATCTTTTAAATTATTATTATTTAAAGGTTTTGGATTTTTTAATTCATTTAAAGAGATAGTTGGTTCAACCTCACCCCTTGCTTTCCCCTCTCCTTTATAAGGAGAGGGGTTGGGGAGAGGTGAATTTTGTATTTTCCCATTTAAAGTTTTATCTAAAACTTCTTTTAATGCTTTGTTGTCTTTGATAGGTGGTTTCGTAAAGACTTTTTTAATGGTAGAAAATATTTTAGGACGAACAAAAGATGGCTTATTATTTATAGAAGGTTTTTTATTAAATTCATAACAAACAGGTTTATCTTCTTTATATCTATCATCTCCTTCTTTTATATCAATGCTTTCAGTGGAAGTAATATCTTTATTTTGAAATTCTATACCCAAATCAGCCAATGGTTTATAAAATTTGGTTTCGTCTTGTTTAATTTGCCTCATTGATCCAGCAATCGGTTTTAATTCTCCGGATTTTATTTTTGCTATGCAATCCTTACAATATACTGATCTTCCTGGTTCTGGTTTAAAAGGAACCATAGTATCTTTTTTACAAGAAGAACAAATAGCTGGAAATTTTTCTACACCTCCGATATCACTTTCATTACCAAGAGACATTCCACTCCAATTATTTATTTCTCTCTCCACTATTTCTCTTGGTTTACAATAAAGGTCACGAGAAGATTTAATAACTATTTCTTCTACTTCTTTATTTCCAGATTTTACCATCGGTGGAAGTGTTTTAGCAGAAAATGGACGAGAGGTTATCCCATCAATCATTAATTTCAAATATATTTTATAGTTTGGTAAATTTACAATATCTTGAGGAGTAAATTCCGGATCAAATTCTTTTTCCAAAAATTCAGCATCATCAGCTCCGACTCTAAAAACAATCATAGTTCCCACGTTGCCAAAAATCGCATCTCTTACGCTGGAATTTTTTTCTGAAACAAGTTGGGCTGTGTATTGGTGCGCTACTGTTAAATTTAATCTGTATTTTCTAGCCTCAGATAAAATGCCGGCAAAAGCATCTGTTACGAAGTTTTGAAATTCGTCCACATATAAATAAAAATCTTTTCTTTCATCTTCTGGAATACGAACACGTTCCATCGCTGCCAATTGAATTTTAGTAATTATCATACCTCCCAAAAGTGAAGAATTGTCTTCGCCAATACGCCCTTTGGAAACATTTACTAAAAATATTTTTCCTTCATTCATTATGTCAAAAATATTTATAGTGCTGTTAGATTGACCAACTATATTTCTGATAATAGAAGTAGAAAGAAATTGTCCGACTTTGTTTTGAATCGGAGCAATAGCTTCATTTCTAAATTTTTCTTGCCAAGCTTCATATTCGTGAACCCAAAAAGCTTTAATGACCGGATCTTTTAAATTAGAAATTATTTTTTGACGATAATCTTTGTCTACCAACATTCTAGGAATTCCCAAAAGCGTGGAACCCGGAGTATCAAGCAATGCTAAAATTGTATTATTTAAAATATATTCCATTCTGGCACTCCAAGCATTAGCCCAAATTTTTGTAAAAATCCCCATCAATCCGGAAGCAACTAAATGTTTGTATTTTGGATCAACAAGTTCCAAAACATTAAATCCAATATGAAAATCGGTATCTGCAGGATTAAAATAAACTACATCTTTCATTCTGTGCGGTGGAATTGCAGAAAGAACACTTTCCACAAGTTCGCCGTGAGGATCAACTACACAAATTCCAGAACCATTTTCTATGTTCTGAATAATCATATTAAACAGAAGCACTGATTTACCTGTACCAGATTTTCCTAATACATAAATATGCTGTCGCCTATCTTTACGCTTTATACCAAAAAGCTGGTTTTTGTCTCTATAAGTAGTATAACCAAGATATGTAATGTCTTTATTTTTTGGTAATTCATTCAGTTCCATATGGATAAATTATACCAGAGATTAAACAAAACAAAAAGAGCTAACTTTTTCCTTTCGGAAAAGGCAAGCCCTTTTTTATTCTGTTATTTATTCTCTCCTTCAGGTGTTTCTCCTTTTTTAGGTTCTGCATCATTCACTTCTGTTTTTTGTTCTTCGGTAGCTGTTGAAGCAGATTCTCCACCCCCAGCTTTGCTTATTGCCTCACCAATTTTAGACATTTCAGCGGACAATTCTTCCGACGCTTTTTTAATAGCTTCAGCATCTGTTCCATCTTTTACACTTCTTAGAGCTGTTATTTTTGCATTAACACCATCTTTAATTTCAGCTGAAATTTTTGCTTCATTGTCTTTTAATGCTTTTTCGGCTGTATAGATAATCATCTCAGCAGTATTTTTAATATCAACAACTTCTCTTTTCTTTTTATCTTCTTCAGCATGAAGTTCGGCATCTTGTTGCATTTTTTTAATATCTTCTTCTTTAAGCCCAGAGCTTGCCTCAATTTTAATTGATTGCACTTTTCCAGAAGCTTTATCCATCGCTTTTACATTTAGAATTCCATTTACATCAATATCAAACGTAACTTCAACTTGTGGTATGCCTCTAGGTGCTGGTGGAATTCCATCTAAAATAAATCTACCAAGAGATTTGTTATCGGAAGCCATTGGACGTTCACCTTGCACAATATGAATTTCTACAGAAGTTTGATTATCAGCCGCCGTTGAGAATACTTGAGATTTGGAAGCTGGAATAGTTGTATTTCTTTCTATTAATTTTGTAGCTACTCCTCCCAATGTTTCAATCCCAAGAGAAAGAGGAATAACATCTAAAAGCAAAACATCACGCACATCACCTGCCAAAACTCCACCTTGCACTGCTGCCCCTAGAGCCACAACTTCGTCCGGATTAATGGACATATTAGGTGTTTTGCCAAAAAGATTTTTTACTGCTTCCACCATCATCGGCATTCTAGTTTGTCCTCCAACCATTATAATTTCATTTATTTCATTCATTTTGAATGGAGAAGCCTCAAGCGCTCTTTTTGTTATTTCAATAGATCTATCAACATATTCTTTAGCTAAAGATTCCAAAGTTGCACGAGACATTTTCATAAGTAAATGTTTCGGACCTGTAGAATCAGAAGTAATAAATGGAATATTTATTTCCGCTTCCATTGTGGTAGAAAGTTCGTGCTTAGCTTTTTCTGCCGCTTCTTTTAATCTTTGATGAGCAAGTGGATCTTTCGTCACATCAATACCAGATTCTTTTTTATATTCTTCCGCAATCCAATTTATAACTTTTCTATCAATATCACCTCCACCCATATGAGAATCCCCATCAGTGGATTTCACCTCTATCACGTCATCACCAATTTCAAGAACAGATACATCAAAAGTTCCTCCACCGAAATCATATACAACTATTTTTTCATTTTTCTTTTTATTAAAACCATAAGCAAGAGCTGCTGCAGTTGGTTCGTTAATTATTCTTTTTACATCAAGACCTGCAATTTGTCCCGCATCTTTAGTAGCTTTTCTTTGCGCATCATTAAAATATGCTGGAACAGTGATAACCGCTTCAGTTATTTTTTCTCCAAGCTTGGCTTCAACGTCAGCTTTTATTTTTTGTAAAATCATTGCGGAAATTTCTTCTGGACGATAAAATTTATCTGACATTTTAACTTTTACTCCACCATCTTCTCCAGTTTCAATTTTGAAAGGAGCAGATGTTTTATCTTTTTGCACTCCCGGATCATCAAAACGATGACCCATGTATCTTTTAATTTCAGAAATTGTGTTTTCTGGATTTGTGACTGCTTGTCTTTTTGCAAGCAAGCCAACAATACGATCATTATTTTTTGCTATAGCAACAACAGAAGGCGTAGTGCGATTACCCTCCACATTTTCAATAATTTTTGGCACTCCTCCTTCAATAATTGCTACAGCTGAATTTGTTGTCCCTAAGTCTATCCCTATTATTTTTGACATATATTTTATATGGTTAATTTATAATTAAACGTAAATTTTGCGACCGCTAAATACTTGTATAAATAGAGTATATATGATAGACTATACTGATGTCAAGTAAAATTGAAAAAAATCAATATTCCAATAAAATATTAAAACTTTTAGCCGAAAAACCAGCTATTGCTTTAGAAGAAATTCACCTCTCCCCAACCCCTCTCCTTAATAAGGAGAGGGGCGAAGGGGTAAGGTCTAAATATGCCATAAATCGTTCTATAAAAAATTTGATTGAATCTGGATGTGCAGAAATGATACATTCTGACAATAAAAATTATTTAAGATTAACAAAAAAAGGTAAAAATAAATTAAATTCCATCAAACTTGAAGGAGATGGAGTTCTTGTATCAAACACTTGGGATGGTTTATGGAGAATAATAATTTTAGATATTCCTGAAGAAAGAAAAAACGAACGTGAAGCATTACGTTATCTTCTTAAAAAAGCAAATTTCACTTGTATAAAAAATACAGTTTGGATATCTCCCCTACCTTACGAAAATCTTTTTACAAATATTAAAAAAGATTTAGAATTGGGAACAGAATTGATGATTAT
>Ga0172381_10005184_pt1 | contig 13294 bp, 15 predicted proteins | sample Leawel6488metaG_FD_119754 | JGI IMG/M metagenome (GOLD analysis project Ga0172381, IMG submission 119754) | Leachate microbial communities from a municipal landfill in Southern Ontario, Canada - Leachate well 64-88 metaG | ecosystem: Engineered > Solid waste > Landfill > Unclassified | place... | reverse complement strand
TATTTCTTGCAGTAGGCAAAATTTGTCCCAATAAAAGTCTTCCTTTGTCTCTTTTCAAAAATTCTAAACCCTGTAAAATATTTTTTTCTGTTTTTTCTCCAAACCCAAATAGGGGAGCTACCTTGTGGGCCTTAACTGCCTTTTCTAAATCCTTTATATTTTTAACTCCCAATTTTTGATAAAGAACTTTTGTTTTTTTAGCACCCATGCCCTCAATTTTTGTTAGCTCATCAAAATTAACGGGCAGTTTCTTTTTTTGGTCTTCAAAAAGTTTTACTTTTCCTGTTTTTAAATATTCTTCTATGTGATCTGCAATCGCTTTTCCAACTCCAGAGATTTCCATTAAAGCTTTTATCCCTCCTCTCCTATATATATCTCCCACGTCTTCGTTTAAAGTTTCCAAAGATAAAGCAGCTCTTTGATACGCATAAGGCTTAAAAGCAACTCCTTCCATCTGAAGGAATCTCGCCATATCATTAAAAACCTTTGCGAGTTGTCTATTGTTTGATGACATTTTAAATGGGCGTTTTAAAAAATTATTTATTGAACTCATAGTTACAGCACCAGAGCGTGGCTTGGTGCTGGGCCCAGCACTCAATTTATTGAGTGCTGTGGTTTTTGCCAATTCTTTGTTTTTCATAATTTTAGCTATGGCTCTACAGACGGTCTTATCTGAGAAATAATTTTTATTCCTTTGTCTCTTAAAGAAATACTATCCTTAATAAATAAAAGTAAAATAGTTGCTAAAAAAGTAAAACTGCTCACAAAAATAAAGACTACGCTAAAACCAAATTTTGACGCTATGATGCCTCCAACGCCCCCTGCTATGCCAGCTCCAAGTCCTAAAAATGTACTTTCGGCACCCCACTCCAACGCCTCTTTGCCCTTGTCAATATGTCTTGTAAAGATCGCTAACCAAGAGGGGACCATCATAGACATTCCAAAAGCATAAACCATTTGTAACAAATATATATGCCATGGTGCAGAAGCAAACAAATAACCCAAAGGAATAAATCCAGCGATAAAAGTTCCTATGACCATAAACCAAAAATCGTCTTTTTCTCCATGATTTTTATCAAGGTAGCGCCCTATTGGTATCTGGAATATTGCTTTTGTGACCCAATAGAAGAGAGATGCAAAACCAGCAATTTTTACCGCCTCAGAGGAATTGCCTACAGTTATATTTTGTACAATAAAAATAGCAAAAATCGGACCTAAAAGACCCCATCCAAGATTTAAAATAAAATCGCTGGCTATCATAAATTTTATTATACTATTTATAATTTTTGGCATAATTGCTTTATTGTTTAATAATAATGTTTTTTGATTATACAATAATTCAACCAAAAAGTCCGCAACAGCGGGCTTTTTGGTTACAAGTTTTTGTTTGTTTTTTTAACTAATCTCGTATTTTATGCCTTTAATTTTATAAGTTGTTTTTGCAGGGGAAGAAATAACAACCTCGTCCCCAATCTTATGACCCAGAAGGGCTCTACCAACTGGCGACTCGTTGCTAATTTTTCCCAAAGCAGGATTTGCTTCAAGCGTTCCCACAATAACAAATTCGTCTTTTTGACCACCTACATCTATTTTAACCTTAGCTCCTAAATCAACAATATTTAATTTGTCCTTGGGTGGATTTTTTATAAGCTCATAGTGCTCAAAAACATTTTTTAGCTCATCAATCCTGGCTCTTAAAAAATCCATATCTTCTTGAAAGCTAATAAACTCTGGATTTAAATCTTCTGACTCAAAAATTTTAGGAGTTTCCTCGCCAACTGTTTTTTGACGTTCAAAATCCAAAAGACCCTCATACTCCTTTTTTAATTCTTTTAATTTTTCTTTTGTCAGGTAAAAAGTTTTTCCTTCCATACCTTTATTCTTTTTACTGTGATTATACACCCCTTAATCTTTTTTTCAATTTTAGTTTTTATTGTTGCAAATGTCAAATCTTCGTCTAAAAAAAGTCACTGTTGCCAGTGACAAACCGCATTTAAGCGGCGCACGAAGGAAGGGATTACGGTCTGCAAGGATTGCCCCTTATCTTTTGAAATACTGTTACTATCACAGTACCTAAAATAGGAATATTCAAAAGAACTCCTTCGTCATACGGAAGACCACAACTTCTTCGTAAAACTTGCTCCTCCAAATAATTTAGCCTGATTCCATTTATCATACGTAAAAATTGATCTTCAGTGAGCTTTCTTTGACCTGGCTGATAAACCTCAGACATGGTCGACCCTCCTTGTTAAAGAACTACATTCAAAAATAGCTAACGATGATTAAAATAATTTTATAACAAACAAAAAAGAGGCGCAATGGCTACGCCCGCTCAAAGATACAAAAAAGAAAAATTAAAATAAAGTTTTTTGCGGAATTAAATTCTTTTTTTTGTCTTTATTCCTCTTATCAAAAATTTTTATTTTTCCAAAAACTCCGTCGGACCCTGGCTCAATAAAAACCTTCCCTTCACGCATTCTTATAATACCCTCTGCTATTTCAGGCAAAGATTTTTCTTCTATTTCTTTTCTGGAAGATTCTAGCAAAATTTTAAACTCACTTCCCAAATTTTTTATTAAATTATTATATTGTTCTGGAACTTGTTTTGATGCAGTTGAAACACCAATTGATTCAGCAATTATTTCGTTTAAAGGAATCAAGCTTTTAAATGGGATTGCATTTTTTGGCACAAAACCATCTTGCCTGTCTGCTAGTTCTTCAATACGGTTTAAAACCCCTATTGTCAAAGGCTTTGCACATCTTGGGCAAATATTATTATATTTTTTTGATTCTTTAGGAGACAAACTTAGATTACATAGTCTGTGACCATCGTAATGGTATTTTCCCTCCTCTGGGAAAAATTCAACTGTATACAAAAACTTGCCTTTTACCTGCCTGCCGGTAGGCAGGTCTTTATTTTTTAAAATTTCTGCAATTGAATGATAACTTATTTCTGCGTCAAAAACATTTGCCTCTCTGCCAATTTTTGGCAAAGAGTGCGCATCGGAATTTGAAATTAAAGTAATTTTATCTAATTGAGACAGTCTCCAATTCATTGCTGGGTCTGAAGACAATCCTGTTTCTCCTGCATATATATATTTTGAATAATCTTCAAAACACTCTTCTATTGTATCAAACCCAGATTTTGACCCAAAAATAGAAAACCAAGGTGTCCACATATGGGCCGGAACTACCAAACAATCTTTATCCGCGTCTAAAACTATTTTTGCTAATTCTTTTGCGTCTAAACCCAAAATAGGCCTACCGTCTGAATGGAGATTGCCTATTTTTTTTAATTCGTTATTAATTTTTTCAACAACACTAATAGACGGAGCGAAAACAACAATATGGATTTTTCGAACTTTACCTCCCTTTGAATAAATACAGCTTATTTCTGAGGTTAGAATAAACCGTGTCGAAGAATCGGATTTTTTTAACTTAAATAAGCCCCGCTCAGCGGGACTCAGTCTTTCCTTGATATCTCCAAACCATTTAGGATGTGTAAAATCTCCTGTACCTAAAATTTTAATACCTTTGATCCTCGCCCAATTGTCTAAATTTTCCAAATCCATCAACGGAGAAACAGCTCTTGAATATTTAGAGTGTATGTGAAAATCAGCTACAAATTTCACCCCGTTAGAAACCTGTTTTAATATAGCATAAGACTAATTTAAACAGAATCTGTTTAGTTTATAAACCCCCGCTATCGCCCTTAAAGGCTTCTAACGGGGTTCATGCTAAAACTGTCTTCAATAAAAATTTTGACAAATCTTTTTTATTTATTAAAAATTTTGAATATTTGTCTTTTTTATCTGGTGATAAAAAAGATTCAAAGCTGTAAATTCCTCCCTCCTTTATATCGGCACTTTTTTTAAATTGTTCTGGCGACAAAATACACATATAATCATCGATATCCTGTTTTAAAACATTAAAAAAACTAAAAATGAAATAGAGGTTTTTGTTTTCTTTAAAATCGTCTACATTAATTTCTTTTTTAAAAATAGTTTGATTGCTTGTTTTATTTTGACCATTTATACAAAGCCATACCTCTTTGGTATTTTTCTTTTTAGAAACACCAAAAATTTTGGTTTTTACCACAGAATTTTGGCTCAAAGGTTGTACTTGGAGAGAATCATATTCTCCCTTTTTCTTTACGATTAAACTTACTCCTTTTATTTTTTCTTTGGGCCTAAAAACTATTAAACGCCCACTGGCACTTAAATTTATATAATCTATAATTTTATCTTCAATTTTTTCTTGTAAACTCTCTGACATTAAAATTAAAACTAATTTAAAATTAGAAATTAAAAAATAATTAGAAGTTAAGTTTTTAAAGGCTATACTTTAAAAACCTTATATCCTTCTCTAACCTTCTCGTCTACCTTCATCCCAACAGAATCTCCTTTTTTAGCTGACTTTACTTCTTTGTGGTTAATCTGCATAGAATCAATTTTTTGTTCAAAATCTGTTTCTTGGCCTCCAACAATTCTAATTGTGACACCTTGTTTCAAAGGAGAAAACAAATTGATAACCGCCACTCCGATATTAGAAAAAAAATGGGTGATTTCTCCTATTGGTTTTTCTTTTTTTACCATAATTTCTAGACTTTTATTTATTTATTTTGACCTTTCTATCTTAACTCTATCAAGAAAAACTATTTGTGGCAATCAAAAAACATCAGTTATTTCTGATGCCCTTTGATTGAGGGGGAGTCACAATTTCAACGATATCAGCTTATTTCTCGAGCCTAAATTCGGACAATGAGTTTAGGTATATATTTTAGCCTTCTCCGTTAAAATCATACTGTCCTTGAGAATAAGGGGCGTGGGTCTTGCATCGCATTAATTTGCCCTCAGAACTGATTTTTTGGCTTCCAAATTTTTGTGTGATGTAAGATCCACACCCCAGTCTCGCACCCCCCCATATTTGGTATTTTATTCTTTAATCAATATATGTCAAGCTTCTATTCCACCGTGAACACACTAGTTTTCCACACTTTTTATACATGTACTATTAATAATCTTTAAAGTTGTAAAACAACATAGCTTTACTTTTATAGCGCCTTTAAATCTAGTGTAAAATCCACTCTTATTTTTTCTACAAAATCGCTTGCGTGACTTACCAATATCATAGTGCCGTCAAAGCTGTTAATTGCTTTTACAATTACTGGAATATGACGAAAATTTATATGGTTTGTTGGTTCGTCTAAAATTAGTAACCCTGGTTTTTCTAATGCTATTGAGGCGAAAGCAACAAGTCCTTTTTGTCCTTCAGACAAAGATCCAATTTTAGCCTTTAAAACTTCCGCATCTAAAAGAAAACCTGCTGCGTGTGCTCTTAATCCTTGTTCTGTTCCGTTACTTCCCATCGCTGTTGAAAGCGTTTGATACACGGTGGCATTAAAATCTAGTGTTGAAAAATCTTGTCTATAATATCCAATTTTAACTCCCTGCTTCACGTGCTCACCTTTTGCTTTTCCTGAAGCTAATTTTTCTAAAAGTGTAGTTTTGCCAATCCCGTTTGGTCCTGTCAAAAGAAGCCTTTCTTTTTTATTTAAAGTTATGTTTACTTTTTTATTCACAAATTTATGGTCTACAGCAACTGCAACAGAGTTTAACTGTAAAATCACACCTCCTATATCTTTTTGAGAGGGGATTAAAAAGTTTTTTATTGTTTTGTCTTCTCTCCTTAATTCTACAACCTCACTCTCTAGCTCCCCAATTTTCTTTTTCATTTTTGCGGAAACGTCTCTAAGATGCCCTCCTTTTTGTGCAAAAAAATTGGCCTGCTCTTTTCTATGAGAAATATCTTTTGCTAGTCTAATATTTTTCATACGCTCTCTTTCAAGACGAGTCTTTATTTCTTCAACAACGGCAAAATAGTCACCCGTGTATTGTTCAACTTTTTTTGAAAATATATCTAAGTATAAAACTCCTTGCGTAAAAGTATTTAAAAAATCTGCGTCATGAGAAATAACAATACAGGTCTTCGGATATTCAATAATAAATTTTGTTAAATGTTCAATACCAGCCTTATCTAAATTGTTTGTGGGCTCGTCCAATAAAAGCAGGTCTGGGTTTTGTATTAAAGCCGATGCCAAAAGAATCCTTGCTTGTTGTCCGCCAGAGAGATTTCCCACTGTCCTGTCGTGAGGTATATCAAGATTTATAATTTCTAAAACATCTTTTATTTTTTTATCAATATCATAAACCTTCTCTGAAAAACACTTTTCAAAAAACTTTGTTATGGTTAAATCCCAATCTTCACGCGGAATCACTTGTTTGGCAGTAGCTATGGTTAATGCGTTATTTATATTAATTGTTCCGGACTCTGGTTTTGATTCGCCGGTCATTAATCTAAAAATTGTACTTTTACCTGCACCGTTTTGCCCCATTAATGTAATTTTTGAACCCCTGCGTATCGAAAAACTAGCCTCTTCTAGAATTGGCTTATTAGACGCCCATTCGAAAAAAACCTTGCTAAATTTTACTACCGTTTCATTTGCTGACATTTTAATTGTCTTATATTATTTAACTATAAGTATTTATCGCTATTAAAGAATAACTCTTCTTTAAGATGGTATCAAAAAACTGGCCTCTTACCAGTTTTAAAATACTTTTGATTATTTAACTCTTGAAATTCTTGTAAATCCAGAACACTGCACAATCTCAATTCCTTGTTTTTCTAGCTCGTCTAAAAACAAGTTTACACCTAACGAATCTGAAGAAATGTGACCTGCAATTACAATATTAACATGGGCTGATTCTGCTTCTTTTTTGTGTTCTTCTGAAATATGCATTCCAACAATTGTACCAACACCAGCTTGTGCCATTTTTTCATAAAGTTTTGCTGAACCAGACGTGCCTCCTGTTATATCAGATAGAGCAATTTTTCCACATCTATTTTCAGGATTACCAACAAAAATTTTAGGTCCAACTCCTATTTTTATAGCCTCCTTATACTCTGGAATCTCTTTTAAAATACCTATTAACTCTCCAACTCTTTCTGGATTTTTTTCTTCAACAAGTTTTTTTAAAAAATTAGCTGCTAAATTATCGCAGGGAGTATGAGAGTTCATCAAACTAACATTTAAAAGTTTTGCTGTATCAACTGGTCTCTGGTGATTTGAAGAGTTAACCCCTCTGGCTACCTCTGAAATCCTTTCTCTCATTAAACTTTCTGCAACATTTATTGGTACGCCATAATAATTACAAACATCACACTGCAATTCCATTACGTCAGCTAATTGGGCCAATCCTTTTCCAACTGGATGGTGTGCAATAACTAGGTCAATGTTTCCTAATTCTTTTGCTAATAAAATTTCTGCCGGTCCAATATCAATACCAACTAAAACTTTTTTTATTTCTTTATCTTCTGAAATATTATAAACTCCTGAGTCTAAATATGGATTTTCTAAGGCATCTTTATCAAATTCTTCCTTTTCTGATATAGACAATTTTTCAAATTTTTTCTTTTTATTATCCAAAAACTTCTGGACGTCTTCTTTGCCCCTGAAGTCCGCCTCCATTCCCATCTTTATTGATAAATTATGGATATCGCCTATCTTCATAATTATTCTAATTGCTCTAATTATTTCTAATTATTCTAATTAATGCTTAATTCCAAAATGTCTAATGTCTAAAAACGTTTTTGGTTATTTAGGCATTAGTTATTGGGATTTGATTAGGTCAATTAGGTTAATTAGTGTAATTAGGTTAATTTTTCACAAATTTTTTATACAAATTTGTGATTTCTTCTTCCTGTTTTTTGGGCTCTAAAATCTTACGCCTTATGCGCGCCTTTTCATTACGAACAAATTTCTTTAATGACTTTGATATTTTCTGTTTCATTATTTATTTTTTGAATTAAAAAAACACTTTTTGTGTGTTTTTTACCTTACCATAAATCGTAAAAAAGAGCAACTATTTATTGCTTATTCCCTGCCTGCAGGCAGGCGTCTCGGGCTATTTGGCGATCGTCCCATGGAATCTTTTTACCATTTTTAATGCACATCCAAGGCTCTGATCCTTTCCCTGTAATTATAACAACATCTTCGGGTTTAGCTGTGCTTATAGCTTCTTTAATTGCTTCTTTTCTATCTAAAATTTTACTGGCTTTTCCTCCGGCTCCTTCTGCAACTTCTTCTATTATAGCCATTGGATCTTCATCATAAGGGTCTTCGTCAGTAACTATAATTTCCTTGCAATATTTTAAAGCTATTTCACCTAAAACAGGCCTTTTCCATTTGTCTCTTCCGCCCCCACAACTTCCCAAAACACAAATTAATGGTTTGCTATCAAAAGATTTATAAACTGATTCTAGCTGCTTTGGTGTGTGCGCATAATCAACAACAACCATAAATGGCTCTTTTGCAATAATTTCCATTCTGCCTGAGATTGCTTTTATCTTTTCTAATGCTTTTTTAGACGCTTCAAATCCAACTCCATAATTTTCAGCTACACAAACCGCAGCCAAGGCATTCATAATATTAAATTTTCCAATTAGGTTAAGCTTGATCTGTTCTGCTCTGGCGTCTTTTGCACTAAAAGTAATTTTTTTGTTAGCTGATGTATCTAAAAAATATTTTGCGCTTTCGTCATCAATATTTATAACGTGCGTGTTTCTATTTTCTTTAAATAATTTTAATTTTGCGTTTCTGTAATTTTTAAATCCTCCATGCGACTCTAAATGTTCTTTGCTTAAATTAGTAAAAACAACTGTGTCAAAATTTATAAACTTATGGCGAAACTGCTTTATACCCTCTGAAGTAACTTCCAAAACAACATAATTACACTCAGCTTTTTTCGCCTGCCTTAAAAATTTTTGGATTACAAAACGACCAGGCATTGTCATTTTATATTTATTTTCCCATTCTTTTTCTCCAATTTTAAATATTATGGAAGAGATAGATGCTACCTTCTCGCCAGCATCTTCTAAAATTTTTATTATAAAATTAACTGTGGTTGATTTTCCACTAGTACCAGTAACTCCAATAATCTTTATATTTTTATCTTCTCCCGGGAAACCATACAAAAAAGCTCCGAGCAAAGCTAGTTTATAATGATAAATACTTAACACAAATTTCGGTATAAATTTTTTGATTTGCTCTTTGGGTGTCATGTTTTATTCTTATCATAAAATTTACACAAAAAAAAGGCGCTAATCTTAGTGTTAGCTGCCATTTGCCGTTTTCTTAAAATTCTTAACGGATTAGAAAAAAGCCTTAGAACAAAAAATGATTTCGGAATAGCCCACCGCAGTCGGGGCATTTTCCATCTTGAAGGTCTGCTATGCAGACAAACCGTGGTTTTTTATCTTTCTTTCTTCCATCTTTTATCCATGCCTTCATACATTCCGTACACCTTAAGTTTTTTCTGTCTTTTGATTTCAACCTCTCCGTCGTCGCCATAATACAGCTCCCCAGTTTTTAAAGAACTACCAAAAAGAGATTTTTTGGAAACTCCGTGCTTCCAAAAAGGTAAAATAAAAACCTCTTTTTGAGAAGAGGCATTTTCTAATTTTCAATTTCTAATTTTTAATAAAATGCCACTTCCTAAGAGAGGTTGGAGGTCTGTTGCTTAATAATTTTCGTTATGAAAATTGAAGATTTGCGGGCGAAAATTTGGAAAATTGAGGAAACATATCCTCTGCGATACGTTGACGAAATTTTCCGAATTTGTAGCCCAAAGATTCAATTTGCAGTAGAACTATTATTAAGTTACAGGCCTCAAAATGATGATGTTAACAATAATGTTTTTAGAAACTTGATTCATTCTACTTTTAATATACTCTTTCAAAAATTAATGTCAATACTTTACGAGATTAATCTATCTTTATAAAGTTTAATGGCGTTTAAAATTTAAGAATGTGCAGAGCTCTTCTCCCCTCGGTCGTAGCCCTACGGGCGATGCCAATCTTCAATAATAATCTTTTTGCCTGACTGCTTAACCACAACTTTTTGATGTTCCTTCCATCCAAGCTTTTCAATAATTTCTATGGGAATAGTTACGGCAAAACTATGTTTTGCTACCTTCGTAATTTTCCTTATATTTTTTTCTTTTAATTTCCTCATTTTTTATACTTACATTAGTACGTACATATGTATGTACTAAATTATCTCCCCAGGCTTTTTAAACCAAGCTTTATGCGTTCTTCTGCAGATTTATTGCTTGGTATATTTTCTAAGGCTTGTTTTGCTTGTTGTTTTGTAAAACCAAGCTGAACTAGAGTATTTTCTGCTTCGTCATCCGATGATTTTTTTTGTCCAACAAGTTTTATCTTTCCAGTTAATTCTAAAATAATAGTAGATGCTCTTTTGGGGCCTATACCTGGAATTCCTGCAAAAACATTTTCATCTTGTTTTAAAATTTTATCTCTTATTTTTTCTAGTGGTCCAACAACAGAAATTTCTAAAGCAGCTTTTGGACCCACTCCTCTAATGTCGTTTAAAATTTCAAAAAATTCTAAATCTTCATAACTTAAAAATCCATATAAATCTAGGGCTTCTTCTTTCACATTTTGAAATGTAAAAAGCTTGAGATTTTCTCCAATCTCTGGTAATCTTAATAGGGTTTGCTGGGGTAAAAAAACCTTATAGCCAATACTATTGACCTCTAGCACAATAAATTTATCCCTCTTTAAAATAATTTTACCATCTAAAAATGCTATCATTAGGTAATTATAATGAAATTTGAATTAAAATCAAAACCCCAGCACCTATTTTATCTAAAATAGGTGCTGGGCCCAGCACTAAAATTAATTTTAGTGCTGTGGTTTAAACCAATAAAAATCTATGAGTAAATTCGAATTGGTCTCGAAATTCCGACCCACTGGAGACCAGCCAAAAGCTATAAAACAATTGGTTGGCAATTTAAAATCTGGAGTAAAAGATCAGGTGCTTTTAGGTGTTACAGGAAGTGGAAAAACTTTTACTTTAGCTAATGTAATACAGAAAACTCAAAAACCAACTTTAATTATTTCTCCAAACAAAACTTTAGCTGCTCAGCTTTACCAAGAATTTAAAGAATTTTTTCCAAACAATGGGGTACACTATTTTGTTTCGTACTACGACTATTATCAACCCGAAGCTTATATCCCTCAGTCAAATACATATATAGAAAAGGATGCAAAGATAAACGAAGAGATAGATAGGCTAAGACATTCTGCTGTTCAAGACGTGATATCTAGAAGAGACGTGATTGTGGTGGCTTCTGTTTCTTGTATATATAATATTGGGGACCCAAAAAATTATCAGGAAGTTTCTTTGGAAATTAAAACTGGGCAAAAAATAAAGAGAAAAGATTTTATTTTACATTTAACAAATCTTCAATATAAAAGAAATGATATTGAGTTTAAACCTGGCACTTTTCGGGCAAGAGGAGATATTATAGATGTTTATTTAGTTACAGGTGAACAAATTTTGAGAGTGGAATTTGGGGGACCCTCTGGGTCAGATCAGATAAAAAGGACTTTATTGTTAGAGCCGAGTTTAACCAGCAAAAAACAAACGATAATTAACAACTACTCATTATTTCCAGCAAGCTTTTGGGTAGCCCCTCAAGATAAAATAAAAATTGCATTGGAGAATATAAAACTAGAACTACAAGAAAGATTAAAAAAATTAAACAAAGAAAAAAAGTTTTTGGAAGCTGAAAGATTAGAGCAAAGAACAAATTATGATTTAGAAATGCTACAAGAAACAGGTATTTGCTATGGTATTGAAAATTATTCAAGACATTTAGAATTTAGAAAGCCTGGCCAAGCACCATTTTCTTTGGTTGATTATTTTAACTATTTTAACCCTAACGGCTCTTTAATTTTTATTGATGAATCGCATATTTCAACTTCTCAAATAAGGGCTATGTCGGTTCAAGATAGAATAAGGAAAGAAACCTTAATTGATTTCGGTTTTCGTTTACCTTCGGCGGTTGATAACAGACCTTTAAATTTTAAAGAATTTGAAGAAAGACAAAAACAAACCATTTATGTTTCTGCCACTCCAGCTGACTACGAAATCCAAAAAGCTAAAAAAGCGTGCGAAGAGACGTCTAAAAAAAATCGAGCGACCGCAGTCGCGAGACCCAGCTCTCAACGCATTAAGGGCTGTGGCATCATAGAACAAATAATAAGGCCTACTGGATTATTGGAACCTTCTATAGAAATTAGAAAAACAGAGAATCAAATAAAATACTTAATGGAAGAAATAAAAAAAGAAATTGAGAAAAAACAAAGAATCTTGGTGATAACTTTAACAAAAAGATTAGCAGAAGAAATATCAGACTATTTAATAGAAAGAGGGATTAAAACCCAATACCTGCATTCTGAAGTTAAAACAATGGAGCGCCCCAAAATTTTAAAAAATTTGAGGCAGGGAAAATACGATGTTTTGGTTGGTATTAATCTTTTAAGAGAGGGGATTGATTTACCAGAAGTTTCTTTGGTTGCTATTTTGGATGCTGATAAAGAAGGATTTTTAAGAACCAAAACAACCTTGATTCAAACTATGGGCAGAGCAGCCCGTCATCCAAACGGCAGAATTATTTTGTACGCTGATAAAAATACTCAATCAATGCAGTCGGCAATTTCAGAAATAAACAGAAGGAGAAAAATTCAACAAGCTTATAATAAAAAACATAAAATTACTCCTAAGGCAATAATAAAAGATATTCGCGACTGGGGTTTTTCTAAAAAACAAAACGTTGCTTCAGAATTCTGGATTGTAAACGACAAAAAATTATTAGAGAAAGAAATGAAAATAGCTTCCAAAAATTTAGACTTTGAAAGAGCGGCCGAGTTAAGAGACTTGATAAAAAAAATGGACTCTTAAGGGTCCATTTTTTATTTTATTTTTTGGATTTACGCCTAAGAGTTTTAAGTTTCTTACCTTTTTTTATACCAGGTTTTTTAACGGGAGGCTGTTCTCCAAAAGAAACTGTTTCTCTTTTTTTAGCTTTTTTGGATTCGTCTAGCCCTGGAAAATCCGGCAAGCCTTTTTTTAGTTCTTCCACTAATTTTTCTGATACTTTTTTTAATTTTGTGCCCAATAAATTTGGTTCAATTTTTTTAAATTGTTCTTTGTATATTTTTTGAACTTCATCTGTGAGCCATTTTTGAAAATCTTTTTGCTCTGGCTTTGCTTCTTTTTCAGATAGCCTTCCAACCGCAAGTTTCGCTTCTGATTTTAAGTCTCTACCTGTTAGTTCTTCTGCCTTTTCTATAATATCATCAGAAAACCATGTTTTCATGTCTTCAAGTTCTTTTCTGTCGCGCTCGTTTTTAGGGTCTAAAACTTCTT
>Ga0172381_10005183_pt1 | contig 13296 bp, 14 predicted proteins | sample Leawel6488metaG_FD_119754 | JGI IMG/M metagenome (GOLD analysis project Ga0172381, IMG submission 119754) | Leachate microbial communities from a municipal landfill in Southern Ontario, Canada - Leachate well 64-88 metaG | ecosystem: Engineered > Solid waste > Landfill > Unclassified | place... | reverse complement strand
ATATGATCACTAATCAATAAGAGGAGCGGAAAACCAGCCTATGACAAATTATCACCTTTCCGTCACCATCTGGGAAGAAGATGGTGTGTATGTTTCAAAATGTGTTGAACTCGAGGTCGCCAGTTGTGGGGATACACCAAAAGAAGCACTGGAGAATATCCGTGAAGCGATCGATATCTATCTGAAAAATGCACTGGAATACGGAATGTTAAATGATCTGGAACCCTCCCTCACAACCCATGAAAAATTTACTTCCCTGATCGAGGTCCAGGCGTGAAACTTCCACGAGTCTCATCTGATTTCGGAGTTAAAAAAGAGAGGTTTTACAGATGCGCGCCATCAGGGAAAAGGAAGCCACACAGCCCTTATCCACACTGACGATACGGGTCTGAAATTACTCGTAATCGTCCCTAAACGAGATATCCTGCCCATTGGCACGCTCCTCTCGATAATGAGACAGGGGAAGTTTACGCGGGAAGAATTCATTGAGATACTCTCGGGTTGATCGCTGAAGATTTACCACCCGAAAACTTCCGCGGGAGTTGGATACCCGTAATTCTATGAAGTAATCGAAGGCGTTGCACATTTTCTCTTCCAGAAAAAATCTCATTATCGTTTTGTCCGGCAGAATTTTTCAAAAATTTTCCCCAAAAATTCCGGTAAACAACGAAGTCTCCCGATCAGTCCCTCCCTGATTTTTCCGGCCCCAGTACTTCACTAATTTGAGCCCGAACTAAAAGTGTCTCTTCAATGGATTTTTCTGGCCCGGGTTCTACGTGGTCTGAAGAACGATTGACGAAGATTTGTTTCAGTTCTTTGAAGATTCTGGGGGATGGGATGGGATACGAGTTGCTGACTATCCGCTATGTACGGAGGAAATTTTAGAGACGTACCGGGTTCGTACAATTTGTTTGGATTAAGGTTTTCTCCAGAGCATATTTTTTCAAGCAGACTCTGCTGAAAAATGTTCAATCGCGATCATGAGGTGTCAGTTGGGGAGGCTACAATCGGATAATTATCCTACAATCGGTATGTACATGCTACAAAATTTTTGGTTTGCCGACGTGAGAGGGATTGCTGATCAACCAGACCCTGCCTGAAAAAATTTGAGCAGGGTTGAGGGGGTGGTTGAAAATTTTTTGCCGGAGATCGATTGCGATGCTAATAATTGAGTAACTATTCACTCAGATTTTTGGCAGGTAGTGTACACTACCAAGAGTCACGGAGGAATAATGAGAGAAGTACTGGGCTCATTATACGATACGATCAGGAACGTCAGGATTCCAGATATACTGGATCATCCGGAAAATATATCGCAAATTTCTCCGGATATTCATTAACAGGATTTTCCCTGCGTGTGTGGGATTCCCGTTGGAAACCGGTACCCGCACCTCTCACGTTTCGGATTTTCCTTGCGTGTGTGGCATTTCAGAAAATCGGGGTCCGGAAAAACCGGGAAAAATCCGCAGGTTGCCAGGTCCACCTACCCAATCCCCATATCAGAGAGGTCCCGGATAAAATATCCTTCCCGAATGAGGATTTCCTTTCCATCGATCGCCCGTGCGGCAATACCGAGGGTCACCGGCCCGGACAATCCTTTAACAAGCGGGATCTTCTTTTCAAGTGCAGACAGGATTTTGTGTGCTTCAGGAAGCGAAAGCTCGCAGTTTTTGATCTCAACAGCAAGGGTCCCATCAGGTTTGAGTGCGAGAAAATCGATCTCGTCTCCCCGCCGGTTCCACCACGACCCGATACGATCGTAACTGGGAGCGAGTTCCTCACGAAGAAGTGTCCGTACCATCTCCTCGAATGCCCAGCCGGAAAATGCTCTCCATTCCAGGAGAAACCGGTCCTTAATGGGCTTGTACTGCCCGCTCTGGTACTGACTCATGTTCCGGTAGATATACCGTGCATAGAACCGGAAAAAATTGTCTGAAAAGAGATACCTTCCCATCTTTGAACGACGACCCATTTCCGTAACCGGGACCCGGTACTCAATGATCCCCATAAGATCGATAAGATCCCGGAGGTATGACGGTAATGAGGTAGGTTCAAGGTGCGTATAATCTGCGATCTCTTTCTGGGCGCACTTTCCCTCTGCAATTGCTGCGAGGATCTCATAGTACGTCGCATGCTCCTTCCCGAACTCCTCAATGAGCACATCGCTCATCTCGCGGCGGAGAGGCGCCAAGTCCGAAAGGAGAAGGGTATCAAGAGCACTCTCAAGATCGGTACAGCCGTACTTGAAAAGAAACGGATAATAATAGATAGTTCCGCCAAACAAGAGGTAGAGGTCAAGCCGTACCGCAGGATTGGTTATGCCAAAATCGGTAAGGATAGTAAAACATTCTTTTGGCCCGAAGGGACCAAGCGTGAGAATGTTGTCCGCACGCTTGAAAAGCGGTGCGCCTCCTTCAAGAAAGATTTTCCGGATCATCCCGACCGAAGATCCGGAGATGATAAGGAAAATCCTGGAATCTTTTCCCCTCAGATCCCAGAACTTCTGCATCTGCGAAATAAAAGAAGGATCGATTTTCAAAAACCTCTGGAACTCATCGAAAACGACAATAAGCGGCTTCTCGTAGGACAAGAGAAATTCAAGCAGGGCTTCCGGTGTAGTAAGCCGGATATATTCGGGCAGGTCAAGGTTTGCAGCAGTAAACCGCCCGAAATCCTCCATTAAAATGTCTACACTCTTGTTCTGGTCGACATAATAATACAAGGCGGGTTTATCTTTACAGAATTCTTTTATCAGTTCAGTTTTCCCTACCCGTCTCCTACCGGTAATAACAAGAAATGATGGGCCGGTCCTGTACAGCTGTTCCATAAGCCCGCGTTCCTTTTCCCGGTTATAGAACTTCATATGATTATGGTTGTAATCATTATAGATATAATCATTGTTATCTAAAATTTAATGAACACGCAGGATTTGCAGGATAAAACCACCAACCCGACATTAAGCCATTCACCCCGCAACAGTGGACGGCCTTTTGTTCAACCATTTTTTTAATTCATAAGAAAATTTTGTTTAGAGGCGGCGAACGGGACGAGGGTTAAAATCTGTAAAGGGTTCAATCTCAAAAAATATCTTCGCAGTTTCCCGAATCGTCACGACCTGGTACTCCGGGCTGGCGGAGTATGGAAGAGGGGGAATAAGAGCGGGGTAGTGGAGATAAGGTAATGGAATTGGGTTATGGGAGCCGGGGGTGTCATCCCGGATCCTGACATCATGCTCCCTTTCCACCCTTCCCGGGTTTTTCCGGCCCCGGCTTTCCCCCCAGGGCGGCAAGGGGCAGGCCGTCCCGCCCGATCTCCAGGAGCCTGGAATCTTCCACGCGGAAGAATCGCAGCGAGCCGTACTTCGAGTAAACCCGGAACTCCCGGATGATGTCTGCGCTTCCGGGGAACGATCGGAACAGGGTCAGCTGCTCATGATTTTCTGCGTCGAGTTCCCCGGGAGTACGCCTGAACGGCTCGGCTCTCCGGATCCAGACGATGATAATCTTCCCGTCCGCTGCGATAACAATGGCTCCCGGACCAAAGGATAACCTGCCCTTATTCAGATCCCCGGCATTTTTGCAGGAACAAAGACGTTGTTTAACGTCTTCCAGTATTGTCCCATGAAATAACATTTAATCCCGGAACAAGTTTGAAATGATCATCCCGACTGATAAGTGGGACTTCAAGAACGAGGCATATTGCAGCAATCCAGATATCATTCTCAGGAATTGGATTGCCCCGTCGTTTAAGATCTAAACGAACCTTGGCATACCGTGCAGCAACCGATTCGTCGATCTGTATTACAAGAGAATACCCAGCAAATTGGTGTACAAACTTCTCGTTGTTCTTGATTTTTGCGCTGTTTAATGCACCATACAGGAGTTCGCCAATAACGGTAACGGGTAAAATAATTACATCTGCATCATCGACCAGTTTGCATACATCAGAAATACCTTCCCGGTAAGCGATTACCGCGTTGGTATCTAACGCTAATTTACCAGCTACCTTCTATTTTTTCAAACTCCTCGTCAATACATTTCTGCATTGACCGTGCTTCGTCATGGGTTATTGTTCCCGCTAAATTCCGAAGACCTTTTTTGGCAGGACGACGGGAGAATATCGCAACCATCCGCTCATGCTCTTCAATACCTTCAACCGGCCCAAGAGGTTTAAAAACATTATTTTCATACACAACTTCAATCGCCGTTGTCATAATTGCACAATCCTCCGTATGGCTCTTATAATTACCATTACATGTTACGGCAGATAACTTGTTGGTTATAGGGGATTGCACCTCATATTATAACTTACAAACAACACCATCTCCCACTCATACAGTTGCATATTTTTAGAGCACCCGGAATCCTTCATCTGGAGGAGCATTCTGAACTACTTTCATCAGTGCCTTTCCGTTAATTGACCATCGCATCGTGGAGAGTGAGGTAATTGTTCTGCGATCCGTCAAGAGTGTATTTCCTACCGGATTCAAGGACATATGTGGCAGGATTATGTGAGGACACGGGATCGATCATTTTGGAGTATGGGGTGCAACGATGGTATGCTACACTCCCATACCACCCGGGCGGCAAGGGGCAGGCCATCCCGCCCGATCTCCAGGAGATCGGAATCTTCCACGCGGAAGAACCGCAGCGAGCCGTACTTCGAGTAAACCCAGAACTCCCGGAGGATGTCTGCGCTGCCGGGGAACGATCGGAACAGGGCGAGCTGCTCATGATTCTCTGCATTGAGTTCCCCGGGAAATCCGCGAATGATTAAATCAGGATCTCTTGTATCAATACCGGCTCTTGCTCCATCATTCTTCGAATTCCCTGATGGCAGGTCATACCATTTCCAGGCATCTTTCCGGACCAAAACCGGATATCGGACAGGATTAAATTATTATCAGTCAAAATCGCCACTGTTTGCATTTTAACCCTCATTTTACAAATTTTTCATTGGCGGCGGACAATTCATCCGCACCCACTTCACCCGATCTGCGCAGAGGGTATCGGAACCTGAAGCGGGAAGATATGAGTGGGAAAATGCCGTAATCGCAATCCGTATTATTGAAGAGAGATCTGCCGCCCGGTATCCATAGTGAAGCATGACGGTCTGTATTGGTTACACCAGAGTCGCTGTTACCCCACATTTTTTTGCACAGAGCGCCTGGTGACGATCCGCAGTAACCAGCGTGGCATAATCTAAACGGGCTTCAGCGATGAACAATGCATCGTAGACCGGAGTATCCAGTGAAAGCGCGATTGATAACGCTTCAGCCATGAACCGGGGTGAAGGTTTCAGGGTGAGGGGTCCTTTTGTAAACAGGAGTTCCATGGATGAATATAGTTCCGGAACCTGCTCTTTTTCAATCAGCCCGGCACGGGCAGATTTCCAGAGAACGTTTGCTGACTCAGTGACAAGCAGATCTACGGTTTCGGGGGATGATGCGGTGGTAAGATAGGGTAAGACATCTTCCCAGCCAGGTTCGTGGAGGAAGAATTTCATAAACGCGGACGTATCAATGACTGTCACGATCAGTCCTCACGAGCTGTGCAGCGGAACCGGAAGGCAGAGCCGGGTTTTTTTTGAGAAGTTCCGTAACGGAGGCGAGTACATCATCCTTTTTTTTGTCATCGACCCTTTTTTGAATGAAGTCCCGGATCTCCTGGTTCCAGTTGATGAACCGACGGAGCTTCTTCATCTCGCTCCGTGTCTGCTCCGGGACACGTATGCTGATAACCTGATTCATGCATTACAATTGGAATGAATAAGTATTATAATTTTTTGTCATTTGTAATACAACACGGCAGATCCCCTGATGGAATTCAGCAATTGGAATATACGGCTGATTTTCCTGTCAGCAGGTTCTGATAAACAGCAATTCCTGGTCTTAAAGAATTGGAGTTCAGATACAATCACCGTCACCACGACAGTTATGATGATCGGGTGAAATCTCTATCTGAGTATTCTCGGGTGGCTTCTATTCAGTAATCACCATACTTTAAAGTGAAAATTTGTCCCCTTTGGATAGTGCCAAAAATTCCCCGGTAGAATAACAGAAGGTAGAACGGGAATTTTTTAGGATTCACGCTGGGATATTTCATCAATCGTTCTTTGGCAAAATGCCCGGATTCGTCCATCCCTGAAACGGGCATGTCCTCAGACGGAGAGGGGTCATGGGAGGCGGAGTATGTATAGAAGAGGGGGAATAAGAGCGGGGTAGTGGAGACAGGGTAGGGGAATTGGGTTATGGGAGTCGGGGGTGTCATCCCGGGCCAGGATCTCACGCCCCCTCTCCACCATTCCCGTGTTTTTCCGGCCCCGGGTCATGTCCCCGCCTCATGGCAGGGACCCCCGGGCTTCACCGGTGGGTGGAGTAGAGCGTAATCATTGTGATAATAAATATTCGAAAATTTTGCATATATACTAACTGGTCGATAGAAATTTTTCACAGGATAAGAGAAAAATCGGCACACGTGTTGCGGGCTGAACAGTCGGCTCATTATACGATACGATCATGGACACCGGGATTCCGGATATGCTCACCCCTCCGGAAAACTATCCAAAGACTTTCACTGAAGTTTCAAGAGTTTTTTACTGATGGGATTTACCGTGAACGAAGAAGTCCGGCTGATAAAAATGAGGACGTAGTCGGGTTGAGAAAATGGTTGTTTAATGGTAGAGATCAGGTTTGTTCGATCCTTGCCCATGTACTGACCCGGTACACAACCATTTCCAGAGGGGGATGCACCGTATGCCACCGGACTCCTGTTCAAGATCTTTTGTAAGGAGAATTAGTGACGGTACTTTTTCTTTGAACGTTAACGAAAATTCCCTCAGTCCCGCATACTCCCGTTCATCCGGCAAATCCGTGTACGAAACGTTGATGGCAGACAGCGTATCATCAGGGTGTTTGATTACAAAATCAACTTCACCCATTCCTTTCCAGTAATATGGCTCAAAGCCGGATTGCAGCAGCGCAATAAAGACAGCGTTCTCTGCGAGCCGCCCCTCATCAGATGAAAACCGGAATGCGATGGAATTGCGCAGGCCGTTATCAATGCAATAACATTTTTTATTGTTCCGGCTCTGGACTTTGAGGGAATACGCAAAGAACGGAACTTCGAAAAGAATCTTTGCCTGTTGTGCATACAACAGGTATTCCTTCAATGTTGCAAAATCGATCTTCAAAAGGTCTTCGAGATTCCTGTACGAGAAAAGGTTCGAACAATTCGAAAATAAGTAATAGAGCAGTTCTTTTAATGCCTTAACATTCCGTACCCGGTTGTTCAGGATTATATCCCGGAACACAATCGTATCATAATAGGACCGGAGATACTCAGTCTTAAGTAATTCCTCCTGTTGCAGGACTACCCGTGGAAACCCGCCATATCTCAGGTAATCCCTGAGATGATTCATAATACGGTATTTATCAGCAGCACGTGCAAGCACATCCTCACGCAAGGGAAATCCGACAAACTGCAGGTACTCCAAAAAGGTTAAAGGAAACACCGGTACCGCAAAGTACCTGCCGGAAAGAAGAGTCGAGAGACGGTTTTCAAAAAGCGATGATGACGAACCGGAAAGAATAATGTGATACGTACCTCGGTCATACAGGGATTTGATATACTTCTCCCAATCCTCAATTGTCTGTACCTCATCAAAGACCAGCCATATATCCTGCTCTCCGCAGACATCTGTACGGTAGAGGGTGAGAATTTCTTCAATAGGTTCATCAATCTGTGAAAACGCCGGTTCGTCGAAATTAATAAACAGGATTTTTTTGGGAGGCACTCTTTGTTCATTGATAAGGTAGCTGATAGTCTGGTGCAACAGGGTTGTTTTACCCGAACGCCGGACACCGTTCAGAACAACAATCTCTCCCGTAGAGAGATACTTCTTTATCCGCTGGAGATACAACTCCCGTTCGATGCCAATCGGTGTTGAGTCGCCCTTCCACCAGGGATTGAGCTCAATGAGCGTATCAAGAAGTGCTGCCATGAACTTAACTTGAATATAATCCAATATAAATCTACTTTTTTGTTGGACTACAGTAAAACGAAATTGTCCAACCATCATGAAATGATCTCTATTAACGAAGGATCCTTGAATTACCACCATACCTCCGTCAAATTCCCGGGGAGAACAGGTGAAAACAAAAGGGCATCATCCTCCCAAAAATTCTGCGGGAATGGGATAACCACACCTGTATGAAGTAGTCGAAGACATTGCACATTTTCTACTCCAGAAACCCCCCTATCCATCCTATGCTACAAAACGGGAGACAGCGATATCGTTCTCATTCCCCCAGGTAACCATAAACCCTTCACAGGATAAGACACTCAGTATGGCCAACTCATCTCAACCACGTTTGAAAGGGAATATGCATTCTATGAGACGATGCATGGTACTGCATAGTATGAGTTGATTGACAATACACTGATGCGCAATCCCCATTACCCATCAGTTCCACCTGTGCAGGAAGGAAAATCCGGTACCGCTCTCACCACTATCCGGGACTGCCGGCTCATCATAAGATACAATCGGGAACACCGGGATTCCGGATATTCTGACCCCTCCGGAACACTATCCAATGATTTTCACCGAAACTTCAAGAGTTTTTCAATGAAGGGAATTTACCGTGAACGAAGACAGATGTCTGAAATAATGAGGACATCTCCTGAGTTTCTTTTCTGCCTCTCGTTTGATCATGGCTGATATCTCCCCATTGGACAAATTGTAAATTACGTTCTCAATTCGCCAACAGGGCATATGATCCGTATAATATAAATTCACCTCCATGGCCTCATCAACAGAAGGAGATCTGGTCCGTGCATGGTGTGAGGAAGGTCAGGGATTTTATAATCGTCAAGAATGCACTTCACAATAAGAAAGAAATTTTTCCGGATATCATATGTTCTCATTCACAGCAATCCGTTGAGCACTATCTCAAAGCATATCTTGTTTTTGTGGATCAGGACTTCAAAAACCCATGCACTTGAAGATCTCGCCCTCTGGCTGAGGTAAAATACCCGGGATGCAGAAAACTCTTCACGATTGCAAGTGAGCTCAGTCATTATACCGTTGAAATCCGGTTCCGGAATCCACGTCACCATCCGTGCAGGATGCACGTGAAGCAATCCCGTTGGCAGATACGATCCGGACATATGTACGGGAAATGAATGTACTGGAAATGATCAAACTGGTTGAATAATGAAGTGACCTGCCCGCAGAGTGAGTCAGTCTGGTCCTGATCCGGTTTCGTACATTTTTCAACGCTTTGGAAAGGTACATACTATAGCAACCGATCAGATAACCTGAACACGATCCCGGCTTTTCGCCGCCACGCCATACCACTCCATCCACAACCTTCATCTCCCCAAACAATGACCAGAGTAGTGAGGCATTCCCATGCACCGCTATGTTCTGTCCTGCAATGCCGGATCTGAAGAACTCGAGCCCATCGTCATCGCCGTCCACGAGCTGATTCACCGGCTCCCGGTCACAGCAAAATCCAGGGACCGGGACGGCATCCGGGTCGAAGACGGCCGGGTCATCGATCGTTCCTATAATGGCCCGGTTCTCCTTGAGGCAATTGCAAAAAACCAGCTGATCAAGATCACGCCCGCGAGCGGTGCCTACAAAGGCGTGCCGGTCACGGTCACGCCCATACGCGACAACGACGGGAATGCCATCGGGGCCATCGGTATTGTCGATATCACGGGTATTTTCGATCTCGCAACACTGATGGAACACCAGTCGGCCATTCTCAAGCAGGTCTGCGGCAAGGATCCGTGCCCGCTTGACTCGGAACAGAGCAGTTCAAAGCGGTGATACCATGCAGGATTCCGCATTCAGGGTACTTGAAATTCTCGAACGTGCAGAGGGACCCCTCTCCGGGGAGATTATCAGCAACGAGCTGGGCATCACCCGCTCCGCGGTCTGGAAACAGGTAAACGAACTCCGCATGATGGGCTACGACATCGCATCGTCCCAGAAAACGGGGTACAGCCTTACCCATCCCAGCACCAGGCTGCTCCCGTACGAGATCCATAAAAAACTCCAGACCACGTTCATCGGCAAGAATATGCGGTACTTCGAGAATACCCCGTCAACCATCTGGGTAGGGAAGCAGCTCTGTTCCGAGAGCGATGCCGGGAGGATGCATGGCATGGTCATCATTGCCGAGGAGCAGACCGGGGGGGTAGGCCGGATGGGCAGGGCATGGGTCTCGCCCCACGGCGGGATCTGGGTTACGATTGTGCTCAAGCCAAATGTCCCGGTAGACCACATCTTCATGATCACGATGGCCGGCTCGATTGCCGTTGCCCGGGCCATCCGGAAGGAATTCAATCTCGGGGCGCTCATCAAGTGGCCCAACGACATATTCATCGGCAACAAGAAAGTGGCGGGGCTCCTCCTCGAACTCTCGGCAGAATCGGATGTCGTCCACCACTGCCTCCTCTCCTTTGGCATTGACGTGAACGTCCCGGTCACCAACTTCGCCCCGGAACTCCAGGACCAGATCACGTCTATCTGCGCTGAAGTCGGCCACACCGTTGACCGGGCCGCTTTCCTTGCCCGGATCTTAAAGGAATTCGAGAGCCGGTATCTCCTGATCGAGAGCGGGGAGTATGACACCATCATCCAGGAATGGAAGAGCATCTCCTGCACGCTGGAGAACAAGGTCCAGATCCGGACCCTCAAGAACAGTTTCGAGGGAGAGGCCGTGGACATCGACGAGTTCGGCGCGCTCATCATCAGGAAGCCCAATGGCAAGCTCGAACGGGTCATTGCCGGCGACTGCTATCACCGGTGAATTGTGTAATTGTACAATCTTTTTTTACGTGCCCTTATCGTCCCAATCCTGCAATACCCGTTCCCCACCGGAGACGAAGCACATTGCGGGGGCGCCGATAAATGCCATTAATCCACCACTATCAGGTAATTCTTCCGGTAATTCAGGGGAATCGCAAACGGGGGATGCGCACGCGGCGGGGGCAAATCCCCCAAGAGCGTCACGTAAAGGATCTAAGGATTTCCCATGAAAACGGACACGATGCCGATAGGCCACAAGTACACAGAATGAAAATTGAATAGGCCCGGGCATGATGTAACAATGTGGGCAGGTAAGGCTGCCTTAATTTTGGGACCGGGATCCCGTCATGAAAACTAGCCCCATCATTAGTTCATCGAAGTACACATGCGTCGTCGAACGCGGATATTAAATTACCATCGAGGAATAATGTCCTGCCCACACCGTGAGGAGCGACATGCAACCCCACTACAAGTGTGTATGCGGAGTAGATGTACATAAAGAATTTCTCCAGGTGTGCATACTCAAACAGGAAGAAGACCCGGAGATACTGCGGGTTTTCAACAATTTCAGCGGCCTTCGGGAACTCAAACAGCGAGTTGAGGAAGCAGGCTGCGAATGTATCGCATGTGAATCAACCGGTGTGTATTGGTATCGTCTGTATCTCGCATTCGAGGGACAGACCCGAGTCATAGTCGGAAACGCGTACCAGATTAAAAGCATTCCTGGTCGGAAGACTGATGTCCGGGACGCACAATGGATCGCTGAACTGGCACTGAATGGACTTATCAACCCGTCACGAGTATTCCCAAAAAACGACCGGGAATTACGGGAATTAACCCGAACACGGGAATCCACAGTTCACTCAAGAACCCAGATAAAGAACCGGATCCACCGCATTTTCGATTCTGCCGGAATCGCCTTAGGCAAAGGAGTGAAAGATATCTTTGGGAAAAGCGGGATTCACCTTATCTGGGGGCTTCTGAACCGAGAAGACACTGAGAATATTATCGGAACTATACCTTCAGCGCGCGTCAAAAAGAACGCGGATGTGCTTCGGGAAATACTGTCCGGTTCATTGTCGGATTTACAGATTCTTCTGCTCAAGAAAAACCTCGATATGATGGCTCATATCAATGAGCACATTCATGCCCTTGATGAGCAGATTGTCGCAAGGATTTCCGAGCAAGACCGGGTTCGTGATATCGAGATCGCCTGTTCAATTCCTGGCGTCAGTGTAACGACGGCGGTAACTGTACTGGCAGAAATCGGAGATTACCGTGATTTCAAAAAAGCCGAGAGACTTGCTTCGTGGGCGGGATTGGTGCCGTCTGTGTACCAGTCGGCAGGGAAAAATTACTCCGGGAAAATCACAAAACATGGCTCCGAGCATCTTCGCTGGATCCTTGTACAAGCAGCAAAATCTGCGGGAAGAACAGTTAATTCATCGTTCCGGAAATTCTTCACCAAAATTTCTTACCGCTCGGGAGGAAATACTGCAACTGTTGCATTGGCTCGGAAGATCTTATGTATCCTCTGGCATCTTCTCATCAACAGGGAACTTTACATCGATCCGATAAATGATGCTAAGTCAATCAAACCACCGGTCGTTAAAAAATTCTCGAAAAATTCACCTACTGATGTTCAACAGGCTATTGATTTTATTGTCAAGTCTGGCTTCAAAGTAATTTATCCAGATTCGATTCTCGAACAGAATCTTCGTGGTGTCCATCAATGAGACAACCCATTTTCATATTAAATTACCCCCACTCATGGACCTGATGATGGGGGCTGATGCCCCCATACCCCCGGTTGTGATGAATGCCGCCGCCCCCGAAGGGGCGCCCCCGCGGCGGATCAGTGCCTCTACACAATTTGAAAACAACATATTGCACCGCCGTACCTCTGATAGGCCCTAATGCGGGAAACCCTCCCGAAATTACATTCTCACCATTTTCATGATTCGGGTGCGAACCGGGAGTTCATGTGCGTTTCTACAAAGCACAGTTTTCACGATTCGGGAGTGAATTCCCGTTCATGTACGTTTCGACAGAGCGCTTCTTTTTGTTAATTACGGACAATTATCTGCTCAACAGGAATCGCAGGCAAACAAAATTCCCCTCGCTCCATCGGGAATAAGATCAAAACGTAGTCTGCTCCCCTTCGCAGCAGAACTGTTTCACGAAATTCCTTGACGGGAACTCATGAACGCTGGTGACAACAATCTTTCCTTTCCCATACGGGTGCTCAAGGATAACCGCTGACGACCCGTCCGTCCCCACGCAGGTCCCCTCATGTTCCGGGAAAGATCCATCGCATTCGATATGTGCCGGATCATACTCATCGGCAATGCTCATGGCAACGGATTCCCCGGAGAAAGAGATGGTGCGCGGGTGACAGTCATGATGGTAGGTCACCCGGAACGGCAGCCAGTCATAGGCATCCGGCTTGTTTTCAGCAGCACCGTACACGAGGAGATT
>Ga0172381_10005181_pt1 | contig 13307 bp, 13 predicted proteins | sample Leawel6488metaG_FD_119754 | JGI IMG/M metagenome (GOLD analysis project Ga0172381, IMG submission 119754) | Leachate microbial communities from a municipal landfill in Southern Ontario, Canada - Leachate well 64-88 metaG | ecosystem: Engineered > Solid waste > Landfill > Unclassified | place... | reverse complement strand
GGTTAATTTAAAGGAGATAAAATGTCAATAATATCAAATAGCTACCCTGGTGGTTTAAAAGTTAAAACCACACTACTAGAAAACGAACTTTCATATACAATGCAAACATATGATTATTATCTTATTGTAAAAGGATCTGGAAATACAAATATTTATTTATCTCCTACTACTTTAGGACAAGAATTTTCAATTAGAAATGCATCATCGGGTATAGCCTATTTAATTGGAAGCGGATGCAAAATAAATGAAAAAGATAGTTATAAATTAAAAAATAATGAAAGTATTTTAATAGTATATGATAATTATGATTATGAAGTTATGACAAAAGATGAAGATTATGATCCAGTAAATATTAATGGCGACATAATGAACGGAACTTTACGTTTACCTTCTCTTGGAGCAAGTGGTTCAAACGCTTTAAATTTAATTTCAAACTTAAATTGTTCTGAAAATTCAATAAATGGTGTTACTAATTTTTATGCAAACAACGTTTATCAAAATAACAATTTAGTTGCATCAACATCTTCTTCACCAATATCTATTTCATCTGGTAATATTTCAATTACAAAATCAAATTCAACAACAAATGGATATTTAAGTTCAACAGATTTTAATACTTTCAATGAAGTTACAAATAAAGTTTCAAAATCAGGTGACACAATAACTGGAACTTTATTAATAAATAAAATAATAGGTGATAATTCATTTTCTATAACTGGAAGCGGATCAAATCCAGACATTAATATTACATCAAATGCAGATGGTGTAAATGGTGGAACAATTAAAATCCAGGCAATTGAAGGATCTTTAAACGCTTCAACAATTCTTTTATTGGCTGATTCACCAAATATAAATGTTGGTGGAATGATTTATACTAATGCTAATATAGTTCCATCTGGTAATGATATATCAATTGGAACAATAACCAAACAATGGAACAGCATTTATTCAAATAATATTTATCAAAGTGGAAATCAAGTAATTTCATCAATAAATAGCCTTTCTGGACCAAATGTTTCTATTAATACCTCAAATGTTCCAGAAGGTACTAAGTTATATTTTACAACAGCAAGGGCTAAAGCTGTTATATCTGGAACAACACCAATTTCAACATTAGATGGATTAATTACAATTCAACAATCTAATTCAACACAATCAGGATATTTAACTTCAACAGATTGGAATATTTTTAATAATAAAACTAAAGAAAAGTGTAACGAAATTCCTTATGGAACTATAAATGGAATAAATAATAGTTTCACATTGCAAAACATACCTAATTTTAATTCAGTTAAATTATTTAAAAATGGATTATATATGATACCAAACAGTGCAAGTGGTAGTTCATATGATTATTCGATTAGTGGAAGCACAATAATTTATTTAAATGCTCCATCTTCAGGTAGTAATCATATTTGCAATTATAACTACTAATTTTATAAAAAAGTATTAAATAAAGAGGTATAAATGTCTAATTACTTTCCCGGCCAAAACATAACTTTTTTTTCAAATTTTACAGACGTTAATGATTTTCCAATAAATTCTGGAATTTCTAATGTTAATATATTTGTTTATAATGTAAGTGGAACAAATAAATCTTTTTTAATTAATGGTTCTGGAATGACGCAAGATATTAATTTTTTAAATAATTGGTATTATAATTATCAAATTCCATTAAATACATTGTTAACAAATTATAATATAATATATGAAGCAAATTATAGTGGAAATACAATACAAAAATCAGATAATTTTGAAACATCAAATTCAATTTATCCTGTACCACCTGTATTTTCAGGTTCAGTATTATCGTCAGGAAATATTATTGATGTAAGTGGAAATAATGTATTTAATGTAATAACAAGTGTAACTCAAGGTAATCAATATATTACATCAACATCATCTGATTCAAATGGAAATTATTATTTAAGTTTAGATGCTGGAAATTATTATTTTTCATATATTAAAGATGGTTATTATACAATTAATCAAATAAAAATAATTCCAACAGGAACAACCTTATATAATTTAGGACAAACAACTTTTACAGAAATAATTCCACCAACTGGATTAACCACAATAACAGATACATTATTATGTTATGATCAAAATGGTGTAAATCAACTACCTTTAATTGGACTAAAAATAACACTATGGAATCCCGAAAGAATAAATGAAACACAACCATTATTAACTACTTATACGGATATTTCTGGAACATTTACATTATCAGCATTAGAAGGAAATTATATTCTTAAATTTATTGGACAAGATCAATTTAATAATAGATATAATTATTCGAAAGATATTGAAATTAATTCAATGTGGCCTCCTATGAATTTTCAATATCAAGATTCATCATCTTATAATTATTTGACATAAAAGGAGTCTATTATGTTTAATTTAATAAAAAAATATTTTTCATTAATTGACGATCTAATTGTTGATTTTTTAGGTGATTTAAAAAGCTTTAGGGTTCAGTTAATATATATGAGTTATGTTTTTAATTTAATTGTTTTATGGGCTGTTATATTTCATAGTTTAGATTGGAAAGCATTAACTATTAGTTTTGGAACACAAAGCGTAATTTACGCTTTTTACTTTTCATCAAAAAAAAATCAAGCTATAATAGAAAATTCATTACCTGTTTCGTCTGATGAACCACAAACAGATAGAAACCCTGATGCAGAATAATTTGATATAATTAAAAAAAAGGATTAATAAAATGATATCATATAGAGAATCACAATTAAAACAAGTATTAGATGAATTAAAACCAACAGAAATTAATTCTATGGGCACTAAAATATGGAAAAATAAAGAAGGCGAATTACATAGAAGGAATGATAAACCTGCTATTGAATTTTCTGATGGTGGAAAAGTATGGTATATTAATGGATTATTACATAGAGGGAATGATAAACCTGCCGTTGAACGTCCAAATGGTAATAAAAAATGGTATATTAATGGTGAATTTATAAAACAAAATTATGATTCAAATGGTGTAATTCATAATGATAAATTTTTTGATGAAGATGGAAATGAAATTGAGGATTAAATGGGAATAACAGATTTTGAAAATAATTTATTAGGTTTAATAGTTTTAAATCAAGATGTAACTATTGAGCCATCAGAAATTAAAGATGGAATCTATTATTCTCGTTTATTTAAAAAACCATCAAATCATTCATGGTATCAATTATATTGTTATGATAATAGACAACAAAATATTTTTGGATCATTTGGAATCGATATTAGAGTAAGAAATGGAAATGATTTACCATTTAATTATTGGACCGTTTATTCTGGTACTGGATATTCTGGTACAAATTCAAATTATTTAGAATCCGCTGGTTATATTACATCAGGAACTTATTCAAATTTATCAGGATCTTACTCATTACAAAATTATACTGGAACATCTTTAGTTTTATCATTTAGCGGAACATCACAAATTTCATCTGATATTTATTCTGGAACAATTACTTATAGTAAACCATTCGAATTAAATAATTTTAATAATATAGTAAGTGAAGACACGATAGATTTTTATATGTATAGATGGATGTTACAACGTTCTGTTTTACCTGGATATGGAACAATAATTGATGGAAGTTTATTTGAAAAAGGGACTAATTTTAATACAACAATGTTACCATCAAAAGTAGATTCAATTTGGAATTATTGGTCTTTACCTATTTTAACAAAAAATGCTTATATGCCAGGGAATACTAGTTTCGACTATCTTCAAATAAGAATAGATATGAGAAATTATAATTATGATTCTGGAGCAAGTGCTGATCCTAAAATTTATAAACTTGTAATATCTAGTATATTAAACAAGGATGATCAATTATGATATCATATAGAGAATCACAATTATTAGATCTGATTAATAAACCAACAGAAATTGATTCTGATGGTACAAAAATATGGAGAAATAAAGAAGGACAAATACATAGAGGGAATGATAAACCTGCTATTGAATATAAAAATGGTGGTAAAGAATGGTGGATTAATGGACAATTACATAGAGGGAATGATAAGCCTGCTGTTGAATATTCTAATGGTAATAAATATTGGTATATTAATGGAAATTTACATAGAGAAAATGATAAACCTGCTATTGAATATAAAAATGGTGGTAAAGAATGGTGGATTAATGGTGAATTTATAAAAAGAAATTATGATTCAAATGATATAATTTATAATGATAAATTTTTTGATGAAGATGGAAATGAAATAAAACAATAAGAGGGTTAAAAATGAAAAGACTTTTAACATTTTATGGACAAGTTTTAACAAAAAAAGATGTTGATTTCATTACATCATCTAATCGTGATGTTAATGTTAAAACTCATATAGACTTTTCAAAGGGTCTTGGTGGAGTAATTGAAGGTCTAGATGTTTCGGTTTTAAATAATAACACATCAATATCTGTTTCTCCTGGTTCGTTTTATAATTCTGGTGGATATAGTGATACAAATAATGCTGGTGGTGGAGAAAGAGCAACAGTTTATAAAACCACAGTTATGACAAATTTTGAACAAACAACTGATATTGGAAATCAAAAAAGTTATTTATTAGTTTATGCCAAAATTGAAAATTCAAACTCCGACCCTGATACCACTAAATCAAATACAATTCTTACATCAAAAAATATCCAAACCGGTGAAAATATACCTATAAGACAATATCCAGAAGGTGTTATTAAAGTAAGTTATAAAATTACTAAATCAGATATAAATAAAATCGCTGGAATTCCATTAGCATTATTATCAGTAGATTCAAACGGAATAATTACTCCTGACTTCTCAGTTAAAAGAAATTATTTAATAGGTGGAATTTTTGATATTTTGAATTCTAACATTGTAGATGCCGCTATTCCAAACAACTTTATTACCTCAAGAATGTTGGGTAATAATCAGGTTTTAAATAATAATATTTCTTCTGGAACAATAGCAACAAATAGCCTAGGGGATTGGGATGGGTTAACTCTTTATAATGATAATATTAATGGAAGTGGAATATCTAATCAACAATTAAAAAATGGAGCAATAACTGAAAATAAATTAAATTATCAATTGTCATTAAATAATTTTGGTAATAGAAATAGATTATTAAATTCATCTTTTGAAACTTTTGATTCAAATAAAATACCTGTAAGTTGGAGCGGAACAAAAGGAACTGGATTTAATATTTATGATAATACAAGAAATTCTGGTGGTACAGATAACGTACAAAATGGAGTTAAATATGGAGATTGGTCTGTTGCTTTAGCTGGATATTCTGTTGTTGGTACTCCAAACTATGCATCTTCTGGCAATGTTTCACAAATAATTGATTTTGGAATGAATTTAAATAACGTTCCAATTACAGCATTTTTTTGGGCAAAAGAAGTTGCAACATCTAACTCTTCATTATCTGGATTTACTGGATTAAAAGGTAAAGTAGAGTTTTTAGATGGTTCAAATAACATCGTTTCTAATGGAATTTTTGAATTCTCTGGAACATCATACACACAAAATGGATTTACACAATATTCTTATCCTAGTGGAATAACTTATACTGGTGGAACAAATGTAAGATCTATTAAATATAGTATCGGTGGATCATTTGATGGTAAATACTATATTGATGGTGCTTATTTAGGAGCTTCATCAATAATTCCAGAATATGATTTGAATCCATCTGAATATATTTCAATTAATAATGCGTTAAATGATGGGGAAATTCAAACTGCTCACATAAGAAATGTTGATAACTCAATAAGCACAGATGTTGGAAATGGAATAATAACTACACAAATAAGAGATAATTCAATTACTACTCCAAAAATAGCAGATTACGCTATTACAGCTCAGAAGTTAGATCCAGGTTGTGGATTAATTCCTATTGGTGCTATAATTATTTGGGATTCTGGAACATCTTGTCCTACTGGATTTACTGAAGCGATTGAATATGCTGGATTTTTACCATTAGGAAGAAATTCATCATCAACAGAAGTGTCTATAAGTATTCCTGGATATAATAATAATACAGCAATAATATCATCAACCACATCAACATCATTAAATGGTTCACATGATCATACTATTTCAAATTCTGGTAAAGGTGCCGCCGCTTCTTCAGATTATGTAGCCGCCGCGCAAAATACGTCTACAGCTTCATCCCACGCCCACACAATTCCATTTAGAACAGTTCTCTTTTGTAGGAAAACATCTTAATGCTATTATTTATAGAAAAAAATTGTCCTTTTTGTGAAGATATAAAAAATATTAATATTCCAAATTTAAATAAATTCTATGTTGAAAACGGAGAGGTAATAATTGAAGAAAATAGAATTCCTTTAAATAAAAATATTAAAGGATTACCTGCACTTTATGTTGAAGAAGAAAACACAATTTATATTGGTAAATACGTTAAAGAGTATTTAAATCGGAGGGTGTAATGCAAAAACCAGTTTATTTTGAAAATCAAATTATAAAAAAGGAAAATTTAGATTTTTTAAATAATTCTTTAGAAAACACTATTAAAGGTAACGTTAGTAGTTTAATAGGTTATAAAGGTGGAATTGCAAATGGATTAAATATTTCAGCTACTTTGGCATCTCCTTATTTTAATATATCTAATGGAATTGCTTTTACTGCTGATGGTGAAAAAATTGAAGTTTTAACACCAATTACTGGTATATCAATTACAAAAACAGGTACAGCTTATGTTTATGGATATTTAAACACAACAAACATAGACCCATTAACTGGGATTGTAAAAACTAATATTAATCCAATTACAGGTCAAAACGAACCAGTTGAACAATATAATATATTAGGAGTTTCACAAGACCTACCTGTTGGTATTTCTAGTTTTATACTAGGATCTATAACATCAAACTCATTAAAGGCGTTTATTTCATCTAATACAAATGACGCTGAATATGTTAAAATAGCAGGGTTTTTAGATGTCCATAGCCAAACCATTAGTGGAACAAATATATTATCTGGTACATTAAATTCTAATTCATTTATTAATCCATTAACTTATGACATTAATCTTGGGTCAAATGTAAATATTAATTTATCTGGAAATAACAATATAGGAACATCAACAACTCCATTAAACAATATTTATTCATTAACTGGAACTTTTCATGAAATCAATGGCATGTCACCAATTAATATTGATAGTTTAATTCAAAAAACAGGAACAACACTGGAAGCCGTTAATGATGTATTAATTGATACGTTAAATCATGGAACAAAAATTAATAATTTATCAATAAATCCAGCCGATGGAATTTTATTTAGTGGATCACCATTTAATTTAAGAACAAATGGTAATATGTTATTATTACCAACAGGAACTTTAACAATAAATGCACCAACTACAATTAATAACATGTTAACCATTAATAATAATGAAACAATTAAAGGAACATCATTTTTATTTAATGGTACTGGAACAAATAATACATTTACAATTAATAATTCAACAATTTCATTATCTGGCTCACAAATTTCTGAATTAAATTATTTAACTACAAATACAATTCCTAAAAACTTAGTAATAAATCCTAATTTTTCTAGCTTAAAATATACTGCGCCAAACACACATAAATCAGGAACAAATCACTACTACTACCAAGATGCTATTGCTAAAACAAGTTATACTCCTTTAAATTGGACAACTATTAGAGCATCTGGAAATGCTGGAACAATAACAACAAGTGTTGAAGACTACTCAACTTATACAGAAATACTTAAACAAACTAATTCATTAACATGTTTTTCAATTTCATCTATATCTGGATTAAGTGCATTCTATAAAGACTATACCGTTGCGGATTTAGAGATATTAAAACCAAATACAACTCATAATGTATCATTTAATGCAAGAGGAAATGGCTATCCTATCAATTTAAGAGCCTTTTTAGTAACAGAAGATGATTATAAAACTTATTCTAATAATATTGGGTTAGTTTCAAATAAATATGGAATTACTGATATAAATATAAATGGAACGACTAGCTCTGATTGGGAAAAATATAACTTTACTGTAACAACACCTAATACTAATGATAAATATAAGTTAATATTTACATTTTACAATACAACTGGAGTTATTTATAATTTCCTAATATCATCAGTTCAAATTACAGAAGGAATAACTTTATATCCAACAATTAAAAAAGATTCAATCATTCAATTAGGCAATAAATTTGCTTATTCTGGAAGTAATTATGCTAACATTTCGAGTTTTAATACTGATGGTATTTTATTTGTATCAGCATCTTCTAATACTAGTATAGACACTAAAACGACACAAAATGGAAGCAATCCAAGTAAGCTTAATTTAGCACCAGCAGGAAATTATAATATTTATAGTAATGGCCAATATGCCAACATAAATGCTACTGTAAATTGGCAAACAGATCAATCTGAAATATCTTCTGATTTATATTCATATATAGTTTTTGAATTTTATGATGAATCAAGCACATTAATAGCGCATAGTATTTATGAAAATAATATAGCAGATAATTCAGATATAACTAGATGGGGTTCTGGAATAAAAATATCTAAACAACTTTTTGAAACAGTTTATTTACCAGCAGGAAAGATAAATCTTCAATTATATGTTTATTCAAGTGTTGGATTTGGAAATGGATCGATTGGTACGTATTGGCATAATGCAACAATTAATTTAAAGAATTAACCAATGAAACATTGTATAAGATGTGGACAATTAATTAATGATAATAAAAAATATTGTTCAAAAGATTGTCAATATTTTCATAACAAGAAACAAGAAATAAAAACATGTAAAACTTGTGGAAATAATTTTTTAGCAATTAATTTAAAATCAAAATATTGTTCTGATAAATGTAGGGTTAATAAAAGAAAAGATTTAAAAGGCTCAGAATGGAAATCATTAAGATTTGATGTATTACAAAGAGATGGGTTTAAATGTGTTTATTGTGGAAGAACAATATCAGATGGTATAAAGCTTCATGTTGATCATATTGTTCCGGTTGCAAAGGGTGGACAAACAGTAAAGGGAAACTTAATAACAGCTTGTGAAGATTGTAATTTAGGAAAATCAGATAAATCACTTTAAAAAAGGAGGGGTTTGAATTTCATTTTTTCAATATAATAATACAATTCCAAAAGGATTTACAAACATGAAAAAATCAACCCGCAAACTTAGTTTAGAACCTAGTAGTGACTTAGCACAATTAATAAAAGAAAATGAAAAATTAATACCAAAACTTGAAGATAAATTTAATGTAAAAATAACAATAAATAAAATAGGGTTTTGTGTAATCAAAGGAACCAAAGAAGATTCAAAATATATTTTAGATGAATTAGAAAAATTAAGAGACTTAAAAAGAAAACCAAATGAAAATGATTTAAATAATATATTAGAAGGTAAAGAAATATCTGAAGAAGAAATAGATGCAATAAAATATATTAAAGATTTTAAATTTAGAGATAAGCGTGGTAATGAAATAAGAATTAAACCAAAAACAGAAAATCAAAAAAAATTAATTGATTTAATGATTGAAAAAAAAGTTACTTTCGCAGGTGGAGCTAGTGGAAGTGGTAAAACATTTTTAGCAATAGCAATGGCTTTAAAATATTTAGAAGAAAAGAAAATATCAAAAATAATAATAACTAGACCATCAGTTACATCTGAAGATTTTGGTTATATACCCGGCGGAATTAATGAAAAAATGACTCCATTTCTTTACCCTATATTGGATATGTTAAGTCAATTAATAGGCGCAGAAAAGCGTGATGATTATATGGAAAAGGGTATAATTCAAATTTTACCTGTTGCATATTCAAGAGGAATTACAATAGGCTCATCATTTAAGCCAACTATAGGAATTGTGGATGAATCAGAAAATTTAACTGTAAAACAAATGTTCTTAATGCTTTCTAGAATTGGGGATCATGAGAATAGTAAATTAATTTTTTGTGGTGACGTTTACCAGTCAGACTTAAAAAATAAAGACGCAAACTCACTAACTATAGTAGAACAAATTTTGAAAGATTCACCATATGTTGGGTTTATTAGCTTTACAAAAGATGATGTTGTTCGTTCGGCGGCAGTAAAAGATATAGTTGAAAGATTTGAAAAATATGAATGTGAAAAAAATAAAAAGGAGAAATAAAAAAATGTCAATGAATATATTTTTAATAAAATATGTTGGAAGTTCTCAGGATAATATTTATACAACAACAGAGGATTTTACTTCATCTGTTTTATCATCATATGGAGCCGCTTATGCTGAATGGTCTTATACTAACCCTAATAGTGTGACTCTTACGGCATATTCTTATGCGTGGACTATCGATAAAGATTATAATACATATAAATTAAACAATAATGCCCAAATAGAAAAAAGAGATAAAAACGGTAATTTGATTGCAACTTTTGGCGATTGTAATCAAATAGATTGGACCACATCTAATACAACTGGACAAACATATAAAGTTGATACTTTATATGTAAATTATATGACATTAACTTCTACAGATGATATTGCTGTAATAATGTCATGGACGACTGCGACAGGGACGCAAGCAGATCCAACTAATGCAATTTATGTTAATAGAATAGATATATATGATAAAACAACTTTTGCTTTAAAACAAAGTTTTTATATTCAAGGGACCGTTAAAGATTTTATATGTAATGAAGATTATATTTATTTTATAACAACAAGCACTTTAAGCACCGACCTTTCATGCGTTTTAGGAACTTTATGGAAATTAAATAGAACAACTTCCGAACAAACTATATTATTATATCCTGCTATGTGGAAAACAAGTTATGGAATTAATAGAATATGTTCATTTGATTTTTTTGGCGGTGATTTATATATATTAGCAAATACATCATCTAATGGTGGAACAGTAAAGTTAATAAAAGCTAATCCAACTACCGCTGAATATGTCTCAACTGTGGCCACATTGAGTGGTGATTTTAATAGCAAAGCTTCTAAACTTTTATTTGACAATACTGGTAAAGTATATATAACAAATCTTAACACTAATAGTTCTGGAAGCGGTGAATCAACTATACGCAGGGCAACCATAAGTAGTGATTTTTTAACATCACAAATAATTGATCCAACTATAAAAGTTTATAAACCAAAAATAATGTTTTTAATATATTTTCCTGATACAAGTAACTCAAACTCGACATTCTATTATAAATGGTATAAAGATTCCTATTATCCTGATGGAACAAGTGTTGATTTAGGAAATATTCAAGAAACATATTCAATATTAGCCAATTCAAATATTAGTAAATTCATTGGAGAAACAACCTCTAATGGTAAAATTTATTAGTTGATTTTCAACGTTTTTTTGGTATAATATGTGTATCAACTCTATTTTGAGGCATAAATGTTTACTAGAAAAATAGTAAAAAAATATTCAGACCAAGAAAATAAAAAAGCTATAGAATTATTAAAATCTGGATTAACAACAAGAGATGCATTTGCTGAATACAATAAAAAATATAAAAAAGAAATGAGTTTATCACATATTAAAGAATTAAGACTTAAAAATAAAACAGAAATGCCAAAAACACGAGCAGAAGAATTACAATTGTCTGAAGAGCAAGGTAAATATATTTCGGGTTTAATAAAAAGAGGTTTTAATACAAATAGAATACAGCAATCGTTTTTAGAAAAATATAAAAGAGTTATTCATAGAGATACTATTAATAAATTTTCAAAACAAAATAGTTTAAAAATTCAAAAAGAGGTTATGAATATTTATTCTAAAGAAGAAAAAAGTATTCTAAAAGGTTTATGGTTAAATAATTTAACCTTATCACATAATATTGCAAATGAAATTCCTAATAGAAGTTTAGATTCAGTTCTTGTTCAAATAAAAAAAATGAAAGCTATTGGCGAAATAAATGAAACTATAAAAGATGCCATAATTAGCGAAATTTCATTAGGTGAAACAATTAAATCTATTGCAGAAAAATATAACGTAAAAGAAAAGTTTATAGAAATGTATTCTGATAAGATAAGCAAAAATACAGTAGAAATACAAAATTTAAAAAAATGGGAAGAACAAGATGTAGAAAGTGCTTTTGATATGATAGAAGAAGCTAGAAAAAGAATTAAAGGACTTGAATCAGAACAATCAGAAGCTAATATTAACATAAAAACAAAATCAAAATATATTGGTATTGCTTTTATGAGTGATTTGCATTTAGAAAATATTAATACAGATACAACTCAAATGAGAAAAGATTTTAAAATAATTCAAGATAATCCAAATTTATATATGGGTTTTGGTGGGGATATTATTGATAATTTTTATGTATCACTTCATAAAGATGGATTGTTAGAATCTACTATTCCACCAAAAGCGGCAAGAATTATTGCTGGTAAATTATTTGATAGCGTAAAAGGTAAATTATTGTGGAGTATTTTAGGTTGTCATGATAATTGGGATAAGAGTTTTGCAGATTATAACCTACCAGAGCATATTGCAAGAAAATTAAGTGTTCCATATTTAGGACACGGTGGAGATATTAATTTAAAAATAAATAATAATATTGAATATCTTATCCATGCTAGACATAAATATCGTGGTAGTTCTGGATTAAACAATGGAACAGCTTGTTGTAAAAATATATTAAAAGAAATAAATCCAAAATTCCAAATAGTATCAGTAGGACATAATCATTTTGCTGAAATTAAATTAGAACATTTCTTAGGACAAACAAGATGTTTTATTAGAAATGGTTCATATAAGAAAGAAGATGGATATTCTAAAAGTTTAGGATATCAACAAAATGCTTTCAATATTCAAATTCCTGTTGTTATTTTAAACACAAAAACAAATCAATTAAAGGTTGTTTCTGGAATAGATAATGCCGCTGATTTATTAAATGCATTAAACAAATAATGTGGAGATAAAATGTCAAAAAAACCATTAGTTTATCTTAGTGGTATGATGGATGGTGTTAGTAAAGAAGATGGTAATGGATGGAGACAAGAAGCCGCGCAAATTTTAAGAGAAAGTGGTTTTGATGTTTTTAATCCATATGAAAAACATGGTGGACCAAAGGAAAATTATACTGCTAATGAAATTTATAATTTTGACATATATTGGCTAGATAAATCAGATATTATTTTAGCTAACTTAAACCTTCCAGAAACAATAAAAAATAAAGATATACCATTTTTTACTATCGGTGAACTATTTTTAGGTTATAGGTGTAGAAAACCAATTATATCATATACTAATTGTTTAAATGGAAGATTTGGATAT
>Ga0172381_10005180_pt1 | contig 13307 bp, 15 predicted proteins | sample Leawel6488metaG_FD_119754 | JGI IMG/M metagenome (GOLD analysis project Ga0172381, IMG submission 119754) | Leachate microbial communities from a municipal landfill in Southern Ontario, Canada - Leachate well 64-88 metaG | ecosystem: Engineered > Solid waste > Landfill > Unclassified | place... | reverse complement strand
TGAGGCCGAAAAACAAAGGCGAATAAACCGGCGGCCCCAAACTCGGCCCTCAGTCCGGTAACGGGTGACGCGGCCGTTACCGTGGGGGCATGTCGCAAGGCCCGACTCACTGCATCTGCGGAGCGCCCCTGCCACCTCAGCCACGTACCGGCAGGCGTCGCCGCTGGTGCTCCGACGCCTGCCGTCGGCGGCACGAGCGCAACGTCGGCCCCTACCCAGCCACCGAGGTCCCGCGCGTCACCGCCGACGAGCTGCGCGGCCTACTGGGTCCGAGCGCCGCCGACCCGGCCGAGGCGGCGACGCGCTGCATCCTGCTGGCGCGCAGTTGCGCCGCGGCCTTCTCCACGGTCGCGACGAAGGCCCCGCCGGCGCTCGCGCTCCGCTGCGATCGCGCCGCCAACGGGATCGCCCGCGTGATCCGTCGCGAGTTCAAGGTACGCCGATGAGCCGCGGGCGCAAACCGAGCCCCAAGGCCCAACGCCAAGGCACCGCGAAGAGCCGCAAGAAGACGGAGATCGTCCCCGTCGAATACTCGCAGGCCTTCCCGCTCAAGGCTGCGGCGAACATCCCCGCCCCGCCCTCCCTGCCTGAGGAGGCGCACGATCTCTGGCGCGTGATCTGCACCGAGGTCGCGCGCCACGAACTGCGCCAGGGCGACATGCCGCTCGTCGAGCAGCTCTGCGTCGCGGCGTACCGACACCGCCAGGCGGCGCTCTACATCAACAAGCATGGCCTCATCGTCGAGACCGAGTTCGGGACGGCGCGGAACCCGATGCTCTCCGTCGAGCGCGAGTCGGCCAACCTCTATCTCAAGCTCGCCAACGCGCTAGGGCTCTCGCCCGAGGCGCGCGTGCGCCTCGACCTCATGCAGATCGCCGGGCAATCGCTGCTCGCCACGCTCAAGGCAGAGCTCGACGGCGTGGTCGTCGATGGCTAGGTACTCCCGCGAAGGCCTGCGTCGCGCCGAGCGTGTGCGCACGTTCCTGCGCACGCACATCGTCCATCCGGACGGAGCCGTCGCGGGCAAGCACTTCGAGCTCGAGGACTGGCAGTGGGAGAAGCAGATCCTGCCCGTCTACGGCAGCCTCAATCGCCGCGGCCGGCGCAAGTACACAAGGGCGCTCTTCGGCGTGCCGCGCTGGCACGACAAGTCGACCATGGCGGCAGCGCTCGCGCTCTATCACCTGGCCGCCGAGCCCGTCTTCGGCGCCGAGGAGTACGCCGTCGCCACGACGCAGCAGCAGGCGGGCATCGTGTTTCGCAAGGCGCGCCGCATGGCCCTCGCTGACCCCCTGCTTGCCCGCGTGCTCGACACCAAACGCGCGATCATCGAGGTGCGCGAGACGGGGGCCACCTTCCAGGCCATGCCGCACGACGCCGACACGGCGCAGGGCTACCACCCCGCGTTCGCCGCGATCGACGAACTCCACGTCCACAAGACGGAGGGCATGCTCAACGCCATGATCTCAGGCTCGGCCGGATTCCCCGAGCCGCTGATCTTGGTCATCACGACGGCCGGCGAGAAGCGCAGCGGCGTGTGGTGGGAGACCCGCCGGCGCTGGAAGGACGATCCCAACGCCTACCTCTACTGGGTCGGGGCCTCCGACTCTGACGATGCCACCGACCCAGACGTGTGGCGCAAGGCGAACCCAGCCTCGTGGATCACCGACGAGATCCTCCAGCGCCAGTTCCACTCCCTCCCGCTCGCCGAGTTCGAGCGCTACCACCTGAACCGCGCTCCGCAGAAGGGCCGTGCGGCGATCTTCACCGAGCAGCACTGGGCTGCCTGCGGCGCGTTGCCCGTCATCGACCCTGAGCGCCCCTGCGTGATCGCCGTTGACGCCTCGCTGCGTCGCGACCACACTGCCGTCGTGCTCGACCAGTTCGACGAGCAGAAGCGCCACAACGTGCTCTGCTTCACCTTCACCGCCGAGGACGACGACTCGATCATGGGCGCGATCGACCACGACGAGGTCGGAAACCTGCTGCGCGAGCTGGCGAGCGCCTACAAGGTAAGGCGCGTGCCCTGCGACCGCGCCTACTTCGTGCTGACCATGCGCCAGCTTCTCGCCGAGGGCCTGCCGATCGAGGAATTCCCGCAGACCCATCAAAACATGGCGCGCGCTTGTCAACGGATGTACGACGCCGTGACGGAGGGCCGCATGGCGCACGGAAACGATCCCGTGCTCGCCGGGCACGTCATGGACGCCGCCGTCAAGGAGACGTCCTTCGGCTGGCGCATCACGAAGGCCGACGCCGCAGCCCACATCGACGCTGCCGTCGCACTTGCCATGGCGGTCGACATCGCCGAGGCCGAAGCCGGCCGCCGGCCTCCCGGCGTCCTGGTCGGGTGACGGCTCCCCCACGATAGACGCGAGCGTTACCCGACGCCAGGAGATGCGCATGCGCAAGATCCGTCAGCTCATCGACACACTCGCCCGCGAGACCGTCGTCGTCCACCTCGACGGCGACGAGTCAATCAAGGGCGTCCTCCTCGAGGTCTACGAGGACAGCGTCGTGCTCAAGCACGCCGCGAGCCTCTGGAGCGGCGGCGAAACGAAGATCGACGGCGACGCCGTCGTGCCGCGTGGTCGCATCCTCTGGCTGCAGCGCCTCACTGAGCCCGAGGTCGCGCAGTGAGCGTTATCGTGAGCGGCGGACGAAACCGGCGCGTCGGCCGCAAGAGCTTCCCCTTCGCCACCGCCGGCATGAGATACGACTACACCGTGCCGCACACCGTCGACCTACTGCGCGGTGGTCTCACGGCGACCTACGAGGCGATCGTCAAGAGCCAGCCCTGGGTCTTCTCTGCCGTCGCCAAGCTCACCTTCTGGAGTGCGCGCATCCCGTTCAAGGTCTACGACGGTGAGCTTTCCGACGAGCGCCAGCGCGTCTACGAGGGCGACCTCGCCCGGCTTATGAAGGTGCCGCACAAGCGCTCGCGCTGGGTGAGCTACGCCCAGGACCTCTACTGGGACTACTTCACTCACGGCAACGCCCTCGAGGTGAAGTACCGCTCGAGCGCCGGAGCGCCACCCGAGGAGCGCTGGGTCATCCCCTGGAAGTACGTCCAGCTCGTGCTCGACGCCTCAGACCGCATCGCGGGCTACAAGGTCCAGCTCGGGGGCAAGACCTGGGCGCTCACGCCCACAGACGTCGTTCACTATCACTGGCCGCGCGGCATCGCGCCGCTCGAGGCGCTGCGGCGCACGATCCAGGTCGAGGACGCCGCCCTCACCTACCAGGCCGCCTCGCTCGAGCAGGGCATCACGCCGCGCGCCGCCTTCACAACCGACGGCGATCCCAACGAGTCCGACCTGCAGCGCCTGCGCGAGGAGCTCGGCAAGCTCTACGCGGGCCCAGAGGCGGGAGCCAAGTTCGCCCTCCTGCACTCCGGCCTCAAGTACGACAAGCCGATCGGCGTCTCCGCTGTCGACCTGGCGCTCGTCGACCAGCGCAAGCTCAGCCGCGAGGAGGTCGCGAGTGCCTTCGACATCTCGCCGCCCTTCCTCGGGATCCTCGAGCGCGCCACGTTCAACAATGTCGAGGAGCTGCGCGAGAGCATGTACGTCGACTCACTCGGGCCCAAGCTCGACGACGTGCAGGCGACGATGCAGGCGCAGCTCGTCGATGACGAGCCCGTCTGGGAGAGCGCCGGCTACTACGTCGAGTACGACATGGGCGCCATCCTCAAGCCGAACCCCGAGGGCCAGGCTCGGCAGGCGCTCATGGAGCAGCAGGCCTCGACGACGACGATCGACGAGCGCCGGCGGCTGCGCAACCTGCCGCCGCTCAACATCCGCGGCGTGAGCGACACGGTGCTCGTGCCGGTCAACATGGTCCCGGCCGGCGCCGAGCCGAAGCCCGAGCCGCCCGAGAGTGCGTCGCGCACCCTTGCCGACGACCTCACCGCCGCGGCCTTCGCCCATGGCGGGCAGCGGCGTGCCGACACCGGAGGTAACGAAGATGCCCCTGACTGAGTACAAGCGCGCCTCCGCGCCGATGGAGGTGCTCGAGACCAAGGCCATCGCCGGCCAGAAGGGCACCGTCGAGATGTTCGTCTCCGTCTTCGACGTCGTCGACTTCTCCGGCGACATCGTGCGCCCGGGTGCCTTCGAGAAGGCGCTGCAGCGCTGGAAGGAGAAGGGCGACCCGATCCCCTTCATCTGGAGCCACCGCTGGAGCGACCCCTACGCGCACATCGGCGTCGTGACCGACGCCGCGGAGCGCGAGGTCGCCGGCAAGAGCGGCCTCTGGGTGCGCGCGAAGGTGGACGTCGACCGGCCCTTCGCCGAGCAGGTCCACCACCTCATGAAGGGGCGCCGCGTGACCCAGGCCTCGTTCGCCTACAACGTGATCGAGGCCAAGAGCGTCACCGTCGACGGCGAGGAGGCGCGCGAGCTCCTCGAACTCGACCTCCTCGAGGTCGGCCCCACCCTGCTCGGCATGAACGAAGAGACCGAGCTGCTCATGGTCGCCAGCGCCGAGCACGCCCTGGCGCGGCGCAACAGGTCCGCAGACGAAGCCAAGAGCGACGAAGCCGACGAAGCCGGCGACGCCGGACAGGGGGCGCCCGGCGGGCGCGAGGCCGCTGTGGGTGACATGCCCCCCACACTGGACCAGCGAGCAGTACAGCGCCTCACCGAGCTGCTCACCAAGCCACGACATGGAGGCCTCTCGTAATGAGCGACTTCAAGACCACAGTGCGCGAGCTCGGCCGCGAGCTCGAAGCCAAGCAGGCTCAGGCCAAGACCGCCTGGGCAGAGTTCTCCACGCTGCGCGACGACGCAGCCAAGCTGGGCGCAGAGCTCGTGACCAACGAGGACGCCTTCACCAAGCTCGACGAGGCCGGCAAGGCCTACGACGGGATCTGCGACCAGATCAATGCCATGCAGGCCAAGTACAACCGCCTCATGGAGCTCGCCGCCGACGGCGCGCCGGCCATGCCGGCCACCGAGGCCAAGGCCGAGAAGCCCGAGCGTCCACAGACCCCCTTCGAGCGCTTCAAGGCCTCCATGGCCTGGAAGCACATCGACGAGCGCAAGGGCATGCAGTTCGGCGTCACCCCGTCAGCCGAGCTCGCCAGTGCCGTCGGGACCAAGACGCTCATGGACACGAGCGACTACCCGTCGATCAACTTCCAGCGCCCCGGGATCATCCCGCTGCCCCAAGCGCCGCTCAGCATCCTCGACGTCGTGCGCATGATCCCGACGGACAAGGAGACGATCGAGTACGTCTACGAGAAGACGTTCACGAACACCGCCGCTGAGACCGCCGAGGGCATCGACGCCTCCATCGCCAGCGAGGGCACGCTGGACTTCGACAGCGGGACCGTCTCCTGCAAGTGGATCCCGTTCGTGATCCCGAGCACGCGGCAGCTGCTCTCCGACGAGCCCCGCCTCGAGGCTTGGATCAACGAGCGCCTCGTGCGCGGCGTCAAGACCAGACTCCAGAGCCAGGTCATCAATGGCGGCGGGACCGCCGACCTCACGGGCATCGCCAACTGGGCAAGCATCCTCAGCCAGGACTGCGGCTCCGACGACGTGTTCGCGCACATCCACAAGGCGAAGACCAAGATCCTCGTCAACACCTACGCGAACTACGCCCCGAACGCGATCCTCCTGCACCCCGAGGACTACGAGCGCGTGATCCTCGAGGAGGACGGCGAGAACCGCTACTACTTCGGCGGGCCGCTCGCCGACGGCGCGCGCACGATCTGGGGCATGACCCCGATCGTCCACACTGCGGTCACCGAGGGCAGCCCGATCGTGCTCGACCTCTCGGTCGTCGAGGTCTACGTGCGTGAGGGCGTGCAGGTCAGCGTCAGCGACTCCCACGACGACTTCTTCACCAAGAACAAGCTCATGTGGATGGCGCAAGGCCGCTTCGCCAACCTCGTGACCCAGGCGAAGGCAGTCTGCGAGCTCACCGACTTCGGGAGCTGAGCGGACCCCCAGGACCGCCTAGCGCTCTACCGAGGGTGCCCGGTCGCATGACCGGGCGCCCTCGACCATAAGGCGATTCAGCCCGCGCGAGCCGCGTCTACGAACATCTGAGCATGCGCTGCGCCTTCATCCTCCCGCGCCGGCCGAACTTCGGCCCCGACCAGGACTACTGCGTCGGCAGCGCCTACAAGTACTCCGAACTGTTGCGGCGCATCTGCGAGGTCGACATCGTGCGCGCCGACGACCCTGAGCTCGCGGCGCGCGTACGCGCTGCCGACTTCGTCGCCGTGCGCGCCGACCGCTTCCGCCACTACGAGATCGCGCGGGGCCTCGGAGCGCCCTGGCTCACCTTCGCTCATGACCTTGCTGCCATGCGCGACCCCGAGACCCCGGCGGTGCGCGACGAGCGCGCCCTGCTCGAGGGCGCCTTCGGCGTCGTCTTTGTGACCGAGCCCCTGCGCGCCTGGGCGCGGGAGCGCTACCGCCTGCCAGCGTCGACAGTCATCCCCCTGCGCCCCCTGCGCGCCGACTTGGGCTTCGAGCCCCTCCCCAAGCGTCCCGGGCGCACCCTCGTGTACGCCGGCGGGATCGGCCCCATGCACGCCGCCAGAACGCCCTGGGGCTACCGCTCCAACCGGCTCATCTTCGAGGCCGCCATCGGCGGCGGGTGGCAGGTACACGTCTACCCGGTCACGAGCCGCGCCGGCGTCGATGACGAGTACCGCAAAGTGGGCTGCATCGTCCACAAACCCGTCACTGAGCGCCTCATCCTGCGCGAGCTCAGCCAGTACACCGCCGGTCTGCAGGTCTTCTGGACCGAGGGCGTCCCGCGCGCCGCCGTCGAGTACGCGCGCCTGGCCTGGCCGAACAAGGCCTGGCTCTACCAGGCCGCCGGGATCCCCACCGTCGGGACCAACCCCGGCTTCGAGGCGACGCGCTTCTACGAGGGCCGCTGGGGCATCGTTCTGGACTCGTGGATGGACCTCGAACGTCTCACCACGGCCGACCTTCCGGCGCTCGACGACAGCCTGCGCGCACGCGAGGTCGCCGACCGCGACCTACCGAAGTTGCGCCGCCTGCTCAAGCGCGTGACGCCGGCACCACACTGAGACGACAACCTAGACGGAGGACATCATGGCGCGGCAGTTCGTACTGACCAAGGTTCGCCTCTACGACTACAACGAGGCGACCAAGACGCGCCTTCTCGCCTACCCCGTCGGGGCTCAGGTGCCGCTCGCCGAGTACGAGCGCCTCGTGCGCATGAACAGTGCCGCAGCGGCGAAGCGCGTCGAGACCAAGGACGTGCTGCCCGAGGAGGTCGCAAGCAAGGCGGCCGCCGCCGCCCCCGATATCATCACCGTCCCTGAGCCCGACGACCCCAAGCCGAAGGCCGCGCCGCCCGCCTTTCACACCATGCTGCGGGCGCAGCTCCTCGTCGAGGCCAAGGCCCGCGGGCTCGAGGTCTCGACGCGCATGACCAAGGCGCAGCTCATTGAGCTCCTCGAGAAGGCGACGTCATGAGCGCAATCCCGACTGCGCAGCTCGACCGCGTCCTGCTCGGTGAGGCCGCGACGCTCACGCTCGCTCCCGTCGACCGCGACGGCACGGCCGTCGTCTGCGCGACCTCGGTCGCCGTGACGGTCAAGGACGGCGCTGGCGCGATCGTCGCGACGGGCGCGGGCACGCTGTCGGGCGACGGCAAGACGCTCTCCTACGTCGTCGACACCACCAAGCTCACAGCCTACGACACCTACACCGTCACCTGGGTGAGCTACAGCGGCACGCCGGCCGCGGCCGTCTCGTGGGAGACCAGTCTTGACGTCTGCGGCGGGCACCTCTTCACGATTGCCGAGTTCAAAGCCCGCGGCAGACGCCTCGACGAGCTCACTGCAGCGCAGATCCGCGCCGTGCGCGTGGTCGCCGAGGACCGCCTCGAGGAGGAGTGCGAGGTCGCCTTCGCACCGCGCGGCGGGCGCGCCACCGTCACCGTCGGCAACTGGCGTGACGAGACCTGCCTGCTCGTGCCGCACGTCGCCCTGCGCGAGCTCTACGGCGTGAGCGTCGACGACGGAGACACCGAGACCGCGCTCACCGAGGCCCAGCTCGCCACACTCCAAGTCGGCGACGAGCAGGTCGGCGGCGGCGTGGTCTTCTGCGAGGACGGGGACCTCTGGAGTGCGGGCGACGTCGTCACCCTGTACTACGCCCACGGCTACGACCGGCCACCCGCTCCCGTGACCAACGCCGCCCTGCTGCTCGCCAGCGAGTACGCGACGCCCGACGTCGCGCTGCCGGCGCGCGCGACCTCGCTCTCCACCGACCTCGGCGTCTTCCGCGTGAGCGTCGCCGGGCGCGAGCGTCCGACTGGCCTGCCCGAGGTCGACCGCGTGATCGAGCGCTACGGGCGTGCGAGGCCCGCCGTGGGATGACGACCTTCCGCGCAGCGCTGCCCGACGTACAGGACGCGGTCCTCACCGCGATCGCGGCTGCGCTCACGACGGCGAGCGTCGACGTGCCCGTCGACCTCGGCCACCCCGGCGTCGACCTGCGTGAGCGTCACATCTGGGTCGATGGCGTGTTCGAGGCCGACCTGCCGCGCTACATCTCCGGCGGCGAGCTGCGCGACGAGGGCGGCACGGTGCTTGTGCGCTGCGTCTGCACCGCGGCCGGCACCTGGGAGGACCTGCGCGACGACGCGCTCACGCTTGTCGGTTACGTCGAGGACGCGATCCACGAAGACCACTCCCTGGGCGGCGTCGTCCAGCGCGCCTTCATCACCAAGCTCGAGGGCGACTACGCGGTCCCCGACGAGTACCGGCGACAGTACGGCGTCACGGTGAGCGTGACCTACGAGATCCCCGTCGGCTCGGCGACCCCCTGACGCGGCGCGGGTGACGCACCCCGCACCATAGACCCATGGCAGCGCGCATGCGCATCCGAACCTCGACGCACGTCCACGGCGAGCTCGCTCTCGACAGTGGGCGCATCCACTACGACTACGGACCCGGCACGCACACCGCCTGGACAGACTCGGAGGCGGCGGTCTTCGCCCACCTCATCAGGATCGGCGTAGCCAAACCAGTCGCGCGCCGCAGGCGCAGGCAAAAGGAGGACTGACCCATGGCGGTCCAAAAGGCAAAAGACTACATCGGCGTCGCGCGGCAGTGGGCCCTGGGCTCGGTCGCGCTCACTCCGCAGTTCGGGCATGGGCTCGCCGGCGGCGGTATCAAAGTCGCCCTGAGCCAGGAGCCAGACCCGCTGACGAGCGCCTACCTGGCGCGCGCTGGCGCCTACCGAGACAAGGTCGAGAACGGCGCTGAGTATACCGCTCGCGCCTGGGAGAAGAGCGTCGGCCTCTACCTGCTCGCCGCTCTGGGCAGCGTCGCGAGCACCGGCGACGGCGACCCCTACACGCACGCCTTCACGCTGGGCAGCTCGGTCCCCTACCTCACGGTCTTCGAGGCGAAGGGCGACGACACGATCCTCGCCGTCGCCGACTGCAAGCTCGACGAGCTCGCGTTCAACTGGGAGGAGAACCAGCCCGTCGAGCTCGGCGTCAAGCTGGTCGGCACCGAACTCAGCTTCCCGGCGACGTTTGTCGCCGACGTCAATGAGGTCGACACCCACACCTACTTCTCGCCGATCGGCGGGACGTTCAAGCTCGACGTCGACTCCGAGATCCCGGTCACTGCGACGCTCGTCGGCGGCAGCATCACGATCAAGCGCAGCGCCGAGGCAAAGTTCTACTCGGGCGATATCGAGGCCGGCGACGTAGCCGAGAGCTTCTGTGAGGTCGAGGTCGGATTCACCGTCGTCCCCGACGACCTCGACGAGTGGCGGACGATCGTCACCGGCGCCGCCGACGGCACGAGCGCCGCGAACTCCGCAACCTACGGGTCCTTCGAGATGACGTTCGTCTACGGCACCCATTCGCTCAAGTTCGCTGCGGCCGAGGTCGCCTTCATCTGCGATCTGCCCGAGGCCGATCCCGCCGGCGGCGCCGCCGAGGTCGAGCTCTCCGGCCAGTGCTACCTGGCGAGCGGCACGCCGATCACCGTGACGCTCACCAACGCGCACAAGGACTATGACGCCGACCTGGCGGACTCGTGATGAGCGCCAAGACGAAGCTCCCGCGCATGCGGGTCGCCTACTACGACGAGGCGTCCAAGAGCGACGACGTGATCGTCGTCGGCGCCTGGGAACTGACGCTGGCGAATCGCAAGTACGGCGACGGCGCCATCGGCAGCGGCGACCTCGAGGCCATGCTCTACGCCGTCTGGCAGGGCGCGAAGCGCTGCGGCGTCGCGCCCGCCAACGATGACTTCGAGGCCTGGGCGAGCACGGTCGCCATCCTCGAGGAGGACGGCGAGGGGGAATCTCAGGCGCCGCCCGCGACATAGCCGCGGCGGCGCTGACGGCAGGTTTCGGGGTCGATCTCGAGCACTGCGACCCCGAGATACGGCAGGCGGCCTTCGAGCTTCTGCAGAAGCGCGGGGCCCGGGACCGGCACGCGGAGCGCATGGAGCGCCTGCGCGGCGGGAGGATGTGACGCGGGGAGGCGCGCGGGATGCCTGCAGTCTCAACGAAGTTCGACACGAGCGGCGCATTCGGCGCCGAGGTGGTCATCCACGGGCTCGACGCCGTACGCAATGCACTCGAGGAGATCGGTACCGAGGTGCGGCGTGCCTTCGACCGTGAGCTGCGCCAGGCCGTCACGACGGTCGCCAGGACGGCGGCCACCCAGATTGACTCGCGCACCGGGGCGACGGCGGCCGGCTACCAAGTCAAGCGTCGCGGCAGCGCCTATCGCATCGCCAACCGCACCCGCGGCGCCGCCATCCTCGAGTTCGCCGGCAAGGTGAACCCGCAGGGCACCTGCCCGCAAGGCGCCTCTCTCATCCGTACCCTCGACGAGAAGTACGGCCGCCCCGGGCGCGTGCTTTGGGAGTCGTGGGACACGATGCAGCCCTGGGTCATCGACCGCGTGCGCCAGATCGTCGACGACGCCGAGTTGACGATCGAGAGCGCAGGAGTCTGAGCCATGGCTGTCGTCCTCAACATCCTCTCCAAGTTCGACGACCGCGGTATCAAGAGCGCGCAGCGCAACCTCGCCAAGCTCGGTAGTTCGGCCAAGGGCTTTGCCGGTTCGACAAGCGCCGATCTCGTCAAGGCGGGCGCGGGCCTGCAGAGCTTCGGCGACGGCATGGTCAAGACCGGCCGGTCGCTGACCATGGGCCTCACCCTCCCCCTGGCCGCTATCGGCGGCGTCGCGGTGCGCGAGTCGGTGAAGTTCGAGAGTGCCTTCGCCGGCGTGCGCAAGACCGTCGACGCCACGGAGGCAGAGTTCGCGAAGCTCAAGACCGGCATCCGCGACATGGCGAAGGAGATCCCCGCGAGCCGCGAGGCGATCGCTGGCGTCGCCGAGGCGGCTGGGCAGCTCGGTATCAGCAAGGAGCACATCCTCAGTTTCACCCGCACGATGGTCGACCTCGGCGAAGCGACAAACCTGACGAGCGACGAAGCTGCTACCAGCCTCGCGCGCTTCGCGAACATCGTCCAAATGCCGCAGGAGAGCTTCGACCGCCTTGGCTCCTCGATTGTCGCCCTCGGCAACAATATGGCGACGACCGAGTCCGAGATCGTCTCCATGGGCATGCGCATCGCCGGCGCCGGGTCGCAGGTCGGCATGACCGAGCCGCAGATTATGGCCGTCGCAGCCGCGCTGTCTTCGGTCGGCATCGCCGCCGACGCAGGCGGGACCGCGATCTCCAAGACCATGATTGGTATCGAGGCTGCGGTGCAGAGCGGCGGCGACCAACTCAGACTCTGGGCCGAGACGGCCGGCATGAGCGCCAGCGAGTTCGCCGCTGCCTGGAAGAGCGACCCGGCGGCGGCGCTGAACGCCGTCATCACCGGACTCGGCCAGATGGAGGAGCAGGGCGGCTCGACGCTCACGCAGCTCGAGGCGCTCGGCATCACGGAAGTGCGCCAGCGCGACGCCCTGCTGCGCGCTGCTGGCGCCGGCGACCTGCTTACCAGCGCGCTCAAGATCTCAGGCGACGCCTGGGGCGAGAACAACGCCCTCGCGAAAGAGGCTGCAGAGCGCTACAAGACCACAGAATCGCAGCTCTCCATCCTGCGCAACCGCGCGACAGACGCGGCGCTGACCATCGGCGAGCAGCTGGCGCCCTCATTCCTCGGCGTCGTCAAGAGCCTCACCCGCCTCGCCGAGGGGTTCACGAAGCTGCCCCGCGGCTTGCAGGGCTTCATCGTGAAACTGGCCCTCGCCGCAGCCGCAGCGGGACCTCTCCTGATGGTCTTCGGCAAGATCACGCGCTCTGCTGGGACGCTCGTGAAGACTATCGGCAACATCGGGCTCGCCTTCGGTAAGAACGCCGAGGCGGCGCCGCTCTACGCGCGCGCCATCGCCGGCGTGACCAAGAACGCCGGCAAGCTCGGCAAGGCCTTCCTCGAGAACGTCAAGAGCATCGGCAAGCAGTCCGCCGCCCTGGTCGTCAGCGCGGCGAAGAGCGTTGCCCACACCGCGGCCACGGTCGCATCACGCGCCGCGCAGCTCGCCGCTGCTGCGGCCTCGAAGGTCTGGGCCGCCGCGCAGTGGCTCCTCAACGCGGCCATGAGCGCCAACCCGATCGGCCTCGTCGTGGTCGCCATCGCAGGCCTCGTCGCTGCTTTCGTCATCGCCTGGAAGAAGAGCGAGACCTTCCGTAAGATCGTGATCGCGGCATGGAACGCGATCAAGGCCGCGGCAAAGCGCGTCTTCGACTGGATCGCCTCGTACCTGCGGCGCTGGATCTCCACCGTGCGCACCGTGCTGCGCGGTATCGGTGCGGTCGCCGATTGGGTGCGCGGGCAGTGGAACCGGATCCGCGACGGCGCCGCCTCGGCGTTCAACTCGATCGTGAGCTTCGTGCGCGGCCTGCCCGGCCGTATCAAGAGCGCGGTCGGCAGCGGCGCGCGCCTGCTCTACGGTTTCGGAGCCGACATCCTGCGTGGCGTCTGGAACGGCATGAGTTCGATCGCCGGCTGGCTCAAGGACCGCATCTATGGATTCTTCAAGAACCTGCTGCCCGGCTGGGCGCGGAAGGCGCTCGGTATCGACTCGCCGTCCAAGGTCTTCGCCGCTCTCGGCGTGCAGGCCGCCCAGGGCATGGCGGTCGGCCTCGACGCCGGCGCCAAGCTCGTGTCCGCGGCAGCCGAGCGCCTCGCCGGCGCGAGTCTCGGCGGCGGGCAGCTCGCCGTCTCGCTCGCCGGCGCGGGCCCCGCCGGCGGCTCAGTCGTCATCGGCGCGGGCGCCGTGCAGGTCACCGTCAACGTCAGCGGCGGCGGCGACCCGGCCGCCCT
>Ga0172381_10005177_pt1 | contig 13310 bp, 14 predicted proteins | sample Leawel6488metaG_FD_119754 | JGI IMG/M metagenome (GOLD analysis project Ga0172381, IMG submission 119754) | Leachate microbial communities from a municipal landfill in Southern Ontario, Canada - Leachate well 64-88 metaG | ecosystem: Engineered > Solid waste > Landfill > Unclassified | place... | reverse complement strand
GCCGCACAGAGCATGACTGTCCTCTTCTTCTGGTGTGCATTCGTGCCATAGTTATACCTCCGGTTAATATGTAAGTCCAGAAAAGTGCAGTATGCTTACTGACTCTCTGTAATCCCAAAGCCTGTAGTTTTGAGGCCGTGCCAGTTTTGGCACGTCGGACTTACATCTGTCAGCACCAATTAAAAGTGCTGTCTTACTATTGGAGGGGAGGGATAATAAATGGTATGGGTAATAAAAGGGGGCCAATATCTATTCTTCAGTTATTTTTAGGTGTTCAATGACACCAGCAAAAATTTGTAAAAACGTTTCCAGATTCCTCTCATCTTTAAGAGAGGATATGAGAAATGCCTGCCATGCGTTGATATATTCTTCTTTTATCGTAATACCTGAAATTTGATTTAAATTTTCCAAAAGTTCTTGTCGTTTATGAATATCTGAATAATAGGGAGTGATTTTTAATCGATCAAATTGGACATAGATCAGTCCATCTGTCTGAAAATTAAACGGTGAAGAAACATATTCCCCATTCAGGAAAATTTTATTGCTGGTTCCATTCTTTATTCCATTTCCAAAGTTGTAATCTATCTTTTTCTGCTCCAACCACCCGAATATTTTCTCCATAATCTGTTTGTCGGATATTCCCTGGCGCGTCTCAAGTTCTGAGAGAAATGATTCTTTATCCCAATTTTTTCGAAGGGATGTACTCTTGTTTATAACAGCCTGAGTTGTCTGCCCAATAACTCGTGGAACCAATGTTTTTAAATTTTCACCAGTGAATTGTTTGACCTCGACTGCAAGAACCACTACATCATCATTTAGTTTCTCATTCAGGAATTCTACGATTCTCCTGAGCTCTTTTGGTATTTCATCAGCAACAAAAAGGAGTCTCACTTTCCCCGCTTTTAAATTACTCTTAACCAGTTCCCAAGTGTTTTCATAGTCCGTTTCCGGGCCAAGTGCATCCCGCATTACTTGTTCCGGGATTCGGCCCTGTGTGGAATTTTTCTGTTCGAACTGTGCCTTGATTTCCGAAACATCCCAATATTCAATGCCGTTTGCTGCATAATCCAGCATCTGTGCCACGACTTCACGGCGGGCCCGTGTATCGGTACTTCGTTTTACTTCGACAAATGTGGGAATTCCGTCCTGATCAATGAAAAGGTGATCAAGGGACCATCGGTATACTGCGGATTTTTCATCCTGAACCCCCTGCTCCCTTGCGATTAACAACCATCTGCGCGGATTTTCACAGTCTATCTGATCGCCGGCAAGGATCTTTGGATAATCAGCGAGAAGTTTCTGGAACAAATCTTCGGAATCGTATTTTTCTTCCCGCAACTCTACCAGTTTATTATCCTGAATCAAAAAAATCACGCCAGACATATCTATCTATATCATTTTACATTCGATAAATGGAAATCGAAATTATCCTGTGTGTTGAATTGGTATTATTGGATAAACCAAAAAAACCTGTTTGGAGGCGCCCCCTCTTTCTTTGTGACGCACCTGGGGGCTGCCGCCCCCGCCGCGTGGGCGTCCCCCGGTTGCGATGATGCTGTATATTACCTGCAACAGTTTTGATTTCAAGGCATGTTTATGAGTAAAAGTAATACTCACACTATCGCAATTGCGCCCCGTCCCCCTTGGGGGACTGGTGGCGCAAGAGGGGGGATCCGGGGCATGAAAACCTCGTTTTCACGTATCGCAGCAATTAAAATTTTCTCACGCTTCTTCAAAAGTCAGGGTCAGAACCTCGCCCGTTGCGGCGGTAATCTCAACTGAGCTTCCCCGAGTTACAAAAACTACCTGACGTTGCGGTTTATCGTGTATAGGTCCTGTTAATGTAATTGTACAGAAATATCCGACTGAAGTTTTGCAGACTCGTAAGTATAGCGAACGAAGTAAATCCAAAATCAGCACCTCGAATTAAAAGAAGATAAAGAGTACTGGTTATGTGTGAAGATATTTGTTATCCTTTTAGTTTAGGATGTGGAAATTCGGCCAATCGGGGAGATGTCAGGGAATCTGTATGTTCGTTTTGGTACTGATGGCCAAAAATGAATTTGACCCCCCCCTTCTTCAGCGCGTTAGTATATTATCCGGCACCTCTTTTGCCAGCTTCAGCCTGCCGATCAGCAGCCAGCCGGAAAGGCACACGAACCCGACCGTCGCGTAGATCGCCCCGAGAATGAAGACGAGGTTATGTGCATCAAGGGAGGCGATGAGTATCCCGGCACTCCCAAAGACAAGGCCGAAACAGTTGATGAGTGCCGATGCGGAACCGGTATCTTCCCTCTGCTGTTCGAGCATGAGGAAAGCACCGGGCGACCGCACGCAGCTGCCCATCAGGGTCGCCGGGAAGAGGGCAAGCGCAAAGACAAGGGGGCCCATGCCGCCGGCAAGGCAGATCAGGGCACCACCCAGGATCATTACGGTAAAACAGGAGACGATGATGGTCCTGCGGGAGAACGAGCGGGAGAGCCTGAGGTAGAGCAGGGGGCCGGCGATCATGGCGATGGCGTTTATTGCAAAGTAGAAACTGAACCACTGTTCCGAGAGCCCGAACCCGTCTTCGTAGATGTACGAGGAATCGGCAATGAACGCAAGAGACGCTACGCTGACAAGCGAGAAGACGATAAGGAGCGAGGTAAACCCGGGGTTTTTCAGCACGATCCCGAGCCTGCGGACGGACTGCGTCATGGTGCCGGTGTACCGCGACGGGATGGTCTCCGTAAGCAGCAGGCCGCCGGCAAGAGAGACGATCCCGATGAAACCGAGTACTACAAAGAGGCCCCGCCACGAGGTATAGGGGAGCATGAACGCGCCAAGCACCGGGGCGACGGCGGGCGAGATGACGACCATGGACTGGACGACGGCAAGTACGGACTCCTGTTTTCGTCCCTCGTACAGGTCTTTTACCATGGCGGTTGCGACTGCGGAAGCGGCACTGCCCCCGACCGCCTGGAGGATCCGAAAGAAGATCAGGTGCCAGATGTCCCACGATACTGCGCAGGCCACGCTTGCGGCAATATACAGCACAAGCCCGGTGAGCAGGACCGGACGGCGGCCGTACTTGTCGGAGAGCGGTCCCCAGAAGAGCATCCCGAGGGAAAAGAAGACAAAGAAGAGGATCAGGGTAAGGTTCGTGAGGTCAACGGAAACCCCGAAGTAGTTCCCCATTCCGGGAAGGGCGGGAAGGTAGAGATCGGTGGAGAGTGGGACAAAGGCGGAGAGCAGTGCGATGAGCGCGATGAGGCCCCGGTCGCCAAGGTACTTCTGGCGGGGACTGCTTTTGGGAACTTCGGCGATTATGGGATCCATTGCTGCTTCACGGCTGGTACGGTTTTTTTCAGGAAAATAATTTGTCCGGGAACAGGTTTAGGGTTTGCACCGGAGACCTGTGGCCGGAGCGGGCCGGGAGCAGGGGACAGGCCGTGCAAAAAATTTCCGCTCGGTTCCGCAGCTTTTTACTCATACGAAACAAACGGGAGGGTACGATGGACGACCCTGCCCGAGACTCAACAGAGGACGAGGATCTTATCCTGTTCCGGGACTGTTTCTCGGTAAAATATATCCAGTCCGCTGCCCTCTTCTGCCGTCTCGGGTTTGCCATAGAGTCCGGTTACGCCCGGACCGGTTCAGTGTCTGCCGATGAGCGGCTCCGACATGAGGCGTTTATCCTCAACGCAATATTCTCGTCCGTGGCGTTTTTAGAGTCTACCATCAACGAGCTCTGGTCCGATGCAGCTGACAACGCGTATTTCTTCCCCGATGAAAAGAACGAAGCGCTGTTGCGGGCGGTCGGGGAGAAATGGAACAATGAGAATTACTTTGACCGCACCCCGCTGCCGGTCAAGTACCAGAAAGTCCTGGAGATCGGCAATAAACCCCTGTTTCCTGAGGACGACCCGGTCTTCTACGGGATAAAGGACCTGATTGCGATCCGGAACTACCTGATGCATTACCGGCGCGAATGGGTGACTATCCAGACCGGTAACACTCCCGCTGCCGGCTCCGGGGCCCCTGCCGATAAATTCGAGCAGCACCTCAGGGACCGGTTCAGGGAAAACCCGCTCGCCCCAACGAACCTGCCGTTCTTCCCGGACCGGTGCCTTGGACACGGGTGTGCGGAATGGGCGGTAAATACCAGTCTTTCGTTCACCGACCGGTTCTTTGATGCTCTTGGCCTTCCCACATCCTACGAGGGAATAAAAAAGGAACTGCGGACGAGATGACCGGACGGGACACCCCGCCGGATCCTCGCGTGTACATATCCCGTTGTGATCCCGTCCGGGAAAATTATAAAAAAAAGGATGCCAGCGGTATATGACCGGGAAAGTTACCGCTTCTTTCCCCTTTTCTTCTTTGGCTCGTCCTTAGCCATGGACATCAGATCGATGATATAACTGCCCTCTTCCCCGCCGACACTCACGATCCGCTCGTCGCTTTTGGCCATCTTGTCGATGTTGAGCTCGTAGGTGCCCGGGCCCACGATCCGGATCGTCTCGACCCGATCGAACATCTCGACTTCTTTCTTCGCCTTACCCTTTATTTTGGGTTCGACAACTTCGAGAACTTCTTCCTGTGACTCGTCCGCGATCTCCTCGATCGACTTTTCGTCGAGTACATCCTTGTTGATCTCGGACTCTTTCACGTAGAGGAACTTCTTGCCGCCGCAGCTCGCGCAGCCTTTCAGAATCTCGGTTGACCCGTCCTTATATTCCCTGCCGCATTTCGTGCACTTGTGTGGCATGATCTCCCCGGTAATCAGGCGAAGTTCTGGATCATCTTCTCGTACAGCTCTTCCGTGTTCCGGCCTTCAAGACCAGATATCGCAACGACCGGGTGCTGCGGGAAGGCGCTCCGGATCCGTGACGGGGCAGCCTCGGGCAGATCGATCTTGTTTGCAACAATGATCACCGGAAGGTTCCTGCTCTCGATGATCCCCACCATCATGATATTGACCTGCATGAAGGGGTCAAGGGTCGAGTCCAGCATGTAGATGACCCCGTCGATATCCTCGCGCAGCCAGTGCATCGCTTCGGCAACGCCTTCGGTCGCTTCCCGGGCCCGGATAATTGCCTCGTCTTTTTCCATCCCGTAATCCAGAAACTCGTGATAATCGATCTTGGTCGTAACCCCAGGGGTATCCACGATATCGATCGTCACCGTATGGCCGTTTGCTCCCGAGATCACGATATCATCGCGCTTCCTGGCCCTCCGGGTCTCGTGTGGGATCTCGCTGACCGGCCCGACCGCATCGCCAGTCCAGTCCCGGGCGATCCGGTTCGCGAGCGTCGTCTTGCCGGCGTTTGGCGGGCCGTAAATCCCGATCCGGGTCCGCTTCTTCTTGAAAAACCGCCTGAGAAATATGGATAATTTCTTCTTTGCATTCCCTAATCTCTTGGAAAATGTCGTCATAGGGCCCCTCGTTTTGTCTTTATGGTGTGCTGGTACAATCGATTCACCATCAATCGTTAGTAATGTTTAGAGACGGTTCTTTATTATGTTTCTTGTAACGCCCGTCAGGGAGCTCCCGTGATATCCTTTCGGGATATTTTTCCTATTACCCGGCCGCATTGTTTTTCGCCGCAGCCAAATTGTATTTATACAAGGGGCGGAAAGGATGCTAATTGTAATCATCAGCCAGGCACTTTTTAGGAGGTGACTCATGAAAAAGACAACCAACACGATCCGGTTTGAAACCCGTGTCCCGTTAAGCGAAGTGATGAAACGCAACCCGACCATGATCAGCATGGAGGCCACTGTCGCAAAGGCAGCAAAAATCATGTGCCTCGAAGAGGTAGGGAGCGTCATTATCCTTGAGAGGAACAAGCCGATTGGCATTGTTACCGAGGAGGATATCAACTGCAAGGTGGTGGCAAAGGATCTCAAACCAAGCACAGTTCAGGTGAGTACAATCATGAGTACGCCACTCATTACGGTGAGTGCGGACAAGACGGTAATCGATGCAGCCCAGATGATGGTCAAGCACAAGGTCAGAAGACTCCCCGTTGTCGACAAGAGCGGCAAGGTCATTGGTATTGTGACCGTACGGGATCTCCTGACCGTTTCAAACGAACAAAACGAGATCCTCACCGATCTTATCGAGATCAACCGGGAGGAGCATATCGAAGTGGGCATGTGCAATCGATGCAGTCAGATGTCTGATGATCTTAAGCGTGTGGACGGCGTCCTGCTCTGCCCCCGCTGCCGTGAGGAGGACACCCTTACATGAAGACAGCACGGGATTTCATGATCGAGATTCCTGTGCTGAACTGTCATGACGGGATAACAAAAGCACGGCAGATCTTAAGAGACGACCGGTTCCGCGAGGTCTACGTCACCGGTATCAAAAAGGATCTGCTGGGGTACGTCGATATCACGGATGCCCTGCGGGTGACCGCGACGAAGTCGAACGTGACCGTTGAGGGATTCGTGAAGGATGCGGCGAGCGCCGGCCCGGAGACCTCCATCGAGAGCGTGGCAAAAGCCATGCGGGAGTTCCGGACCGACAGCGCCGCGCTCATCGATCCCGGCCGCCATATCCTTGGCGGGGTGCTCCTCTCCGACCTGTTCCCGGTTATCATCACAAGAAACGAACTTTCGGGCCGGGTCAGCACCCACATGTCAAAGCAGATCACGACTGTAAATCCGACAGATACGCTCCAGCAGGTCTACGCGAAGATCGTGGAGAGCGGGTTTACGGCATTCCCGGTCATCAAAAAGAAGCGGCTTGTCGGCCTTATCTCCCGCCGCGACCTGATCCGGTCGGGCGGGGTGCGGTCGGCGATTGCCCAGAGCAGCACAAAGACGGTCGAGGATGTGATGGCACAGGAGGTCGTTACGGTCTCGGGCGGTGCGCCGCTGTCCGATGCGGCCCGGCTCATGGTCGACAACGATGTGAGCCGGCTTCCGGTCCTTGACGGTATGACCCTTGTGGGAATCCTCGACCGGCACGATGTCCTTGCCGGGCTCGCGTAACACGTTAAGGAATCCCTGATACGGAGATAACGATGCAACCGGGATCGGCACGCGACGAAGGCACGATACAAAAACCACGAACGTCACGAGGCACAAGAAACAATCTGGACAACCAACCCCGGACTCCAACGGGCCGGAAACGAACAGGATAAAAAGGAGCCGGCCGGGATGCAGCACCCGCGCAATCGGTGTGGATGATGGGTGCGGCACCGGACTGGCGCAGACAACAAAAAAAACGGAGGAACGTTGACGAACCAGAACGGGCGGGCCACCAAGCAGGGTGACCGGCTCTTAAAAATGCAGGGAAAATTCGATCGGGGCCCGGTCGAGTTCAAATCCCACATTGTACAGCAGGAAGGCGAGGTGATGTCGATCGCGACACGGGACGTCATTTCCGTACCGCCAACGCAGAATATTATCAGCGCAGTGGCGACGATGACGAACTGCGGGTTTCGCCGGCTGCCGGTAACCGATGCCGGTACTAAGAAACTCCGGGGGATCGTTACCTCAGGCGATGTGATCAACCTCATGGGCGGGGGTGACAAGTACAAGCTTGTCAGGGTCCGGCACCAGGGGAACCTTTCCGCCGCGGTCAACGAGAGCGTTCGCACGATCATGACCGCAAAACCCGAGGCGCTCCCGCACGATGCGCATATCGTTGACGCGCTGGAAATTATCGTGAAGAAAAAGATCGGGGGGCTCCCGATTGTCGACAATGACGGTGTGCTGATCGGTATTGTAACCGAGCGGGACGTGCTCAGGATGCTTGCCTCGGAGCACAGCCCGCTCTTTGTCGAGGATGTCATGAGTTCCGCCCTGCGGGTGACCGCTCCAGACAGCCCGATTGCAACCGTGACCCAGGATATGACAAAGTTCCGGTTCCGCCGGCTGCCCGTCGTGAGTAACGACGTGCTCTTTGGCATCATCACCGCGACCGATATCATGCGGTACCTGGGGAGCCGGGAAGTATTTGCCCGGCTCACCACCGGAAACATCGCGGAGGTCATGGCTCTCCCGGTGCGGACGCTTATGGCCGGCGACCTGTTCACCACCACCCCGGAGACGCCCGTCAACGAGGCGGCCCGGGAGATGCTCAGGAAAAACATCGGGGCGCTGCCGGTCATCGAGAACTCGCGCCTTATCGGCCTCGTGACGGAATTCGACCTTGTGAGGGCGTTTTCCGAGGAGTGATGGTTATGACAGCCAGTTACCTTATCGCACGAGACGTGATGAGTACGCCGGTCTTTGCCGTTTCCCCCGGAGACACCGTAGCCCACGCCCGGAACCTGATGGTGCGGCATACTATCTCGCGGGTTCTTGTCATGGATGCGGGAAAACTCACCGGAATACTCACGAAAAAAGACATCGGGTACCATCTCCAGCAGCAGGGTGCTGCCTGGCGGAGGCGTCCGCCCGATCAGATCCCGGTGGGCGAGTATGCGACTCCCGATCTGGTGGTCGCAGCGCCCGATACCCTGCTCCGGACCATTGCCGGGATCTTCCTCGCGAAAAACATCGGCTGCGTGCCGGTGGTGGATCACGGAACAGTCACCGGGATCGTTACCCGGAGCGATCTGATGAAATCCGCCCTTGTTGCCGGCCTCAAAGGTACGGTACGGGACGTGATGGAGGATGCAGTGACCGTCAACCGCTGGCACTCGCTCGCTCACGTGATTGCGCTCATGAAAGAGCGGGACGAGAAACTGGTGGTGATCAATAACGATGGATCTATGGCCGGTATCATTACGGAGACCAACCTTGCGTTCCACGATGAGGGCCGGAAACGATCCGGGGTGATACAGGAGGACGTACCTCTCAGAAGACATGAAAATTTCAGTATTGGGGGCGGATCGGATTCTCCGGAGAATGTCCCGGTGACCGCAGGCGACGTGATGACCAGCCCGGTGATCACGGTCGCCCCGGAAAGATCGCTCCCGTATGCAGTCGAACTGATGCAAAAAGAACAGGTCAACAACCTGGTTGTCGTCGAACACGACACCCTTGTGGGGATAATAAGACGTGATGATATCATTAAGGAAGTGGCGAAATGACAAAAGAACTGTTTGTTAAAGATATCATGGCAAAACCAACGACCATATCCAAATCAGCAAAAATCACCGAAGCGCTCGATAAGATGCTTGACGAGGGAATCGACCCCTTGATTGCGCTCAACAATAATTCGGTTGTCGGTACGGTTTCCCGGCAGGCCATCGCGGAGAAGCTGGGCAGCAAGCAGAATACTGCCCTTGCGCCGACCGCCATCCACGTGGCAAGCGTTGTCGAGGAGGATTTCACGAGTGTCTACCCCGATGAGAACACGAATGTGCTCGTCCCCCTGCTCCAGAGGTACAAGCTGGTGGTCGTGTACGACAGCGACCATAACCTGATCGGTCAGGTGACGGCAATCGACCTGTTAAAGAAGTACCCGCACGAGGGCAGTATCGACGGGGCGATGGAACGAGCGGTTACTATCGAAGCGGATGAGCGGGTCGTCCACCTCCGGCGCCGGATGCTGGACGATGCGATCTCCCGGTTTGTCGTGACCACCAACGATAAGATTACCGGCATCGTGACCGAGACTGACGTGGCGGTTGCGATGAGGAAGTTCCGGGAGACGGTAAAAGACCAGCACCAGGATCACCGGATCCGCAACCTGCTCGTGAGGGATATCATGAGCGCCCCGCTGATCTCGCTTGACATCGGTGCGGATTACCATGAGCTGGTCGAGCTGATGGTTGCAAAGAATATCAGCACGGTGCCAATCACCGACAAGGGAAAACTTGCCGGTCTCGTGACCCGACGGTCGCTCGTGCACGCGCTGTAAGGACTGCCCGGCAAGTCCTTTCCTTTTTTTTTGATTTTTTTACTGGCGTCCTGGTTTTGTGAGCCGGGATCATGGTGGACGCGGGACGGGTGCATCACATATTTTCCCCCAATGACCCCCCTGTCATATTCACCGGAAAATTAAAGGGGTAAAAGATATCATTTTCTCTCTAAAATCTGGTGCAAAAATCAGGATCCTTATAACAATTTTTGACGCATTGAAATATGGGGGTCATTGGGGGAAAACATGCAGATTTCTCCCTATAATTGTGCAATCCAATTTTCCCCTTTGACCCCTCACTGTCACACCCCGGGACGTTCTCTGCTCCATACGTTCGTTCTGCTCAGGTAATCTTCCGATAGTGGTGAGAGTGGTATATTGGAATGCATCTGTTCGGTCCTCTCCCGTCTCTATACTTAGTATGCGGGGCGACCGATTGCAGGTGATTGTCCTTCAGGTGCGGGTTTTAGTGATGCAGTCCATGTGTTATTGCTCGTCTTTATGGTACAGCGCAAGGAAAACGATGGTGTCAGCGTCCCGATCGTAAAAGTAGGATAACCTGAATGGGGGAATGTAGACTTCGCGGGTCTGTTTCCGACAATATCGCATCGGCTTTCCGACTGCAGGGTCGCCGATTATTTTTTAGCATCTGCTGTTTTACCCGGTCCTTGAGTTGCGCATCCTTAATCTTGTGGATGGTCTTTCTCAAAGTGCGGATCGTATGCGACTGTTACCATGAGGCCAGTTTATCGGTAAATTTGTCTGCGGTCTTTTGTGTGAACGTTCCTTTCCGGTATTCCTCAAATGCCTGTTCGGTCTTTTCGGCAAACAGGAGACCCTCTTTTAAGGCCGGTTCGAGTTCGGCAAGTGGTTTGAGGATGTACCGTTCACCATCCCTGATGATGAGGAGTCTTTCTCCTTCTGGAAGATCTACCCGCATCGAAGCGGGGATTACGATCTGGCCTTTGGAACTCATACGGGTAATAGCGACATCCATAGACAATCAGTAAGATTAATCTTACGCGTGGGGATATGAGGGATTGGATGCTGACCTCCTGATTTATATTCTTAGGAAACGGGGCCGAGACTTACACTAACTAAAAGAACGCTCTTTTTGGGTTGCCGCCTTTTGCCAGCGTGGGCATCCCCCGGTTGCGATGATGCCAATAATAAACATCATCGCTAAAGCGCAGGGGCGGTGCGGGGGGGACAGGCACGGTTCCCTCAGTTCCTTCGGTCTGATATTTTACAGATAAATATGAAAAGTGCTAGGGACATCACAGCATTTGGTAAGTGTCCCAGTGTCTGTTTAATTTTACCAATGGGTGCTACTTAAACAAGCTAATAATCCTTTTTTATGATGAACTATTTATTACTCGACAAACTAAAAGTTGCATATACGGTGAAATCTTTATGCAGTCAACCAATTTTGGGAGACCGGTACTCAAATCAATAACACCTAACAAATTGCTATCCTTTGGTGGTGATTCTAATCCGATAGATTTGAAAAACCTTAATATTATTATCGGGCCGAATGGATCTGGCAAATCAAATTTGATTGAGGTAATAAATTTACTCAGATCCTCCCCCTTAGATATGCGGTCAGTTATTCGTAAGGGTGGCGGAATCCGAGAATGGATATGGAAGGGAGAATCTAATGCTGTTGCCTCGATAGATGCAGTAATTGATAATCCTAAAGGGCAACAACCTCTTCGCCACATCATCTCATTTCATGAGGACAATCAAAAATTTTGTCTTGATGATGAATCTATTGCAAATGAGCATTCGTATCTAGGGGATAACACAAAACCCTATTTTTTTTATTCATATAACAAGGGTGCGCCACTAGTAAAAAAATTTGAAAATGATCCCGAACGACAACTAACAGAGGAAACTGTCGAAAAAGATATCTCAATATTATCTCAAAGGCGAGACCCTGATAACTATCCTGTTATTTCCTATCTCTCAACAGTATATGCCCAAATTCGAATATACCGAGAATGGACATTTGGACGGAATGCAGTGTTTCGCGAACCTCAAAAAGCAGATATGCGAAACGACATATTAGAAGAGGATTTTTCTAATCTTGGATTATTCCTAAATCGTTTAGAGAGAATACCTAAAGTAAAAAAAGCTATTCTCGAAGGTTTGCGTGATTTTTATGAAGGATTTGATGATTTTGGGATCTCTATTGAAGGTGGAACAGTTCAAGTATTTTTCACTGAAGGTAATTATTCGATTCCCGCCACTCGGTTATCTGATGGAACCCTCCGCTATTTGTGTCTCTTAGCCATTTTATGCGACCCCAAACCCCCATCTCTTATTTGCATTGAAGAACCAGAATTAGGACTTCATCCGGATATTATTCCCCGAATTGCAGATTTGTTCAAAGAGGCCTCACATCGTACACAGCTGATTGTTACCACACATTCAGATATCCTTGTCGATGCTATGACGGATCAGCCTGAATCCCTAATTGTGTGTGAAAAACATTCTGGAAAAACCATAATGAAGCATCTTGACCCCGCAGGAATTGGTAACTGGGTTGAAAAATATCGCCTCGGTGAACTTTGGACAAGAGGAGAACTTGGGGGGACCCGTTGGTGACAATTACAATATATGTAGAGGGTGGTGGGGATAGCAAAGAATTACACTCGCGGTGTCGTGAAGGTTTTCGCAAATTAATCGAGAAATGTGGCTTTCAAGGATCTATGCCTAAAATTATCGCGTGTGGTGGTCGTAGCCAAACCTTTGAAATGTTCCAGATTGCCAATTCAAACCAAAATGGCGATGCTATTCTATTAGTTGATAGTGAGGAGCCTGTATCTGGTGATGACTTCACTCCAAATTCATCGATAGGATGGGATCATTTGGGTAATACGGATCATTGGAGTCGTCCTGCCAATGCACGCAATAACCAAGCTCAAATAATGACTACTTGCATGGAATCTTGGATCATGGCAGACCATCAAGCGATAAGGAATTTTTACGGATCATGTGTGCATGAAACCTCTTTGTTTCCTGTTCAGAATCTCGAAACAAGATTGAGGCATGACGTTCAATCACAACTTGTCCACGCTACAGCAAATTGCGGAGTAAACCGAGGTTATAAAAAAGGTGAACACTCCTTCAAATTATTATCTTCATTAAACCCCGATACGCTTAGTAATCATCTCAAGAATTTTCATCGCTTTCGACAAACATTGGGTGAAGTGCTTACGGATTAGATTGCATTTTCTTTTCCTACAATTTCATCAGATTTTGGATTCATCTACAGGTACGAAGTTGGGCACATCCCCCCAAACACTTATTACCCCAACCCTACCATATTATGAAGCACCATTCATGGAGCAGCGGAAACATCCGTTGCGAGTGTCTGAGAAGATGCGAGATTCCTCTGTTGAGGTAGCCAAGCCTGGTATGGCGCAGGTTTGCTAAACCTGTGTCCCCTTGGGACTCGAGGGTTCAAATCCCTCCCTCAGCGCTTCAAAGAGACAATCTC
>Ga0172381_10005176_pt1 | contig 13311 bp, 13 predicted proteins | sample Leawel6488metaG_FD_119754 | JGI IMG/M metagenome (GOLD analysis project Ga0172381, IMG submission 119754) | Leachate microbial communities from a municipal landfill in Southern Ontario, Canada - Leachate well 64-88 metaG | ecosystem: Engineered > Solid waste > Landfill > Unclassified | place... | reverse complement strand
ATCCTGTTTAACAGATCTTTCAATAACACCTCGCATCTGAATATCAGATAATATACTATGACCATCTTTTGTATATTTGGTCAACATATTATCCTTAAAAATAGTTGTTGTTGATCCTTTAGGTCCAAATGATGATATTAGACAATCTTTAAGAAAGTCTAAAGTTTCTAGTTGAACTTGTCTTAATTTTTCTTTTCCCACTACATTTGAAATAATCATATTCATCCTCCTTAAATTATCCTAATATTTGTATTTTAGACATATCATATGGAGATATTATATTAGTGGCATTCTTATCACTAATTAATCCTTCTATTATGACAATAGGTCTCAATTTATTATTAGGGTCAAATTCAGTATTAAATTTATAATCTAATACATAAATATTTTTCTTTATTAACCCTTTATAGTTGAGAATATCTTTATAATTTTTTATAAAGATAGTATCATATTTTGTTATATCGATTTTGTTTAAATGTTGAGCAACAAAACTATTTATCTTTTCATTTTTAAACAATGTTGTTAAATATTCTTGCTCTCTAACATCACTACATAATATATCGATATCAACAGCATCAGATGCATACATTATATATATTAGATCTAATATCTTATTAGGTGTTGACAATCTTAATATTGCATCATATTCTTGTTTCATAAATTGATCCCTAAGACTATTTCGATTAGGTTGATAATTTTCTTTAAGTATAATACTTAAAGGATTCTCATCGGTTCTGGTTAATAATAGATATATAATATACCAATCTTTTTCTCTTAGAATACTATCATATATCATTTCAGGATTATTATATTTTTCTTTTAATAACTTCATTAAACCTAAATCTATGTCTATAAAACAATCAAAAGGCATTAACAAAGTATTAGATGTTATCACTTATCTCACCTTCTTTTTTGAAAGTAATAGGATAGACATGTTTTTATGCATGTCTATCCTATATAGTTTAACCCATTTGACTTGCTATATCATCTACGGTGCCGGAAGAAAAGTTCTTTTCTGATGGTTTACTGTTGTTGAAAAACGATTTACCGGATGATTCTGATCCTTTACCACCTTTAAATTCAACACCAAGTTTTGCTGCTATTAATCCAAGTTTAGTATTAACTCTGGAATTTTCAAACTTAGAACTGTCAATAACACTATATGCAGTGGCATAAGTCATAGCCGTATAGTATTGTTCAAGTAATGTTTTAAGTTGATCCAATTCAATATTTTCATAATATACGATATCGAATTCTGATGTTTTCTCATCAAAGTTTCTGATACCATAATGGAACTTAGTTTTAAATTCATAAACATAACTTGATTCAACAGCACCCGTTGTTTCATTTACTTTTCTTATAACTAAACATGGATTTAAAACGCCAAACTCTTTTCCATTAGAAATAGATACGAGTCCACCTTTAATATCAACTCCAAGATTGTTATACAATTCTGGATTTTCTTGAAATTTAAGGATTTCGTTCAATAAGATTCTGGCTTTGGTATGCGTTATATAAGCAGTTCCGGCATTCTTATAGTCGAATGATACTGTATCATTATTACTCTTATTAGCAGGAGCTATTGAAACTTTTAGAATACCCGCCCAATATGAGAAAGTTAATGCCGATGGGTCTACTCCTTCAAGATTACTCATTCTATAAGGAGAGTACACTGAAGGTTGATATTCCTTATCATCTTTCTTATTGTTTTCATAATTGTTATAATCTCCTAATGCCATTATATTTTCCTCCTTAAGGTATATTTATCTTTATAAAAATGTTGGAAGGGTTGTAAAAAATAAAATAAGCGTATAGCTTTCACTATACGCTTAATTGGTTAATAATTTTGTTCGGGGTATTCAACCCATAATCCATAAAACTTTTTAGAATAGACTTTCTTTTTACCAAGATCATCCCGGAGTATATTATATTTGCCCCGAAGAGTGCTCCATCTTTCAGCTTCACTCTCGCTCAATTTTTCAGTGGCTATATAATCGTCTATGATGGAAATTCGAAGATTTATTTGTCTCAACATAAGTAATGCTGTATCTACATCATCAATATTTCGAATACGCATATTATACTCATACAATTCATCTTCAAGATTTCGCATTCCTTTAACTTTCATCCCTCTAACAATTTCATTAACACCTTTAAATTCGAGAATAGTAGATTCGAGTAATGCATCATCATCGATCTTATTTAATCTACGAATAACATTCTCCATTTCCCGAATCTCAAGTTTAGATGCAGTCATACCTTTACCTTGATTAAGCATCTTAAGAGCACTAATCCTCTCAAATTTAACATTTTTATACAATCTTAATGTCCATTGTAAGACTATTAGTTTATTAGATACGTCCCTATTTATTCTGCTAGTATTTTTTACAATTTTACTATAAGCAGATTCTAATTGAGGTCCATATCCACACATTACAACGAATTCATCTGCGATTATTTCATCATCTTTATATTCAAATAGTGAGGTTAGTTTTCTTATGCTATTTTTTATCCCATATGCTAATATTTCCCTATAATGAACAGAATCACTTATTACAAGTGTTTCTTTATTTTTTGCTAGGTAAATATCAACAGCGCTTCGAACTTCTTCAACTGGTTTAGGTGTATTTACAATATGCCCAACCTCATGTAGAAGTATAGCTACTAATTCATCTGATGTTAGATTTAGTAATGGGCTAAATAATCTTGAATCCAATTCCAAATAATAAGCATTAAACCTTTCAGCCTTATCAGATTGTAATATAGATACAGCAGTGTCTCCATCAACTATAGGCATCACACACATACCAAAGAATAGTTTATCTGTATTATTTGTATATATTACATCTTTACAAGTAGAGTCTTTAAAGAACTCATTCAATTCAGTTTTGAGTTGGTTTAATCTCATTGAAGATTGATCTGATTTAAGAGCAGACATGATTTTTCTAAATTCAGAAAAGTCATATTTGATTCTTTCCATTTTAGTTTCCTCCCTTCTTAAAAAACAACTAAAAAGCCTACAGCCTAGAAAGACTGTAGGCTTTCAATTTTTATATAATATTAATCTTCTGCAATACCGCTCGGATTCAGAATGGTAATACGGCCTTGTACCGGCTGATATTCAACAAACTTCCATCTTTCGAATGCATGGATAGCAGGCAAAGCCGGGTTAGCGCTATTTCTGATTTCATTGGAAACGTACATTTGATAGTCATATACCCTATAAACAATTCTTTCAGTGTTTCTAGGACAAAGTACGATAACCAGTTCATAACTGTCTCTCAATTTGTCAGATCCGATAAATTGATATGTTCTCTTATCAGAAGTTGTGATAGTACGAACAAAGTCCAGTTCAACAGGTCCGATAGAGGACGGTGATTGATAAGTATATTCAGTAGGGGTAATCTTTCTGACCAGATCAGGATTACCAAATACTGTAATAGTCATATTAGGATCGTTAAGAACCTGCATCAGTTTAGTTATATGAGTGTCCAAGGCATCCATAAACGTCTTATGTCTCCACTCAACGTGGTCTAGAGCATAACCGGATCTAGGAGCAAAGTCGAAGTTTGCACTTAGTTTACTTGCGGTAGGCATAAGTCCGAATGAACTATCAAGGCTCGTCTTAATCATATCATCCTTATAGTTACCAAGAACAATCTTGAACAAGGACATGATCTTAGACAGCTGATTAACCTGATATAATGCACCAATATCCTTAACCTCTTCAGGGGATATCGGTGTATTAATCGGAATAGCCGCAGGGATTTCTTCGATTACAGTCTTAGCACTCCATTTTACTTTGCAAGTTTCCAGCATCGCATTTGAAGTATCAAGTCTACCGTTGACCTTAACTTGTAGAACATCTCCCTTAAGAGAATTGATATAGAATCTGTTCTTATGGAAAGCCGCTTGAATGATATCATTAACCGCAACATCTCTGGTAGCGCCAGTAGTTTTGTTTGTAACAACTTTGATAACACCAACAACAGGTTCCATCAAAGTTCTTTCATATTCACCATAACCTGGAGCAAATTTAAGATTTACCGGCAAGAAAGTATTTACAACACCAGCAGTTTCAGATGTAGCTGCAACTCCACTCGGAAGTACTTCACCGACATCATAGGTAACTGCAACGGCGACGTCTGAAATGTAAGTCTCAATTGACAGTGAATCATAAGCATTGATGGTACTAAAAGTTGTTTGAAGAACATTAGTAGTACCAACTTCCGGAAGAGTCATAGTTGTCTTTATAAACTCATTTGTGCTGTTGATTGCAGCCGTCATCAGGTTCTGATCTTTAAACATATCGATTTCGGTTCCATCAGGTTTAACCAACATCCTAGTTTCCATTGTAATGGTAAACTTAGGATCTCTGGCAACCACTTTAGGAATAGCCTGTTCGAATACGTTATTCATAAGAATATTCTTATGCAGCGGGAATGTCATACCAATAACAGGATTGAAAGAGCCAACCGGCGCATATTCAAGAATACCCTGTTTATCGTTTATAAACAATTCATTCATCATTTCTACATGATCATTGTATGCCTCGGCATCCATACTCTGTCTATCCGCAGATCCCTCCACGAAAAAGTTTCTCAGAGCTTCAGTTGCAGGGCTTATCATAAGAGTTTTAGAACCTTCACTAAAAACATCAATTCCACTTTCATTAAGAATGCTTTGAGCCGTCTCTATAAAAGCAGCAGTAAGTTTAGCGATAGGGTCTTTTGCATAACCTTTGCCAACTTTAGTATTTTTTCTATCTCCGATAATAGGCATAATTTCAGTCTCCTTTCGATTGTTTAATATATTTTAGTTATATATCTATCTCAGGATAAATATTTACTATATTGTTACAATACAATAGGTTTATCTTCAATTAGATTTGTCGGTTTTAGGTATAATTTCCTTTAGCATTTTGTTAATTGTATTCAAAATGAGGATATACTGTTGATAGTTCATAGTATTCTCTATATAAGTCTTTGTAGTGTAAGTATTATTAAGATAGAAATGTACAAGATCCTTTAACTCGGCCATCTTATTAGTTACAAATTCTATTATATTATTATTATCAGTAGTTTTAGTGATTTTATTTACTCTACTAACAATATCAGATATAGAATCAAATAGATCTATATACTGTTGCTTTAATTCTATCTGTTTAATAGTCATTTGTTCTGGGGTTAAATCTTTAAACAAATCATCTTCAAGCGATTGAATTTCAGACTTACCATCAGTAGTCTCATCTGGGATCTCGTCTGTTTCATCCCCAGTATCTTCAACATCACCTTCAGTATCATCTGAATCTTCCATTTTAAAATCTTCATCATCAGATCCATCATTTGTTTCACCATCGGTTTCATCTGTAGGATTATCATCCAGATTATTCTCTTCAGTGTTATCTTCTGTTTCATCATTAGTTCCTTCTTCTGGTTTATCTGTTTCTTCATCATCTGGGATTTTATAGTCTTCTTCATCCTCAGTGTTAGTTGTATCATCAGTAGGTTTATCTTCTACTGGTTGAACATCCTTATTATCAGATTTCTTTTTATTTGGATCTAAGTCAAAATCTTCTTCATCATCTTTGACTTTTTTACCATCTATTTTTAATTCTTGGATGTATCTTGTCTTATTTGAATAAATTCCCATATTAATCATCCTTTCCACTAGATGGAGTATTCGGAACATTATCCCTATAATACACCTTCATCCTATAAGTAAGTCGTTGCTTCTCTCTTTGCAGTTTCTTCTGAATCTTTAACAGTTCATTTAATGCTTTCATATCATTATTAGACTCTGCCATTTGGATACGTTTTTCACACATTGATAACTCTATATCCAATTCATCAGATAGCATTTGTCTTTCTCTCTTAGAAGCACCTTTAGATATAGCCAACATACCTAGAGCACCTATAACAGCTAAAGCTGGATTGATATACCAGGCTGCTCCACCTGCTATAGCTAATTTAATAATTCTTGAAGCTGGAGGGATTACTTGCCCCTTTATAATAGCTTCTCTATTTTTATTCGTTGCAGCATTTTCCATTCCTTTAGTTAAAACACTCATTGATGCATCTATTGTTCTTGATGCCATCTTTTCTTTATCGGAAAGATTTGTAATAGATTTCTTCAATCTTTCAGCTGCAAGTCGAATAGTATTAGTAGCAGCACTCTCATAAATTCTTTTATCTTCAGACATAATTGTATATAGTGCATTTATTACGTCTAATTCATATATGATCTTATTTACACTATTAGGATACTGTTTTATTGTACCTTCATTGAGTTTTTTAATATTTGATGATAAGCATTCTCCTATGATATATTTTTTAGTACCAACTACATTCTCATACACATAGGATTTATACTCTTTAAGAATATCACGTAATTGTCCCGGATTAACTATATCTGGACTGATAAGAGCAAACTCTGATATTTTATCTAGATCATCCATATCAAATTTATCAATATTTGCGTCTATACTATCCATTAAATTAGAAGGATTCCAATCATTTAATGATTCAATCTGTCCCTCTAAAGTTGTAATTATTTTAATGGATTCATCCATCATTACATGAGAACTGTTATCTTTAAGAGTTGGATCTTCTATATTAACGGGTTGGGTATATGTCATATATAGATAAATTAAATCATCTGTTCCATCATATGACATAATAAAGTCGTTAGGACTTTCATCATTCAATTTATCACATATTTCATCTAGAACCTCATACATTTCTTTTAGATCCTTTTGAGTTGGGTTTCCATCTTTAAGATTCATTGGTAGACATTTAACTAACCACATACATATCTTATTATCATCTGGTGTTAGATAATTCATAATAGTATCAGAATTAATATTTTCAAATTTAGATAATTCTTCTGATTCTATAAAGGATAAAACATGTTTCTGAATAAACTGTTTTATCTTAGTTGTGGCTATTTTCTTAAGCCTACTTAAGATATCTTTATATTGTTGAATTACACCTTGATGTGCTTCGTTAATATATTCATCTATAGTAGGATTGTTTATAGTAGACTCTAATGCACTTTCGAAATTAACTTCATCTTTCTTTTCTAATTCTTTATCAGTATAAAGAGTATCTCTGTATGTTTCCAACTTAGTTATACTTGAATCTAAAGATTCAATATATTTTTCATACCTATCTTTAACATCACCAGACTTCATTTTAGAAAGTTTATTATTAGCTACATCTCTTTCTTTCTTATAAGAAGCAACTGCTTTGTCTGCTTGATCTCTCTTAAGACCTAAAGATATAAGTTGATCAGCAAAATTAATTACTACACCTATTATTGGGTTGATAGCTATACTACTCAACATTACAGCAGTTCTAATCCAAGATAAGAAATTAGGAGTTTCATCTATAATATTCTGCGGTGATTTAGTATATATTTTAGAAGCAATATTTTTAACTTTCTCTATAGTCTTATTGCTTTCTAATTTGAATTTATCCATTAATACTTTAATGGATTCTTTATCTGGTATAGTGGCTTCTGTTATAGCATCTTTAACCCATATAGTTTTATCAGAATTCATAAATGAAGTATATTCTCCATCTGAATCATCCGGGTCTATCATATAATCAATTTCAATTTTATCTCTATCCCCATAGAATGATGTCTTCTCTAATAAACCTTTCATTGCCTTCTTATTATCATCAGACAAATCTGATTTATATAAAAAGTATTCTGTAATATCTTTTAGAATAGAACTATTTTCATATTGTACACCATTCTTATACAATACAAATAGTACATTCTCTAATGCTACATTATACTTTACTTTAAGAGGCATATTATCATATGTATCTATCATTCCACAGAGTTCATAAACACAATCCTGAATATCTATATTAGAATTGATGGATTCTCTTACAACTTTATCAATATTGAATCTCTTGCTTAGTTTATTATGATTAGACAATACCCGATCACATATATTAATAATACCAGCAGTTTCTTCAATATTTGAATATGCAGATATAACAGTTTCTTCTTTTGGGGTAGTCTTTAGTAATACGTCAGAAGTATCTGTTTTATCTGGTAATGGGTTTATACCATCAATAGTCTTCTTATCTTGATTATTCAAATCTTTTGTTTGAATAGATCCAGTATTAGGATCAACTAGATCTTTAAGATAATTACTATTCCTTTTTACTTGTCTCTTAAAGACATTTCTAGCATCCCTTGATTGAGTTATCACTAAATCATGTATAGGATTAGACGTTGATTCTAATTTAGGAAGTATATTCATACAAATAATATTAGAAACTTTTTGTATATCGGATACATTATTCGTTCTATTCCAAAATTCTTTGAATACTTCCATAACTTCTGTAAAACATTGTCCTTGATTTATATACATGCTGTCCCAATTTTCTAGAAATTTCTCTACTAATTTAATAGAACCAGATTTACTTACTTGCTCACGTAATGCAGACATATTCATATCTGGCAAATTTTTAAATTTTGAATTAACAGATGACATTCTCTTTCTTACGTCACTCATTGTTATTTTATCATGCATCAATTATCCATCCCTCCTGTTATTAACTTATTATATTGTTAAACTGATCGTATATGAACTTAACAATTTAATAAGTATTAAATTACAAGGAGGAAGCGCAATATGCTTAATAATAGAATAGGATATATGATATGTGAAACATCGGCTGCTCCAACAGATATTACTGTTGTAGGTAATGCTAATGATAGAACCATTGCAGAAGGTATTCTTCAAGATATGAATGTAAGAAATCGAAATGGTAGATTCTATGATTCAAGAGATTTATCTCCAGAAATTAACGGACCAAGAATGAAAGAATTGATAAATGCTGGATATATGAGAGGTGAATGCGGTCACCCAATGTCTAAAGATATAATGAGACAACAGACAATAGATCCAGCAAATGTTTGTGTTCAATACGATAAAATATGGATAGACGGTAATGATATACAAAGTCAATTTAAAGGAACTAATAATAGACTAGGAGAAGACTTCGATGCTGATCTTAAAGATGGTTGTAAACCAGCATTTTCTCTAAGAGCATTGGGTACAATAGAAAATACCAAAAGAGGTGCAGAAGTAAAAAATATAAAGGTCATAACATTCGATATGGTCATTTATCCGTCGCACGTAAGGGCGTATACGAATAAAATTTTAACTGAATCTTCTGGAATTGTAGAATCATCTGGCAGCCGATTATATATACCAGAAAATGATAAAGGTTTAATGATTCCAATTACTAATGATAGAATAGTTAATTACATTAAACAAGAATCTTGTAATCTTACAAATGTTATGAAAACATTTGACCTTTTATATGAGAGTATGGAATTAGTTAATGGTGGAACCCAAGTTAGAATTACAGATAGAGTCGGTTCTTCATTTGTAATCGGCTTAGAAACACATATACAAAATGAAATTATGAATTATTGTGAAAAGTTTTAAAAAAATAAAAGAAGTAGAGTGTAATACTCTACTTCTTTTATTATCTATTATGAGAATATAATTTCATTTTATTATTTTTATTATATTCCCACCACTCTTCAAATCCATTATTATTTCTAGAATGAATTCTATTATTATTTTCATCATATTCATACCATGATTCTTTTTCATCAGAATCTCTAAAATGAATTAAATTTCCTTTCTCATCAAATTCATTCCATTGTTCATAACCATAAGAATCTTTACCATAAATTACTCTACCATGATTATCATGATGATTCCAATACTCGTATCCATTATATTTTTTAACATGATATATACATCCGTTATCACTATATTCTGTCCAAGTTTCATAGTCACAATCTTTATAATGAATAAGACGATCTTTTTCATCATATTCTTTTATTTCTTTACACATTCTATCTCCCCCTATAGATTTTATTTATTCATAACTATAATATATAACTATATCAGAATTTAAAAATAAAGAAGTAGAGCAATTACGCTCTACTTCTTTTATATTATACTAATATTTTTTTATTAGGTATTTTATCATTAAATATTCTTTTACAGGATTTAATCTGTCCATTTTCAAAATATTCATGTTCATTCCAATACTCATTTCCATTAGAATCTTTAGAATGAATTAAATTTCCTCTTTCATCATATTCATTCCAAAATTCTGAATCTGGAGCGATAGGGTTTATAGGATATATAGGATATGCGAAAGATCTAATCGAACCAACCGAATCTATATATGTTCTATTATTAGATCGTTTATAATGTATTAAATTTCCTTTTTCATCATAGCCGCACCAAGACTCTTCTCCATAAGAATCTTTAGAATATATTTTATTACCATTTCCATCATATTCTACCCAATAAGTATATCCATCAGAAGCTCTAGAAAATATTATATTTCCACTATCATTACAACTATATTCTTTTCCAGTAGAATCTTTATAATGGATTAAAACATTGTTATTGTTGTACTCATAAATCTTTTCTAATCCTTGAGTATCATTACGATAGATTTTGTTTCCTCTTTCATCGTATCTATATATTTTTTCATATCCACTAGAATGTTTCTCATGTATTATATTTCCTCTTTCATCATATTCTGTAATGTTAATTAATTCTCTCTCCATTTTCATTCCTCCTCTAATTATTTTTTATTCATGTCTATAATATATAGTTGTAATATAGGTTAAAAATAAAAGAAGTAGAGTATTACACTCTACTTCTTAATATAATTTATTTATCAAATCGTTTATATGATTTGATCTGTCCATTTTCAAAATATTCATATTCATTCCAATACTCATTCCCATCAGAATCTTTATAATGTATTTCATTTCCTTTCTCATCATAGTCATGCCATGATTCTTTTCCATTAGATTTTTTAATATGAATTACATTTCTATTATTATCATACTCTTTTATATAACTAAATCCAGTAGAGTCTTTATAAAGTATTTCATTTTCTTTTTCATCATATTCTTTCCAAAATTCAAACCCGGTAGAATCTTTATAGTAAATTTCATTTCTTTTATCATTATATTTTCTCCACCATTCAGATCCATCATAATCTTTATTATATATTATATCACCTTTCTCATCAAAGTTTATAATTATACTTGCTTTTTTCATTATAAATTCCTCCTATAAATTTTATTCATATTTCTTCATTATATAATTGTTTTTAATAATGTAAAAAATAAGAGTAGAGTATAATGCTCTACTCTTATTACAATAATATTTACACTTTAATTACATCATTTGCTGCATCTTGAATAACCACATTAGTATCATTCATTGCTTTAACTGCAGCTTCGATTAAAGCAATAACAGCATCATCAACAATAATTCCTATTGATTCTAATAGTTGAATTACCCAATCTTTCTTTTCTTCTCCCAGTCCAGATCCTTTGATTACTTGTTCTGCTGCGTCAACAGCCTTATCAACCCATCCGCTGATAAAATCAAAGTTTTTGACTTTTGCTATACTAGTAATATATGGAGCAGCATACCTTACATAAAGTGTGAACCCTATTATTAATATAGCATCTAAGATATAAGTTCCATAAACATCTGACATTTTTCTACCTCCTATCATATTTAATTTATATTAATGTTTAGATTGTTAAAAAATAAAAGAAGTAGAGTATAATATTCTACTTCTAATAATATTTATTTTAATTCATTGCCTTTATTATATTTATATCACCTATTATAATTGATTGTTTTATTAAGGATTTATTTCCTTTTTCATCATATTCATAGGATTCTTCATATCCATTAGAATCTTTCATATTGATAAGACGATTCTTATTATCATATTTATACCAATATTCTTTATTAGAAGTTTTATGATATATTATATTACTATTTTCATCATACCTATACCAATCTTCCAACCCGTTAGCTTTTTTGCGATATATTATATTATCTTTCTCGTCATACTTTATAATCTCTTTTATTTCTTTCTCCATTCTATATTCCTCCTATAAATTTTATTTACTCATGTCTATAATATATAGTTATAATATAAGTTAAAAATAAAATAGAGATAGAACAATTGTTCTATCTCTACTTCTAATAAATTACTCTACACCAAGTTTGTCTAACAATCCTCTAAATTATACTGTTATATAATTGTTTTAAATGATATAAAAATAAAAGAGAAGTAGAGCACACAATGCTCTACTTCTAATATTAATTATTAATTTGTTTAGATGATTTAATCTGCCCATTCTCAAAATATTCATATTCATTCCAGTACTCCTCACCATTTGAGTTTTTATAATGAGTTAGATTACCTCTTTCATTATATTCGTTTAACTGTTTATAACCACTAGAATCTTTATAATGAAGAATATTTCCATTTTCATTATATTCACTCCAAGATTCCAAATCAGAACTTTTATGATGAATAAGATTTCCATTTTCATCATATTCATTCCAGTACTCCTCACCATTTGAGTTTTTATAATGAGTTAGATTACCCTTTTCATCATATTCATTATACTGTTCATACCCATCAGAATCTTTAGAATATATCTTATGACCTTTCTCATCATAATTTATAATTGGTTTAATTCTTTCCATTATTATTCCTCCTATAAGTTTTATTATCTATATTTATAATATATAGTTATATTTTACAAAAAAAACAAAATAGAGGTAGAACAATTGTTCTACCTCTATATGTGTGTTATTCTATACCAAGTTTATCCAATAATTTCTTAATTGTATAGAACATTGAGCTCTTACCCATATACAATAATTCTTCATTGAATGCTCTCTTATTGTTAATGTTTATAGCAGTTACAGTACGTCTATAGATATCATTTTTACCATCAATTGCTGTTTTTCCAGTGAAATCAAATGCTATTAACTGTTTGATTATCCACCAACAAGATCCATTATACCTTAAATTTAATTCAGCAATTAAGGCTGGCATATCATGTATCTGTATAATAGATGCGACTTTAGTTGCAAGTTCTGTTGCTTTTGTTGTAGGATCTTCTACAATAACTTTTGGTACTTTTACTATAAAGTAGTACATAACTTCTTTTTGCAGTAAAGCTAGACTTCCTTGTGTTCTACCTAGTTTTGTACTATTAGGATCGTTGATAAATGCAGTATTACCGGATACTCCATACCATAAAATAAAGTGACCAGAACTAGTCCAATTCCCTTTACCCATACAGCATATTACATAATTACCATTTTGAACTTCTGCTAATGCTTCATTATGAGTTATTTTTCCACCAGTACCAGCATTTCTTAGATTATTATAGTTTAGTTGATATGCTTCGATACCATACACTTCT
>Ga0172381_10005174_pt1 | contig 13314 bp, 15 predicted proteins | sample Leawel6488metaG_FD_119754 | JGI IMG/M metagenome (GOLD analysis project Ga0172381, IMG submission 119754) | Leachate microbial communities from a municipal landfill in Southern Ontario, Canada - Leachate well 64-88 metaG | ecosystem: Engineered > Solid waste > Landfill > Unclassified | place... | reverse complement strand
TGATAAAATAGTGGAAATGATATTAGTAGAGGGTACGATTTAGGTAATTTAGAGTATAGTGGCTATTGATACGGTATTACAAAATAGGTGTATAAATTTATCGATAAGTGAAGGCACTGTCTTATACGTTTTTCTTTTTCTTTTAACATATCTTTTTCTTTTTAAGCAATTGTTAAAAATGTTATTAATTTATAGGGAGGCACACGGTGTTGTGCAAATGATACCGAAGGTACTATATAGCCGTTAGGCGAATTGTGCACATAATTATATATGTTACTGTTTTAATTTCCTTGAGCAATTTATAGGCAGTTCGGCATATTGTAGAGCATTTATATATGATCCGAAATATCTATAGAATGTGCTACTACTAGGGTAGTCTGAATTATTTAGATCATCTGTAGTTGGAACTTTGTTGTATGTCTCGTAATAATCTATCAATGCGCCAGCTAGTTCTTCGTGAGTATATCTTTTATGGTTTATGTTGTTCGCCTCCTTTATTTGTGTTATTGTTTTCTAAATTACGGAATTCCGATAATGTTGTTAGGTTGAGGGATTTGTAAAAACTATTGTAAGGTTTAGGATCTACTTCGTATTTTAACGTTCTATCTGAATTGTTATTAGTAATCGATATACCACGGGTTGTAACTAGATTTGAATTTCTAGGTATTACAAAGACTCTTAATATTTCAGTTCTATCTTCATTAAATCCTAAACAAATATAATGATCTGGTATGATACTTGCGCTTTGCTTATAGAAGTACCATCCATTATCTTTTCGTAGTTTACCAGATTTTATATCTATATTGCCATATTTTTTAGAACTGTTTAAAACGCCTGAAACTATATATTCTGTTATCACTCGTATTCCAATGTTGGACTTAGGATCTAATGTTCCCTTTAAATAATTTCCATCACTACTATAGCATTTTCTACAAACCTTTAAACCATTTTTATTATGCCACTGAATAGTTTTAGTAATTCCACATAGTTCACATTTATCGGATTTATCAGACAAATCGGTGTATTTATGTGGTTGTAATCCTGCATATTCAAGTGCCTTATTATAGGAACCAAAATATTTAATAAATGTAGTAGGACTAGGATAACCAGAATTTTTTAAATCACGTATATGTGGAACTTTATCGAATTTTTCATAGTAATCGATTAAAGCACCTGCTAATTCTTCAAGTGTATATTCATCATGTCTCATTGTTATAAATCTCCATTTTGTATATTTATAATTGTTATATTTTATTAAATTTACGATAATTCTACAATTGTGATAAATGTCATTATATTTTAACCGAAAGCTTTATATACATCCTGTCATTTCTAAAAAGATAATGAATATATAATCTAAAATATTTTAGATTATATTTAATCTTCAGGATTACATCTAATAGATAAGTATTTATACTATTAGTTACATATACTATAATGTTATTTCAAATTATAATATTTTGGATTAACATAAATTGATAAAGGATATGTTACAATGTCATTCTTTCCAAGACCTGATCCAAATAAAATAATTCCTAGTAAGAATCTTATATTTGGTAATCCGGAAAAGTTTAAGGAAGCTTTGGATAAGATTATCGAAGAGAATAAAGAAGGTCTACTGAGATTAGGTAGATCTTAATTTAATTTAATGTGTTATAATAGCTTAACCGGTAAAGCAACCATTTACCATAATGGCATTTTGTGCAGGTTCGAATCCTGCTTATAACTTTCTGGGAAACCAGATTATATTAAAGCAAATCTTCAAAAGATGATTCATTTAATTAAGTGATGTTATATTACCGTGTAATTTCATTTAATTGTGGGATATACATACCAGATGATAGGTGTATATCTCTAGTAAAACGTTACTTACATTAGCATGCTGTTTAAATCGTCTCGGTAATTACCCTAAAGGTTTTTGTCGTGAGTTGGGGGAAATCACGAATAGGCGGAGCCTTATACTTTTAAACGATTAGGAAAGGTTTTCTCCGATTCACTAAATAATAATAAATAATTAAAATTATTATATATTGTTATTAATTTTAGATATTCTTGGGGATCTTTTATCTTAATTAATAACAATATATAATTTATAACAATTATAGAAAGGTACACTGGTGTTATATAAATATTTAATATTAATAAATTATATAACACACCGAGTACCTCCTTATAATTATAAATAATTATTAATAAATTATAATAATATTTACAAGTTATTAATATTAAATATAAGTTTTAACATATAACGTGCCCTGATGTCGTAGCTGTTGCTCCGGAAACCTGTTCAATTTCAGGTACTATTTTTTACATCGACGGTACTAGTGTGGTTCCAGCCGGTACTGTACAGTTAGTTGATACTTCTGGAAATGTAGTTTTGGAAAAAGCATTTGAAAATGGAAGTTATATTTTTGAAAAGTTATCACCAGGAGTTTATACGATTAATATTATAATGAATTCTAATATTGAAGGAACTTTTACGTTTACACTTAACGCTAATGATGCAATGGTTCAGAACACGTTAGTTAATAAAATTTATGTTTAGATAGTACATACTATCAAATTTAAAAAAGTAATAAACATTTGTTAAGTCAGTAACCTAACGAAGTAATTGGTAAAAAATATTAAAAGAGGAATTAATTTAAAGCTATGCCTATTAATTTTAATGTTAGAGCTAATATAATTTCGATTAAAAATATTGTTGGGTATATTAAAAATTTATATAGTTTCATATAATCACATTTGAATTAAACATTTACATGCTCGGATTTAGCTAAATCATATAGATATTCATTATTCATAATCCATTCAAATCTATCATTATTATTTATAGTTCCAGTATATTCACTTTTGCGGATAATACTATCAATTTCGGCTTTATGTGCTTTTATAAAATTTATTCGGCTTGTCATAGTTTCACCTATTTATTTTAATTCTTGTTTAACAGTTTTTTCTTCAATTTTAATTTCAGTGGTTTTAATGCTGATAAATTCATTAAGTTTTCGTCTTTCTTCAGACGAACCATTATTTAAACGTGCTTTTTCTGTCAATTTCGCTGCGTCTGTCCACGATACTTGCTTTATACCAGAGGTTGCAGATTTACGTTTAACTGGCATATTTTCACCAGCATGATTAAATTTATATCGAGCGTTTTTCTTTTCGTAGTCAGTATACGAAGAACATGTATACTTTTCCTTTGCAACTTCATGTTCTGTTTGGAGCCGGTTCCATATTGATATATAACCGTTACCTTTACCTTTGTTTTTATCTTTATTCGGGTCTGCTATAGCTTCAATACGTTTTAAGTCCATCCATTTTCTAGTGTTCATCTCTCTTTCTTTTTGCTTTTTTGATAATGGGTGTTTAATAATATTTGTTGGTATATTAATATTATTTGCAGATACAGGGTTTAGTTCTGTAAGTTGTTTCATTTCTCGTTCAAATGCTTTACGTTTTTCCTTTTGTCTTTGTCTTTTGGACAATGTAGGTTGAATAATGACAGTATTGACTATGTATATTCCTCCTATTTTATAAGAGTATGTGTATAAATATGTATTTTACTCTTAGAGTGTAACATAAATGTGATAAATATGTATAAGAACATATAGATAGTGTCTATTGTTATTGGTTTACATTTAATATTCATTATTTATAATCGTGTATGGTAGACATTATTAAATAAAAGAGTGATATAATTGTGTTAAGTCAATAGTTTAACTTTATTATTATATAAGATGTTAGAAATTCAAAAAAAAATAATTAATTAATGTAATCCACAAATATTTATAATTTCTTTCCAGGTTAATATATTAACCATTTCACCTTCGTGAGTACAATCATCATATACTCCAAAAGTTACGTTAGTATTATTAGGTAATTTAGAGTATTCTGATTTTATACTCATTCCAATTTTCTTAGTTTTTGAGATACAATTATTTTTATATTCGATAATTTTATACATTTCTTTAGGAGATTCTTTATAATCTCCAATTTTAATTTTATATTGGTACATAATCGCCTCAGTTTTTAAAAAATGCTGCAAAGCCTATACCCATGAGAATTATATAAGCTATCATGTATAAAAGTTCGTTTATCATTTTAATCACCACCAAAAATTAAAGAGCCTAATTAAAGGCTCCAGGTTTTTGCTACTATATCACTGAGGGACTTGAATTTCTTGTCTTTCTGAAGTTTACCTGCGATTTTATCTTCCATTTTGATAAATTCTCTGTCAAGATCGTTTTGAATTTTAATATTTTCACGGATTGCTATTCTTTTGAGTTTCCAGCTTATAAAGGAAACTGACATCTCAAGCGTTTTTTGAAAGTTATCAAGGTGTCTTTTCGTTTCTTCCATTCGGTTTTTATTTGCGTTACTTGCTTCTCCGAACATTTCAGAGTTCGCTTTTATTACATGTGAGCTAAGGACTTCATCGGCAGATTTATCCGACATGGTTTCCATGCATTCTTTGAAATCTGCTTTGGTTTTTTCATCGAGTGTATAGTTATTGAGAATGTACTGGATTGTAACAATTGGTAGTTTATTTTCAAGCTGATCTACAAGGTTATTTGTCAGCTTGACTTTTGTTATTTCCTTAAGGTGACCCTTATTTTTAGGGTCATTTACCATCTCGGTATATTGAAACTCATTTGAGTCAGAAAATGAGAAATTAGTACGCAGTAGATAGGGTTTTATGGTTTTATCCCACTTTTCTTTCGTTACTCCAGAACCGAGAGCAATCATTTTGTATGCATTTATTTTAATCTGTTTTGCCGATTTCATTTTTTTAAGCGTTTCTTCGTATTCCGAAAGTTTTCCTTCTGATTCAATTTTATTAAGTTTAAGGTCAAAGGCTTTGATAAGTTTTTCCTCTTTCAAAACACTGTCGGACATATGCATGTAATCCTCAATACTGATTACAGGAGCAGAGACAGTAATAGTAGGTTCAATTTTATCAATTGGTGCTGAGTGATTAAGCATTCCCGGAGTGTATTTTGATTCTGTTTCGGTTGTCATATTATTTTCCTCTGATTTTATTTGATCTTATCTTATTTTCTGTGTTCTCATATCTCTTTTGTGTATATGAGATATCCACGAAATAAAGACATATTATTAGGGTAACCTAAAATTAGTTAGTTAAGCTAACTAATTTAGACTTTAATAATTTTTGTCAACGTTTGTATGTTGACTTGGTATGCAGTATCTTTTTGATACTAGTATATTATTGATACTTAATTGTATGGCAGTCCGTAGAATCTATCTGCAATGCCTTAATCATGCGTCACATAGTTAAAACATCTGACCTTACCTCTTCGGTATTAAGTAGGTTCATACATAGGTCACAGTACGTTATCATCGACAGCTTATGACTATCTAATACGCACCAGTTTTGTAGATTAGTATATTATCCGATTTGCGCGCCAGTATAGTAATACTGTGAACATAGTACTATATTATTCGTAGGCAAATATGATATTATATTATCCACATTCTGCCTATAGCGTCTCTAACATCCAATTGTCATAATTAGATGGAGGACATACACAAATATATTAGAGATTTGATCTCAAACCATTTGTGCTATTATCCTGGTTTGTAGCCTTTTTCAGCAACCTATTTTGACCGCACATTGAGCTACAAATGTTTAGTTACATAATTTTAGTTTTGTTAAGGTTTAGTATTTCCTTTGTTACATTGCCGCCTTAACAGATTTATCTTATCTTTTAGTGCCCACAGATACTAAAAATTGCATCTGTGGTTTACACAAAAGAAAAATAAAAATATTATGAATTATAAATAATATTAGCGACATTTAATCGCTCACATTCTGGTATCTCGGGCCAGCTTCGTTCCATTGCAGCTACTAATTTAGCGACTGTTTTAGTCCATCCAAAACTAATTAGTGTATTCCACACATATACTTCAATTGTAGGATACATTTTTTGTAGTTCGTTTATCGCATATTGTTTACTGCTGTCCATAGTTTGTTTCCTCTTTGTTTACTCATGTTTTAACATACTATACATTATCATTCAAGTATATAAGCTTTATCCAACCTTTAACATTAGTAACAAATTATAATCAATAGCAGTAAACTTTAATATAGTGTATAATTATATAACATATTATTATTTAATTCAAAATTTCATACACTTTTCATTTAACAAAAGCGCTTAATTACTATAATTATGTTGCATAATTTGTTGTAATACAGTACATTGCTACCGTTTGCCGCACAATATACATACTCTTTTACAGGCAGTCATATAAAAAGTTTACTAAGTTCAATAATTAACTGCTATCGTTTCTGTAGAACGCAAGACAATAGTTTCATATGACTTTCATAAAATAGTTTAAATAAAAATACGGACACTACAGTATAATATAGAGCAGTTTTGCACTCAACAGGGAGAGGTACACGTTGTTTATACACTTAACTGTATACGTTCAAAATTACGTACTCTTTTATCGTTACATTATACAGTCAAGTGTACACGTTACCTACACAAATTACAAAACAATAATCATACATACCCCCCCGTTTTTATTCATGATTTAAAAATAAAAATAACGTGGCCCAAGTCGCTATAGACTAAACTTACTATTTTGGAATCATCTTAACACCGCGTACCTCTCTAACATTATTTGCATTTTATAGAAAGCTTTATATACATCCTGTCATTTCTAAAATCATAATGAATATATAATACAAAGTATATAACAATTTTGGAGGAACTGTAATTAAACCTAGAAATTCAAATGGTAAATCGGGTGGTATTACAAAAACCAATCGCTCAAAATTTAGTAAACTCAATAAATCTAGTACAAGTAGAGCAACATATGCTGGTCAACCAAATGAAATTAATTGGGAGCATAATGGCGAAATATACAAAGACGAACCATCCAGACAATGCGCGGCTCAAAACAATTTAGAAAAGCATTGTTTAGATTGTAATACAATTTATTCAAACGTATATGCAAACTGTACAGAATGTGGTTCATCTGCATATTCAATGACACGGTGTCAACGCATAGCAGAACCGAATAAAGAAACCTGCATTAAACATGGTGCAACCCACATATTAACAAAAGAAAACGCAGATAAATGTAAAGCTGCATCAATTAAAAATGGTTTTAACATAACTGAAATATTAATGTGTACCAAAACTTGTGTAATTGCGCAATCATGCCAATATTACCAACAATTAGTAGACTCTGATAGATATGGTTCTACTATACCACGATGTTTACCAGAACAATTAACATATGACGCAATAACAGAGAGATTCAGAGAAGAATACGAATTAGATGATGTTGCCGATCAAGTTATGTTAAATAGACTTGGTATGAATTTAGTTAGATTATGGCGTGGTGAGAAAATAATTGCAACTACTGGTGAACTTGTAGAACGTATTAAAACTTCTCCAGATGGTTCATACGAAACATGGATGGAAGAAAGCGCAATTAGTCGCTCTATAGATTCATTAGATCGACGTGTACAAGCCTGGTTAAAAGAACTAGCTGTCAGTAAGGCTGCTCGTGAAGGTAAACATGTACAGGTCACTGGTAATATTAACTTGACTAATTTGCTTTCAGATCCAGCCAATGCTACGATTATTGACGCAGATCAATTGATTGATGCTGATTTTGACGAATAATAATACTGTTCTATTTTAAATCAATTATTAATTTCTGGTGTTATTAACATCAGGAGATTGTTTAATGAAATGTTATTTAACTGGTGATATAAGTGGTGCATAAACAAATACCACTTACAGAATATTTAAATAGGTCCAGAGACGACCCTGTATTTTTTGCAAAAAATGTATTAAAATTACCATTGCATTCAGGCCAAAAACAGATTTTAAGTTGTAAAGATAGATTTATAAGTATAAAAGCAGGTCGTCGATGGGGTAAAACATATTGCTTTAGCGTTTTTGCGGCTTGGATGGCTTCAACTAATAATGACTGCAGAATTGTATGTTTAGCACCAAGTCAACGACAAGCAGATGAATTATTTCAAGCTATAGATTTAATTATTTCGAATTCGATTTTAAACGAATGTGTTGTTAGACGTACATTATCTAAAGTACAATTAAATAATAAATCCGTCATAGAATCGGTTCCTGGAAGGAATCCAGACGCTCTGAGAGGATATTCTATAAATCTTCTATTATGTGACGAGTCCGCCTATATATCGCCCGCTATGTTCAATTCTATTTATGCTACAGTGGCAAATGTTGGTAAAAAAACTATTGGTAAACTTGTATTAATTAGTACACCTAGATTTAAAGCTGGCGAATTTTACAATTCATTTCAACCAGGATCAATGTATAAAACTTTTGAAATGTCATATGACGATGCTATTAATGAAGATGGCACTAGACATATGCCTGATTCTGAGTTAGAAATGTTTGCTCAATTATGTGGAGGTCGAGATACTGCTTTATTTAAAAGAGAATATCTAGCAGACTGGGGCGAAGCATCAGATTCATTTTTTGACGAAGATGGTGTAGAACAATCGTTGGTTAGAGATTTACCACAGATTAAATATGGATTACAGGGACATAAATATGCTATTGGTGTAGATTTAGCATTATCTCAAGATTACACAGTATTTGCAACAATTGATTACACTGATAAGAAACAATTAAAAATTGTAAATGTAGAAAGATTTACAGGTAAATCTACTGATCAAATAATGGATCGACTATATCAAAAAGCAGTTGCATTTCACCCCACTCAGATATTAATAGACGATGCAAAGATTGGAGCTAGTGTTGTCAGTCATATGAAGACTGGTTATCCTGGATATAATTGGAAAGCATTTAATTTTAACACTACGTCTAAAGTTCCATTAATGACAGATCTTAATATTGCAATGTCAACCAATATAATCGAAATCCCAGATGATGATCAAATTCGTGAAGAACTATTAAGTTTTTATTATGAAGAAAATCAAAACACCGGACATCTAAAATTAAATGGTGTTGGTGCCCACGACGACTGTGTGATCGCAATAGGTCTCAGTTTGCGTGCGGCCAACGTCTTTACAAAACGCGATGACTATTTTATAGGATCTAGTAATGGAATTTTACAACCAAAAAAGATAGTAACAGGTCCACCAAAATATAGTAAAGTGTTATATTATTAATTGAGGTATATATGTCAAGAATCAAACATACTAAAACTAAAACAAAATTGCAATTAAATCAATCAGCTAGTCCACCTCTAAGATCTGGTACAGGCATTGCCATGCTAAATCCTTCAACTAATATTTCAAAAGAGCTGATTGATTTAATTGTATCATTATCAGAAGATAAATTAAGTGGTACGAAAAAGAATACACCTGGCCGTAAATATAACGGAACTGCTGAATTTCTAACTAATGATAATGCTGAATATTTGTATTTAACAAATAGTTATGTTGCTCGCGGTATAGACACTGAATCTGAAGCCATTATTAGAAATGGATGGACCGTTAAAGCCAATAATACATCAGATCAACCATATATAGATTTAATTTTAAAATCTAATAATTGTATATCGTTAATTAAAGACATTAATGCGTATATTGAATTATATGGTCAACCAATGATGGAAATGTATTCAGATCGTAAACTTAAAACTACTAAATTTGACATATTACCACCAACTGAAACTGATTATCTACGCGACACTGAACAAAATATTATGTTTGACCAATATGGTGAACCACAAGGATATACTCAAAAACGTCAAGGGCAATATATAGCAACTTGGTCAGGCAATGACGCTAAAAGAGTTATTGTTTTTAAATATCGTACACTGGGTGGATATTACGTAGGCATTCCCGGTATTCAAACACTCCTGTACCCCTCCATAGAATACGGTAACATTAGATCATCTATAGCAGACAGTTTTGTCCGATCATTGCCGGTAAGTCACTTTAAAGCTACAGATGCCAGTGAAGAACAACTTGGTGCCATATCAAGTTCCGTCGGAGATAAATTTACGGCTAGAACTGTATATGTTACTGACGAGAGAGTTGATATTAAAAATATCGGTGTAACTAATGATATTGATCTATTTAAATTCATAGAACCCACGTTGTCTGAAATAGCTGCTTGTTTCCATATGCCTATTGAAATGTTAGGTGCCACTCAGTTTTTAAAAGGTGATGATTTCCTAGACAGGTACGCGGAGTGGGTTGAACATATTAAAATGAAGCAACAGATTATCGCATCAATATTTGAAAGAAAAGTGTTTAATGTAATATTTCCAGATGGGGTTGTTGTTAAGTTTAATAGTCCAGTGTCTAGTAGTACTAATGATTTAATAAATGTTGTAAGTTTTGCTGTTCAATCAAATGCTATTACACCAGAACAAGCATTTGAAATACTTAATAGAAACCAAGTATTTGGCACTTTTGAAAGTGATTCAATAACAAAACCAAAAAGTGGAGTTGATTCAAATGGTGTGCAAACCAAAAAAGAAGAAAAAGAAATAACAAATACTGAAGATGATGTATAATGGTTGTACATATGTCAGATACTATAAACTATTATGTTGCAACCATACGTAATGGATCTGAAATGACAGATTTTAAAACATTGTCTACTAATAATGGATATTACGTACGTATAGCTAAATGCAGTGATGGATCATTAAAAACTCAAGCACTATTATTTCCAAAGTCTACATATACCTTTGTAAAAGCTCACATATCAGCATGTATACTAGAAAAGGCTTGGGTTTAATAGAAAGGTTTATATACATCCTGTCATTTCTAAAATCATAATGAATATATAATCTAATAAATTTGGATTATATAATATGGAGAGATTTAATATCTCTTTTTAAAAACGATTAAGATACAATACACTATAATCTAATTTTAACAATATATTTGTTTAATACTTATAGTAAATCTCTCCATCTATTTTTATAGTACTATTATGACAGAACTAGTTGTACAATTAGGTTTAGAAATTACTAATTATTCATACGATAATGTTACAGAATGTTTACATATTTCAGGACCAGCTATAGAAGAGGGTAATTGGATTGGTGCAAACGGAGTACCTCTCTACTTTTCAAAAGAAGTAATTCACGAGTCCATACCACTTTTTAATTCAGTTCCACTTGTATGTGAACATCGTGGATTAGAAATTGGTCAAGTATTGCAAGTGGAAAAAACTGAATTGGGATTTAGTATTAAAGATGCAATTGTTACACATAAACCTTCAATTGATGCAATACTTGCCAAAGAAAAACTAGGATTTTCAATTGAGGGTCACATATTGTATGATGACATTAGGTTAATGGTTAAGAAAATAACTAAAGCGGATAACATTTCGCTTGTGACTAATCCAGCATGTAAAGTGTGTGGAATTACCAACATATATACTGATAAAGGAAAAGTTGTTATGTCGAAAAAAATAAAGGATGATGTAGAGGTTTCTGAATCTGTAGAAGCTGATGCAGAACCTATAATTGAAACGGATGTTGTCGAAGACTCAAATACAGAAGAACCGAAAGTGGACGAGGTATCTACACCCACCAGCGTGCCTACCGTAAATATATCTACTAATTCTATTGTAATTGAACAGCCACTTGAAGAAATAATGGCGGCTTTGTCAACGGCTACTAGTACAGTTGATGCAGTGTCTGCACAGTTATCTTCTGCAATTACTAGACTGCAGGAAATGGAAAGTAAACTTACAGATGCTGATACTAAATTATCTGCTAAAGATTCTGAGCTTGAGACTGCTAAAGCGGAAGCAATTGATTATAAAACTAAATTTGAAACTCTGCAGTTACAGTTGAATGCTCGCGATCTGGACGAAAGAAACAAACTTGTTTCTGAAATTAAATATATTGATCCTGAAATAACGGAAGATTTCATTAATAGTTTGAGTACAGTACAGTTATCTGCCCATAAGAGTTCTCTTGAACGTCTTAGTACTAAAGGTATGATTGGTGGAGAACGTCTTGGGTTTAAAGTTGATGAAGCTGTACCAGGACTTGAAACACCAGTTGCTCTTTCTGAACCAACCGATCCAAAAGATTTTACTGGCGCAGAAGTTGCTAAACTTATTTGTGAATCTCTACGTAAACAGAGTTTATCCAGTAGAGTTTGTTAATTGAATTTTAATGTATTTAACATAATTTTTAATTATTTATTACTATTTTTATAACTTATAAATTATATATTTAAGGAATTTTATTATGACTGAAAATCTTAATGATCTTATGAATAAAACATCTGCAGTTAGTCTTACCGCAGATGGTATAATTTCTCACAGTGATCTCACTAACGTCATTCCTGAAGTATGGGGAGCACAGATTGAACGTGATGCAGAACCAATGCGTATCTTCAGACAGTTTTGTAAAGTAAATTCAGATTTACTTAACAAAGCTGGTGACAATGTCAAGATGTACAAGAGGGCAATTTTGGACTTTGATTTATATGGTCCTACTATTGCAGCTAACGATCTTGAAGAAATGACACCAAATAGTGAAATGTCGTATGATACTGTCACACTTACTCCCACTAGGAAATATATGGCAGGTCGTATTACACTTGAAACTATTGAAGATGTCATGACTGATGCGATGCAGGATTTGATGAGAGAATATGCCGAACTGTACGCTCAGTATGAAGATATCCAGATTATAATGGCTGCTGTTGCAACTACTGCCAGCGAAGAAGTTACATTTATTGAAGCAAATAAAGATAGTGAAGTATATACATCTGGTGCATGGACTGCTCTAAAGGCTGGAACCCTTGCTATGACTGATTGTGGTCTTGTAAGGCACAGTACTGTAATTAAACAGCTTAAATGGCCTACTGCTCAAACTAACCTCACTGAAGGGGATGTAATGGATGTTGGTGTTATTGTTAATGCTAAACAGGTCATTATGCCAAGTCGTGGGTTCCAGCCAGACGTTCTTGTCATGCATCCTAAACAGATTGCTGATCTTATGACTAATCCACAGTTTATTGATGCAGCAAAAGCTGGAACCAATAGTGTTCTTATGACTGGACAACTTATGAACTTTATGGGACTTAGAATATTCCAGTCACAGAATCTACCAATTCTTGCCTGTGGGCAGGCTGGAACTACTGTAGGATATCAGGCTATTCTTCTTGATTCCAAGAAGGCACTCGGCATGGCAATCAAACGTCTACTTATGATTGATACCGAATGGAAACCAAGTCTTCAGAGATGGAATCTTTATTTCTCCTGGCGTAATGACGTGAAACGTCTTAATGATGATGCAATCATTGTTATCAACACTACTTAAATAACTAGATTGATAATGGTGGAT
>Ga0172381_10005173_pt1 | contig 13316 bp, 12 predicted proteins | sample Leawel6488metaG_FD_119754 | JGI IMG/M metagenome (GOLD analysis project Ga0172381, IMG submission 119754) | Leachate microbial communities from a municipal landfill in Southern Ontario, Canada - Leachate well 64-88 metaG | ecosystem: Engineered > Solid waste > Landfill > Unclassified | place... | reverse complement strand
GCTAATAGCCCAACCGGCAAAACATTGATTTTATTAAGTTTTCGGCGGCTCAATTACTACTCTCTAGTCAAGAGTGCTAATTTGTAAGCCGCGCGAATGGAACATTTCCGCGATACCCCGTACCAATTTCGCTATCCATGCACTAGCGGCACACTCTCTCATAATGGCACAACAATCCCGTACTAAATTTTGCCTTAATGGCAAAAGCGGCACGCTATCGCGTGTATTGTGCCGAGTTCGTGCCAAAACATTGCACCCCGGTACCAATTTCGCTAGTTAAACAAAAGCGACGCACTAAGCGTGCGCCGCTTCATAGAAAAAAGATTTAATGTAATGTTTCAATATCAAAATCATTCAACGGCGAAATTGATACGGGGTTATTATCTCTTCTATTAATTTTTTAATAGAAGAGATAATAAAAAACCGGCCCCTCCTTTTTAGGGAGGGGCCGGGTCAATCAATTGATCAATCTTCTAGCTTATTTAATATTTTCTTTTTCGCGGATCTGGTTGATCTTTTTATCCAGTGTTCTTTGGCTGCGATAATTTCTATTCTCGCCTCCTCTTAAAACCAGCCACTGGTCAAATTTGAATAAGGAATCCTTAAATAAGACTATTAATCCGATGGCCAGCAAAATCGGCAATAAAAGATAATTGAGCAATCCGTCTTTCAAGCCGGTATTTACTTCCGTCGCGGCGCCTTCTACGGCTCTTTTGTTAACCACGACTATAGCGGAATCAATGCTGGAATTATAACTGTTGTAAGCGGTACCGGTATTGGTCAAGCTGGTATAGCCAAAATTAAAACTGTCAGCTGAAGCGGCTATAGCCTGAAAAGTAACCGTTTTGGAAGTACCGGCGGCCAAATCTCCGAGATAAATTCCCGAAAGGACATTGCCAGTCACAACAACTCCGTCAACCTTAATATTGTCATAATAAGTTAGTTTGGAAGGCAACGTGTCTTTGACGTAAATACCAGTGGCAACAGTATTGCCGGTGTTGGTTACCTTCAAAGAGAAATCGACGACTTCTCCAGGATAAGCTTCAGTGGAATTAACCCAATTAAATTCTCCTCTAGTTATATTGCGAACCAATTTATCTATGGTGAAAGTAGCGTTTGTCGTTGCTATCTTTTGAACATTAATTTGAGCCGAAGCCTGAACTTGGGAAACATTGGAAGCTGAAGCGTAAGCGTAATTGGTCAAAAGGGTGCTGCCGCTGCCAAAATAACTATCAGCAGAAATGTTAGCCTCAAAGGTTACGCTCTTAGCAATTCCGGCATTGATAGTTCCCAAATTAATTCCATTAGCAAGGTCGCTGACTGAATAAGAATAATAAGTGCTATCAATATAAAGATTGCCGCTGTAAGTCATATTGGAAGGCAAAGTATCTTTGAATACAACACTCTGCGCAGCAGTCTGTCCATTGGAATAGATGTCTATCTTATAAGAAACTCTTTCTCCCGGGTTGGCGTTGACTGAAGAAGTCCAAGAAGTCTGGTCGGTTACATTTTTAACAGTTTTAGTAATGGTTAAATTTGGACTGCCGACAATACCGGATAAAGCAGCCTCAAAAACTAAGTGGCCTTGGTCTTGGCAAGTACCGGCAACGTCGCCCATATTAAACTCGACTGTTCCGTAGCTTTGAGAAATATTTACGCTCTGAGCAACAGAAGTCTGGCGGGGATACCAAGAAGCAACGCTGTCAAAAGTTAAATTGGCCGTATTATTGGAAAGAGTGATATTCGCCGCATCTGTCACAGCCGAAGCATTATCAGCCGTTATATAACCGTTTACGGTAATCTGGCCTTGAACGGTAGTCGGGAAATTAAGCCTTACTTTAGTATTATGAGCGGTAGAACCCTCTCCCGTATTATGGTAATAGACATCGAAAGCAATTCTGTCTCCCGGGTTAGCCGTGACAGAACTTTGCCAAGTAGTATCGCCACGAGTCCTATTTTTGACTCTTAATGTTTCCAAATCGTTGCTGGCGTTATTGAATTGAGGTTGCTGCGTTTGGGTCGAGCCGGAAAGAACTCCCTCGAAAACCACATGGCCGCCATATTGATCTCCTCCAGAAATTTGTCCGATATTAACCAAAATGCTGTTTGATTGTACAAAAGTAACGCTGACGTTATTAGCGGTCGATTGCTGGTTCGGATAAGCCTTCGCGACATTGTCAAAAGTAAAATTATAACCATTGCTATTGCTGATGGTAACGTAACCCAAGCTATAAACATAGCTGGCATTGTCAGCATAGGCATAAGCCTTGAAGCGCATTTGGCCGCCGGTATTATCTTCAAAATCCAGCCTTATTTTTGCATTTTGGGCGATTGTATCAGGAAGGGTATTCTTGTAATAAACATCAAAAGCAATTCTGTCCCCGGGATTGGCGGAAACGCTAGCCTGCCAAGTAGCAGTGCTTTGAGTTCTATTTTTTAAACCAAGAGCGCTGTAAAAAACAGGATTCGCTCCGGCTAAAGCTACATTGGCGGCAAAAACTTGGCTGACCAAAACTAAGCCAAAAACTACGGCGCTGATCTTTTTAACAATTTGTTTGATTTTAGTATTCATAATTAATTATTTACCGGCGCTAACCCGGCTAATCCTAATTTTTATTATTATTTACTGGTAATTATTATAATATCTCAACTTTTATACTTTACATCATTTCCTTATTTTTGTCAAGTTATCCGGGTAATGCGGGCGGACATATTATATTGTCGCTCCATTTTTATACAGCCTAATAATAATTTCTAAAACAAAAAAGAAGACAAGATGTCTTCTTTTTTGGTTCTGGGACGATCTAGGGAGGGGTTGGCCCCGCCGAACAAGTTACACAAACGCTACCAGTTATTACTGGTGCGGATGGTACTGGCGGATTACTCACCGTAGAATAATTGCTCTCTGCCTCGACTACGTGACAGTTAATAGTGCAACTGACACTGCTAACAGTTGGCGGAGGCGGCGGAGCTGGTGGAGCGATCACTTGTTGCGCGGACGTTGGATTATTATTGTTGACTACAACAATCACTGTAGTCTGTTGCCCGCAATTTCCATTGCAACAACCACTTGTGCCGCTCGCGCAAGAAGGAGGCTGATAGGTTTGTGCAGAAGCTTTCGTAGAAACAACAGAAGATCCACAACTGCTAGTCTTCTGGCAACCGGTAACCGTTTGATCGGCTACTGTTTGCTTGACAACAGACTGATCTTCAACTGTTGAGCTTGCAACCCATTGTTTTTCAACCCTCTGCTCTTTCACTTCTTCCTTTTCTATATTGGCTATTTTTATATTAGCCGTTCCCGCATTTATCGTCTTGGCATTTATGGTATTATTTTCGTCTTTGAAGGCTTCCTTGACTCCTTCCTTAGCTCCTTCCTTTGACGACTCTTTCACCATATCGCTAGTCAGCTGTTGGCCTGAATTATTTTGGATTCTTGGATAAAAAATCCAAAAACCTGCAGCTGCCAACAAGACAACTACCAAGAAGATCGCTATCCCCTTAGAACCTTTGTTTTCATTCGTTGCCATATATTTTAACGGCATAAATCCCTGCGCTAATACGCATTTCATTATTGCCGTAGTTAATTTTGGCTTCTATATTCAGCTGTAAAAGAACAGCCGAATTACTACCGATCGGATCTCGACAATCCGGATCCGGTAATATTCTCGCCGCTGTTACAAAAACAGACGCGGGAACATTACCGGACCGCTTCGATAATAATTCGGTGGTCGCCTACATTTGGCGGCCAACATGTACTTAAGAATAACACATTTTCATAATTTGTCAATGAAGGAACCAATTGATCTCCAGGGTTGACCAAAAACTGCCTTGCCACTATATAGACATATTGACGGCCTTGGAAATAAACCAAAAGCTGATCCCCTTTTTGTATCTCATCCAAACGGTTGAAAATACCATAATAATTTACACGCGGCCAGTTCACTGGAGCTGTATGTCCCAAAATAATGGTTGTGCCTTTTTCTGATGGCAAACTAGAATTCGGATAGATCATCACTCCCTTCTTTAAAGAAGCTTCCACATCTTCCACGCTATCGCTGGGGCTGGTCACTAAAGGAGCTTCCATTCCTATTTTCTCGATAACCAAGCTGTCTTCTTTCTGAATAATATCCTCCTCCCTGGAAGCAACGACTATTGTACCAGTGCTATTTACGGCTTGAGTATTGTTAGCTTTTTTTTCAGAATAGAAAAATTTGCCGCTTTCAACAAAAAAACTTTCAGCGGCGTTGGTCAAAAATTTAAAATTGATCGCCCAGGAAATTTGGTTCCAATTCAAAGCGAAGATCGCGATCAGGTAAAAAACCGCAAAAAATTTGATATAACGCTTGTTGGCTTCAAAAAATTGTTTGATCATGATCTTTTAACTCAGCAAAGCTATCTGATTCAAGCTATGAGGAATAAAAATAATTGCTTTATCAGAAAACAGCAGCATCCCGAAAATCATTATAAAGAAAAATCCCTTAAGCAACAGGTCTTTGTGCTGGACCCTGATCTTAATAAATATATTCAGCATCATCCCGAACATAACGATAGCCAATGAAAGGAAATTTAAATTTTCAATTATTCTGGAATAATCAAAAGTTAAAAATTGCATCAACCCTGTCTTCCATTTCGACTCGATCTCTTGAGATTGAGCCAATGGAGCGGCCAATATTTGGCTTTGCGCTCCCTCAACTTCGGGCTTGGTCGAAGACGGGCTTGAAGAAGATGTCTGGCTTGGCGTTAATTGCTTCGCTATTTGGCCGCTAGAGGCTGCTTGGCTGCTGGTGCTTATACTTAAATCCTGGCTCGTCGTTGCCGGCTTTGGAACAGCTACCACCTCCTTCTTGGCTTGTGCCGCTTGCTTGGTAGAGGCAGCAGCCGGTTTTGCCGCAACAGTAGAAGCATTTTTGTTTGAAGTATTATTTAATTTTGTTCCGAACATTTGAACGACAACTGTGATCTGCTGGCCCTGGAAATCTCCTTTAGCTACTCCTATCCCCATCTCCTGATAACCAGGGTTGATCAAATTAGCCAAATGGCTGGGAGAGTCTTCCCAAGCCTGCATCACCTCATCTCCATCGACAAAACCGATCGCCAAATTCTCTCCAGCTTTTTGGTAATTATATCCGGTAAGCTTTATCCAATACCAAGGGGTTTTCCCTTCGGGGCTGTTATGGCTGAAATAATCAAAATTAAGCATGTCTTGAGCTTTAAGAGCAGCGGCTTGGTCAAGCAACGGATTAGATTGAAGCTCTCCCAGCCCTAAAGATTTTCTTTCTTGATTGGTCAGGCTGACTAAAGCTTCTTTGGTTATGGAAGCAAAAAATGGGCTTCGATAAAGGCAGGTAAAAGACGGCAAGATCGCAAACTTGATCACAAGCAAGACCGCCAAATAATATATTAAAAAATTGCTGTCTAAAAACTTCGGACGGAAATTATTCTCTTGGACAGGAATAAAAACCAATTTTAATTTCGCGCCGAATTCTTTGATTGTCATATTGATATTATAATACTTTTTATGTCTTCTGTCAATCAAAATTAAACCAATTATTGGCTGCGCTCCTAATTAAAAAACAAAAAGAGGCCTTTCGGCCTCTCGAAACTTGAAAAATTACTTAGAGCCATCTCCACGGTATTTGATGCCCTCCAAAAAAATTCTGGAAGTCTTTATGCACGCAATAGCCAAAATTCAAACCATCCCCAGCTTCAATCATTTCTGATTTGCCAACGATTATAGTGATCCTGTCTCCTTGATGCAGCCACCATTCTCTCTTTCCAAAAAAAGAATCGAAAATAATACTTTCATCTTTCGCCGCTTCGAGAAGCAACCTCTCTTGGGACAATATCCAATGGGTCTTTTTTCTAATAACTTTCATCATATTGTTATTAACTTTTAAATGAACATTGCCCCCTCTGCTTAGGGAGCGATGTTCTTCGCTCCCTTCGGACAAGAAGGGATTTTTATTGGCATAATATACAATGCTTAACGGATACTGTCAAAAACTCTCATTAATAAATAAAAAGACTAGCCAAGGGCTAGTCTTTTTCGCGCTGTGCGAACAGCATCACAAATCAATTCCATCACTTCCTCTCTTGAGGCTTTCAATCCTCTCATTATGAATTGAAGCGAATAGCAAGAAGAACCTCCCAAGCCAAAGTACATTATAACCGCTGTTCTTTGGCGGATTTCAAGAGATTTCAAAGCCGCTTCGATCTTTCTTCTTTTTCGATTAGCCCTTTTGGATCCTTTATTGTAATAAATAAATTCATCAAGGCCGTCTAATCTTGAATTCGCAACATCGAAAATATCGAAAAGGCTCTCCATTGCCATTCGAACAAACAATTCGAGGAAAAAAGACAATTCTCCTTTTTCTTTGAATCTTCTGGTGTCATAAAGCCTAGTCCTTCCTATCCCTTCCCGTAATCCGATGTATCCTTCCCGAGAAAAGTCGGAAACAATATCGGAATTTTGAGAAAGACTCCACGCTACTTTTGGCACAAGACTTGAATAAATTTTAAAAAGTTTGTTCGCGGCTTGATCGTCGCCTTGCTTCAATTCGGCGATCAAGTTTAATTTTTTATCATTGTCGTATCCCTTTTCCTTCTTTTTTATGGAAATGAAAGTGGAAATTGCCATTATTAATTTGCTGTAAACGAACTTTCCCAGGCTGTAAGGCCGGGGAAACCGGCTTGCAGCCTTGAGAAATTATGGTAAGAGTATAAAATATCTATCGGAATATGTCAACTTAAATTTTAAATTTAAAAACAGGGCTCTTGCCCTGTTCTTTAAAATTCGTCTTCTATAATTTATATTATTTCACAATTTTTACTGTTGCCGGCCTGATCACGCGGCCTTGCAAAGTATAACCTTTTTGCAATTCTTCGATAATAATACCCGGCTCTTCCGATTCAATTTCCATTTCTTCTACTACTTCGTGAAAATTAGGGTTGAATTTTTCCCCAATCGATTTTATTTCTTCCACGTCTTGTTTTTTCAAAAAATCCAAAAGCTGGTTCTTGATCTGAAGCATGCCCTGGATATTGCCGTCCTTCTTAGCTTCCGCGGATAGAATTTTTTCCGCCATGGCAAAACTGTCTAAAATCGGTAAAAGTCCGGAAATAAAATTTTCACTGGAATATTTTAACAGATCGGAAACATGTTCGGCCTCTTCTTTTTTGTAATTCAAAAAATCCGCCCGCGCCCTCTGCCAGCCTGCCAGGTATTCGTCTTTCTGCTTTTGGCATTCCTGCAATTCCTTCTGCATATCTTCAACAGACTCGCTTTCTTTTTCCATCTCGCTCTCTATTTGTTCTTCTTTGTTTGCTTTTTCAGCCATAATATTTTTAAAATCTGCCTGCCTATCGGCAATTAAAATTCTTCCAAAAATCTTTTGAAAGAATTTATCAAATTTATATTTTTTTCGTAAGCCATTCTTTTCGGACCCAGAATAGCCATAAATCCCACCCTGTCATCGGGCAAGGAAAATTTTGAAACGATCAAGCTAAAATCTTTGGCTTGGGGCAAAACATTCTCTTCGCCGATAAAAACCTGCATCTCCTTTGACCCATCAAGCTCTCCTATTTTTTCTTCAAGCCCATCGGCTGTCCGGGCGAAACGCTCCAAGCATTCAATGTTTTCAAATTCAGGCTCTTTAAAAATCCCGCTCCAGCCCTCTTTGATCGCTATGTCTTCTTCCGGAAAATAAGCGCTGGCCAAACTGGAAGTTTCCTGGGCTATTTTCTTAGCCATCAAGCGGGTGAATCTGAAAGAATCTTCGATCTCTTTCTCAAGCTCTTCCCAAAAATTTAAAAAATCTTTTTCGCCTTCCTCAAAGGGTTTTTCTCTTAACAGCTGGTCCACAAGAAAACGATAGCCTTTATCGGTCGGAACGCGCCCGGCGGAAGTATGCGGCTGGCCGAGATAGCCTTCATTGGTCAATTTCTGCATTTCTATCCTAATAGTAGCCGGACAAACTCCGAATTTATATTTTTCCTCCAAGGATTGCGAACTGACCGGCTCGGCCGAGTCGATATATTCGTTGATCAGCAAATTTAAAATTTGTTCTTGGCGTTCAGATAACATATTCTTTGATTTTAATCATAAAATTTTATCACTCTTACGTCAAGACTGCTAATTATGGGGAAATGGCCTCGTTGCTCCAGATTAAAATTAAAGTTAAAATGTAATTAATGATCAAAACCATCCTCTATAAAGACTTCAGCTGGATCGACATAGTGGACCCGGATAAAAACGATATTGAATATCTAAAAACCAAGCTCCGCTTAAAACCTTTGACAATAAAGGCTTTAGTTGTGCCGCAATACCACCCGGATTTCAATTTTTTTAAAGACCAGATCAATATTGTTTTTCACCACCATAATTTTAAAAAAGACGGCGAAATAGAATTCCAAGAGCTTGATATCGTCGCCCAAAAAGATTATCTGATCACCAGCCACTACCAGCCCATTTCTATTTTGGACCTTCTCTTTGAAGAGTGCCAAAAATCCGACAAGAACAAAGAAAAATATTTAAGCAAAAAGTCAGGTTTCCTGCTTTTTGTTTTACTGGAAAGATTCTTAAAAGAAAAAATTAAAAAAATAAACAATGTCGAAGAAAGGATAAACTTGCTGGAAAAAGAAATTTTTTTGGGCAAGGGCAAAAAAACCATCGAAGAAATTTCCCGGCTGAAAAGGGAGATCATCAATCTTTGGAGGGGCATTGAACCGCAAAAAATTATTTTTGAATCTTTAAAATCGGTGGGGCCGAGGCTTTTAGGTGAAGAATTTTTGCATTATTATTCAATTCTTTTCAGCATCCATCGCAAAACCGAGATCGCCTTAAAAACCTCAAAAGAAACTATTGAGTCGCTGGAAGAAACCCACCATATTTTGGTTAGCTTGAAAATGAACGAGATCATCAGTATTTTGACTGTTTTTTCCGTCATTATTCTGCCGTTGAACTTGCTGGCCAGTATGTGGGGCATGAACACGAATTACCTTCCATTTAAAAATTTTTCTTTTGATTTTTGGATAATTTTCATCTTAATGCTGGCCGTGACCATTGGCATGGTCTTTTATTTTAAACACAAAAAATGGCTATGAAAAACAAAACACTTTTTATTTTATTGTTCGCGATAATGGGCCTGGCGGCTTTTGCCAGGCTTTGGCAGCTTGGCTCTATCCCGCCCGGTCTGTGGCCGGATGAAGCGCTGAACGGAACGCAAGCGATTTCTGAACCAGGCAAAATATTTTATCCGGAGAACCAAGGCCGCGAAGGCTTAATAATGCTTCTGGATTCTTTATCTTTCAAGGCTTTCGGCGTTTCGATGTTCTCCTTCCGCCTCGTGCCGGCGGTCATTGGAATTTTAACGGTTTTGGGAGTTTTCTTACTAGCCTGGGAACTGTTCCGAAAAAAATCCCTCGCCTTGCTGGCCGCTTTTTTTGTCGCCGCTTCTTTTTGGCACATAAATTTTTCACGCATCAACTTCCGGGCCATTATGCTGCCTCTTATTTTGAGTTTCAGCTTCTACTTTTTATTTTTGGGGATGCGCAAAAAAAATTGGTGGCCCTTCCTGGCTTCGGGTATTACTTTCGGAGTCGGATTTTATACTTATACTTCTTTCAGGCTGGCGCCGGTCATTCTGTTTTCCGTTCTCTTTTTCTGGTGGCTGGCTTGCCGCAAAGAAAATAACATCAAAAAATTTTTAAGCGGATCATCGTTAATGCTTTTAGCGACATTTTTTACCGCCTTGCCCATAGGACTTTATTTTTTATTAGGACATATGCAGGATTTCTTCGGACGGGTTGGCGGAATCTCTGTTTTTTCCCAGCCAAATCCGATTTTCGCTTTTTTTGAAAGCTTGGGAAGGCATTTAGCTATGTTCAACATCTACGGCGATCCCAATATGCGGCATAATTACTCGGGCGATCCGCAATTGTTCTGGCCCGTCGGCTTGCTTTTCCTGATCGGGTTTTTTCTTCTCTTCAAGAACGGCTTCAAGGCTTTAAAGGAAAAAAATTGGCTGGAATTTTTGCCTTACGCAACTTTATTCATTTGGTTTTTCACCATGATCCTCCCCGGCGCCCTGACTTACGAAGGAATGCCTCACGCTTTGCGGGTTATCGGCACTCTTCCTGCAATTTATATCCTGGCTGCTCTCGGCGGCAGTTTCGCTTACGAAAAATTAAAACTGGCGGTCAAATCAAAAAAAATATTAACCGCCATTGTTATTGTTTTTTTAGCGTATACAGGCATTTTTCCTCTTTATCGTTATTTCTTCCAATGGGCCCAAAATCCGGAAACTAAAAATGCTTTTTCCAAAGACTTGGTGGCTATGGGAGATTATCTTAAAAACAGTCCAGCCGATTATGAAAAATACGTGATAATGTACGGCGGCGACCTGCCGGTCCAAACTGTAAAACTGATCGCTTTAACCGGCAAAGGCAACGAAAATATCAAATATCTCTGGCCTAATAGCATTGAGTCTATCAATACCGATAAGCCGTCTTTGATCTTGATGATGGAAAACAACCAAGATGATTTTTTCAGGCTGCTGAAAAAATATCCTGACGGGACTCTCCAGGTGGAAAATAGAATTTGGATTTATAAAATTAATATAAATAATTTTTAAAAAATATGACAAACCGCTTAGCTAATTTTTTAGCCGCCGGCCTCTTAGCGATCATGGCCTGCTTGGCCCTTGCCAGCATCGCCAACGACACCCTGACCTTTGACGAAGTAGCTCATATCGGAGCCGGTTATTCCTATTGGAACAACCAAGATTACCGGCTTAATCCAGAGCATCCGCCGCTGATAAAAGATTTGGCTGGATTGCCGCTAATGGCTTTGAACCTTAATTTTCCCGAACAAAAATATTGGGAAAATGCCGCGCCCGCTCCCTGGTGGACGCAATTTGATTTCGGAAACCAGTTGCTTTATCACTCCAACAACAATCCTGATCAAATAATGTTCTTCGCCCGGCTCGGCCCGATCTTGATTTTGATCCTCTTAGGGCTATTCCTTTATTTTTGGGCTAAAAAACTTATGGGCACCGGTCCCGCCTTATTCCTGCTAACGCTTTTCGCTTTCTGTCCTAACTTTATGGCCCACGGCCGTTTAGTGACTACCGATGTCGGCGCAAGTTTCGGCGCCGTCATCGCCGCTTATTTTTGGCTTAAATTTTTAAAAGATCCCATTTGGAAAAATGTCATCCTTGCCGGATCGGTTTTCGGATTAGCGATGCTGATAAAATTTTCGCTCATCCTTTTAGTCCCGTTCTTTGCCGCAATAACCGTAATCTATTCTTTACTCAAAGAAAAAACTTTTAAATCTTTATTGCGTTATTGCCTGCTTTCGATCGCTGCCGCGCTGATCGGATTGGTCTTTGTCATCGGTCCGGTTTACGCTTTCCATATCGCCAAATATCCTTACGAAAAACAATTGCAAGACACAAAAATTGTTTTAGCCACTACCAGTTTGCCAAAAGCAATGCAGGATATTAATATCTTTATGGCTGAACAGCCGGTCTTAAGGCCTTGGGCGCAATATTTACTTGGATTGGAAATGGCCACTAACCGCACCGGCACAGGCAATACCACTTATTTTATGGGCGCAGTCGCGGCCAAAGGCAGGATGGAATATTTCCCGACCCTGTATCTGGTAAAAATACCGTTAGCTTTCCACCTTTTGACCCTGATAGTTCTGATCTGGCTAATGATCTATTTTACTAAAAATAATCCTTTTAAAGATACCTTAACTCGAACGAAAGATTGGATCTTAAAATACTTTGATTTCTTTGCGATGCTCATCTTTTTGGGAATTTATTGGTTCGCCAGCTTGGCCGGAAGCTTGAACATCGGCCTGCGCCACATTCTGCCAACCTTCGCCTTTACATATATGCTGATTGTTTTCGGACTGGTTGAATTTTTGAAAGGAATTAAAAATGAAAAAAACAAGAGAATAGCCAAAGGCATTATCGCCGCCCTCTTGGCCTGGTTTATATTCTCTTCCCTTTCGATCTTCCCGCATTATCTGGCCTACTACAACGAATTAGCCGGCGGACCGAACAATGGCTACAAGATCGCCGTTGATTCCAATTTGGACTGGGGCCAGGATTTGAAACGCCTGGATATTTGGATGCAAGACAACGGCGTAGATAAGATCTATCTTGACTACTTCGGCGGCGGCGATTCAAAATATTATTTAGGCGGCAAATATATCAATTGGGATAATAATAACCAATCCGTTTCGGAATTGCCCAAGGGAGCTTATTTCGCCGTTTCAGCCAATCAAATGCAAGGCCAAAGAGCTAAGGCAGCAATGGGTTACGACCAGCCGACCGATAAATACAACTGGCTAGATCAATACGAACCGCCCATAACCAAGATCGGCTACTCGATATTCGTGTATCAGATAAAATAAAGTAAAAAATCAATAAAAAACTGCAAGATGATGCCTTGCAGTTTTTTTATTAGAGATGGCTATTTCCTGTGCAAGGATCTAACCCTCGGCTTGGTACAGAGGCTAAGGCAAAACTTCTTCGTCTCCGCAAGCCAGCAAGGTGCCGTTGCCGGAATTGTAAGAGGCTTTGATCCATGAGGCGGAACGGGCAGCAAAAGAAAATCTGGCCTCATCAATCATTCCATCCCAATCTCTATAATTGCTTACATAAGAAGCTATCTGAAACTCTCCTCCTTGCGCTTTAATATTTCCGGTTAAAGCAGCAGCGGTTCCTATCTCTTCGCCATCTTTGTATAATCTCACATAAGAACCATCATATTTTAAAACCATATAAGCCCACGTGTCTAAAACAGCAGAGTTAGTGCCTCCATTGACCGCTCCGAGTGCATCACTTGTATTATATATCCAACCTCTCCAAGTATTTGTTAAATCTTCATTCGAAACAGTCAAACTATAATCAGTACCAGCGACTTCTCCTAAAACACTATCAACATTGCTTAATCTAGCATCCCAATAAACCCAAGACTCAAAAGTCATTGCAGTGGTGGGATAGATGCCAGAAGAATATCTAAGACTTTCATCATTATCAAAATTAGTTCCTTCCCCTACTTTAGCGTCTCCTTGTGTCGGAGTTCCATAAGCTGTTAAATCTATTCCATTAGAAGTGCTGTCTTTTATTTGAGGAGCGGCTCCCGAAGGGTCTTCTTTCAAGTGCCATACCCCCATATAATTCTCATCCCACACGCTCTCCGGCTCCGCCCCGTCCGCCGTGACAGTGGTGGTGTAGTAGATGTAGATCTCGGTATCAACCGTGCCGGAAACGCTGGGGACCTTGACCCAGTATTCCGCCTCT
>Ga0172381_10005172_pt1 | contig 13317 bp, 29 predicted proteins | sample Leawel6488metaG_FD_119754 | JGI IMG/M metagenome (GOLD analysis project Ga0172381, IMG submission 119754) | Leachate microbial communities from a municipal landfill in Southern Ontario, Canada - Leachate well 64-88 metaG | ecosystem: Engineered > Solid waste > Landfill > Unclassified | place... | reverse complement strand
TTCCAGTATTTAATAAACCTGTTTACGCAACCTTTTTCCTTGGCCCTGCATTACAAAAACATTTTCTCGAACAATACCTATGCTTGCTTCTTGCGTTATATGTAATTTTAACAACAAAATGTTTACCACAACATTCACAAATAAGATCAATATTTGGAACAATGTCATTATGGATACGCCTATGATTTGACTTTGTAAGTACAATCAAATTCTCGATACGATCATCTGCTTTGTCACCATTAATATGATGAACATGCTCTGTGGGTAATAATTTCCTTCCTAAAGATTGTTCCATTATTTCTCTTGACCAATATTTATTTCCACGATGCCTGCGACCTGTGGATGGGTGAATATTTGGAATTTCTCTTTTTCTTTTGCGATTACTTTTTGCTATTTTCTCTCCATATTCAGGTAGACGCCACCAATGGTTTCGGATAAATTTTGGATATGTTCCTTTATTTGTTTTTCTTGTTGCATTGGGAACGTCCTCACCGCATCCGCAAGCACATTTGATATTGTTTAGTTTTTCTTGCATCTCTGCCTCCTCTTTACACGATGGATTATCTAACGTCTAATTTCCATCATACACATAAAATTATATAATGCAAGAAAATGTTTACAACTCCTTCTTGACACGATAATATTTGATACAGTGATCCAAGATAAATCTACAACAATTCTCACGACTTCCGACATAAATGTGGATGCCCCAACGGATTGAAAAGCTGACCAATGATTGCCGAATTACCTCTGGAGATACAGATGAATTGAGGTATGGACGGTACAGGTCTGATTCCTTAGCCTCAATTACGAGCGCAGCCCAATCCATTTTCTTCATCCGCTCAAGCTTCTGTTTTGTCTTTTCGCGTTCTGAGGTGCAGAAACTTATAAGGTCTGATATCATCTTTCTTTCGACGCAGAAGCTTTTTTGGAACCCCGCCAAACTGTAATCCCCTGTATCAAGTTTTTCGGATCGAACAGTCAATCCTTTTGGCAATCGAGTAAAAAGCGGAGACTGCTCCCTCGTATCCTGAACAATTACCATTCCTTCGGGGAACTTAAATGGCTTGGGGGTATAGTTTGTAATTGCTTTCCCAATGTCGCAAGCAGTTCGAGGAGTCGCTTTCATTCACCAACCCTCCCCAATTCCCAATCTCCACAACATAAATCTCTCTGAAGCGCAGGCCAAGACGCACCTGAATAATTGTGTTCTCCGATGAAGGGTGACGGAGAATGTCTATGACATTCAATTCTGTCGGAAAACTGAACAGGAGCGGAAAATTTACATATTTTGCAAGTCGCCTTGCCTGAATCTTGCCCAATCCTTCCCACCATCACCCAATCATCAATCAAACAAGTCCTTGGTTGGCTATCACCAAACAAAAAATACAACCTACCAAATTGTTTATCAATCGCCTTAACCTCCCTGAACACTTGCAAATTCGGATGTTCAAGCAGATCACCGATTTTAATATCCCTAGCTTTTATCAGCGAAGTCTTGAGTACAGGATGACTCCATTGGTCAAGATTTTTACCAGCAGTGGTCGGCATTTCATCCTCCAGTTTGGTGGTGGTAGTTGGATTATTTTGCCCACTTCTTCGCATCTTCCATCAACTCATTGTACATTTTCACCGTTGCATCCAGGCCGCATTTGAACCCTGCGCCAAAGAATGTGAACACGCCGAATAGTACGGATGGGACGATGATGAATATCCCGGCTAGAGAGATCAAGATTGTTGCGATGGGGTTATAGGATGGTTCATACTTGGATTTCTTGTTTAGTTTACGACTAACCTTTTCCTTGATTTTTGCATCGGATTTAGGTGCGATCTGGATTGCTTTTTCGGTTGCTGCCATGTTAATTTTCCTCCTTGAATGTGAGTTTGTTTTTCTGTTCTTTTGTTATCTTGAAATGGTATTGTTTTGCCAATGATTCCAATTCATCCATTGCGTATCCTAAATTTCTTTTCCTGTTTGCCGCTTCTTGTTTTTTGTAATGTTCATTGGCCGCACTCTCAGAAATAATGTGCATCTTTCCAAGTAATTTTATAATCTCTCCCGTAAAGGGATAAGAGCCGAATTGATAATAATGATGTTCTTTAATATTCGGTGAGTATAGCTTCCCATTCTTACCCACAAAAACAGTCACTCCGCCGTCTCTGATTACTTTTGTTACCAACAACGGCCTACCATCACGCATTTCGTGGATATTCAATTTTGAGATTTCTTCAAACATCGATGCTATTTTTGCCATATTAATTTTCCTCCATTTTAATTTATTTATTACTTTATTCCGACAAATTCATATCCAGGTAATGCAACTTTCCACGGCTTACCAATCGGAAGCGGCATATATTCCAATTCTTTGTAAAACTGTGCCATTTCATTCCAATATCCACCGGGATTTTTTGAATGCCCACATGTAAATTCGATTCCAGCGGGAAAACCACCATCTGAAGCAAGAACTTTTAGTTTGAAATTATAAAATTCAGGAGTTGACTCATCCTCCAAAACATTAACCATTGCAACGCAGCCTTCTTCCTTGTATTGATAAATTTCTCCAGCTTTTATGAAATCCCATCCACCATTATTTGCTCTTGCCATGATTTTATTCCTCCGTGTCATTATTAAGGTAATTTAGGTATTTCTGTCCAAAGTGCCGGTTCCTCTCCATTGATAAAATATCCTGGCCGCTGCCACACTCCATCAATTTTATTTCCAAAAAATGACAATGTTGTTAAATTCCCTAAATTGGTAATTACAATTACTCTCCTACTCCATTTTCCAGAATCGGTATCAGGGGGATCATCAATAAGTTTCCACATTTATTCCTCCGTATCATTTTGACATTCAAGTTCAATCCGCTTGTTAATTTCCGCTTCCAGCCTATCCCAATATTCAATGTCTTGTGCATCCAATTTATCAATCCGCTTGAGACTGTTGAGTTCCGATTGGAGCACCGTTCGGGATAAGGTGGATAAGTTATTTGGGTATATGTTGGTCATGGTGATTACTCCTCAATTTCGTATTCGTGGTGGATGAAAAGGGGATCGCCAAGATATTCTACTTTTGAACTTCTCACTCTTCCTGCCCATCCCTTATCTAAATAGACCGCTGCGTTGTCCGTTAAGGCATCAGCCCCCGGATGATTACTTTTGATGATATTAATCCACCCTTCCGCCACCTTTTTAACTTTCCTTTTCGGACGTTCGGGAGGAGTGATTTTGACTTCATCCCAAAAGAGGCATTGATAGCAGCCATCGTATTGTTTGCCTTCTGTATTAAAAGTTTCCCTAGAGTGACTAAATTGAACAGCGATAGGAAATCTTTTCGCCCTTGAATTAGGAAATTGATCACAGCAAATCTCAACTATTTTCCCCCATCCGTGAATTATCGACCACACATTATCTCCCACCTTTGCATTCTCGAAAGTAGTTTCCGGCATTTCACCCCTCCTTGTTCGATTAAAATTTTCAATAAAATCACAATCAGCATCCGATAAATCTATTCTTGTAAATTTTATCCCTTCTTTTAGAATTGGAATCCCCATCTACCACTCCTCATCTTTTTCCGCTGCTTTAACCGGAATTGGTTCGGACTTCTTAGGCTTCGGTTCACACTTCTGTTTAACCGGCTCTACCGCAACCCCATCGATTGCTTTGCAACCTCCATCTTCAATATAGAACCCCATCGTTGGGACGTTCCCGTTTTCATCCCGTTCCTTAATCCCTTCAAAGAACAACTGGAAATCCTTCTCTTTGATAATTTCTTTGATAATCGCCCTGTTTTCTGAGTCAACCAACGAACCCCTCCTTGTCCAGATTACCCGTAATTCAGGATTCTGTCCCATAGCAATTGCCATCCCTACCCGCAATTTATCAGCATCGTTAATCTGATCAACAGGAATATCATTAAAGTACAATTCTCCATCGGTATAGGAAAATCCCGGTATCGGCCATTTAGCAGATTTTAACAACTGTTGTTTTTTATTCAGAACTTCATCAATTTGGCAAGTATATGAGTCGTATTCGGATTTCTTGGTATCATAATCTTCCTGTGCTTTCTTGCGTTCCATGTTTTTGCGAATCTTGATATTGCTCTCTTCAATGGTCTGTATTTCGGCATTAATCACTGTCACATCATCAGGAAAACATAGAGCCAAATCATCCTTCTCAGCCTTATATTGGTCACGTTGAATTGTTACCTTTGCTTCCAGATCAACTATCTGGAGTTTAAGATTTTCAATAGTTTGCTTGTTTGTAATTGCAGACTGTTTCAACCTCTCATTTTTCTCCGCACGATCCTTTAACTCCTGATTATACGCAATGGCCTTTTGGAGTTTATCAATCAGAACCCCAACTTTAACCTCTTCTGTTTCTTTTACTTGAGGAAAGTATTCAATAGACTTGTAAGCACCTTCGGCTTTTTTGACAACGCTGGACAACTTCTCCCTGTCCTGCCGTAATTGTTTCTCCCTGGAATCCAACTCATCGATATTGATCCCCAGGACTTTGAATAATATTTTCTTCAATTCCGCTTTGTCTGTACGTTCAATCAAGTCCAACGGATCAAATGATATCTTCGACCGGATCTTGTCAAGGAGAGCCTGCGGTGACTCGTTAATGGCATTTCCTGACGCATCTTCAATCTTCAATATGCCATTGGTATTTTTTTTGGTGAAACTCTTACTTACCCAATATTCAATGCGGTCAGGGCCATCGCCAAGAGCCATCTTGATCCGGCCCTTTTCCTCACCAAGGCGAATTGGCATTCCGGGAACACCATTAGCTCCTCCGGTAAGTGCAGGAATACAGTCAATAAGGGATGACTTGCCACTGCGATTCTTACCGACAATTTCGTTGAATGAATCATTAGGAGTAATGTCGATAGCAACTAGACGTTTGAAATTTTCAGCCTCGATTTTTATAATCTTCATTCATTATCCCCTTTCTATTTCTTAATTTAAAATTTATGTTACCCTATTCAGCTTCCCCCAATATATTAATTCTGCTGCCTCCCTTGATCTTTGTGCATCTTCTATTAATTTAAAACAACCAAGATTTATTGTTTTGCCGTTAACTGTAATGTTTGCTGAATATTTCTTTCTTCCTTTTTTTAGCTCCACACCAGTAATTCCGGTTGCACTAGTTCGCCTAGTACGAGTATTTCGCATCTGCTCTTCACGCGTCGCCCATATACAATTATCTGGTTCGTAATTTCCGTTGTTATTTTTTCTTTCTATTGAATGGTATTTCGATGGACGATCACCCATGTCTTTATAAAAATCTTCAAATGAATTATCCCATCTATCACAAACCTTAATCCCCCTTTCTCCATAATACATATAATAAGGAGTATTTTTATTACTACATCTACATCTCATTTGTACCCATGTTTTGTATTCGGGAGATTTGTGCATTCCGTGTGTCATTTTAACGTCCCGTCTAAAACATCCACATGATTTCGTGTGTCCACTTACGATAGAACCACTGTCAATTACTTTTTCATTTCCACAATCACATTTACATTTCCACAGCGTTCTTTTTGCATTCCTATCAAAAAGCTCTATTACAATTAATCGTCCAAATCTTTGTCCAATTAAATCAAGTTTACGCACAAATCACATTACTTATTTCCTTTTGATTTCCGCTCTCGGTCCCAAAACGCGCTTTTACATTTCGGGCAAATTCTGACTTCGATTCCTCTTGGAAACCATTCATGGCTACACCTCTTGCATTTGAGTTTTTTAATATCGATCTGCATAGCCATATAAGTACCTCCGATAAGTAAATTTGTCAAGGGAATTTTTCATATTACTTTTAACTCTTTTAGGGTAGTCACCGTCGCCTGCTTCATTTCCTCCGTACAATGAGCCATCGCATCATCCCATGTAGGCCATCGTCCATGTTCATTGAAAAACTTATATTGATAATACATAGATCGATTGTCATGAGTCATTTCCGGATCATGCTTCACCGCACATTCCTGGCACACATCGGGTTTACATGGGAGCATCATCAATGGCCCAAGATATTTTCCTTTGATTAATTCTGGCATCAACTTTCCCCTTTCCATGATTTACATGAACTGTTTAACTATCCATCCAACGCCCAATGTGAATATTGGTCTGGTAATTGAAAATGAAATTTCTCTCGCTATGTCTTGTTCAAGATTTTTCCAGAATGAAATATGGGTAGTCATAAATGATACAACCATTCCAATCCCAATTGTCTGAACAATTGTCAATAATTTAAATCCAAATATCGGAACGGCAAACCACCCCCAAAGAATACTCAAAACCCATCCATGCAAGATTGTGATGGGGATATATAGCAATAAAATTCCAAACAATCCCAATAAACTTACCGAAACCTTTTTGCCCATTTCAACTTTCCCCTTTCTGTGATTGATTGGATTCCTTATTTAATTGTTTAATATGCTTCCTTATCCGCTCACTGCCGATGTTGAAATAATGTTCATCCTTTTCTATACAGATATATTTACGGTTGGTATTTATACATGCGATTGCAGTGGTAAATGAACCGGCGCAGTTATCCAAAATTATTTCATCCGGGTTTGAATAAGTACTTATCAAATATTCAAACAATTCTGTTGGTTTTTGGGTGGGATGTATCTTTGCTTTATTATTAGCATTCGGAATGCAAAATATAGACCGTGGCTCATAATGAGTAAGCGTTCTATCCTTTCCGTCATGTTTTACTTCATTGAGCGTTTCGCCACCAACCACTGCTGGACCTCGATTATAAATACGTGGCTTTACTCGCTCCACTTTTTGAGGATTATATGTTGATCTATTTAATGAAAATATCAAAATATCTTCATGTTGCTTGAGTGGCCTTATCTTTGCCATTTGAAATCCCGTAGGAAGCCCTTTATCCCAAACCAACGCATATTTAAAATTTTCCGGATTACTCATTACTAAAGCAGATGTAAATGGTTGAGAAGCCGTTAAAGCAATTACTCCATTATCTTTTATCAGCCGCTTATATTGCGCCCATAGAGGCTCAAAGGGAATGATGGTATCCCATTTGCAAGCGGTTGTCCCATACGGCAAATCACAAAGAATCATATCCACGCTTTTATCCGGCAACTGCGGCATGATAGAAAGACAATCTCCAAAGTACCTCTTACCGTACCCCATTATTAATCTCCTTAACATTCACCCTTAACTCCCCATTGCGAATTTTCCATTGCACCAATGCGACTTGATCCCCATTCCTGACCGCGTATTTGTAGGCGCATTTTGATACTGCTGCCGCAGGAGTTGAGGCAAGAGTATCGAAGGAGTCGCCATTGATGGTAACATGATAGAGGGTTAACTTGGATGCAGATGGAGAGGTTTTCATGACTTCGCCGCCTCATTTCGGATAACAACATCTATTTCCTTAATGATTTCCGCTGCCAATTCATTGATAGCCCATTGTATTGTTCTATCTATTGGTAAGCATGTTGAATCATAAATTAATTGTATCTTTCTCCTTATAGTTTCCAGCTTTTCCATTTACTCCTCCAATCCCGCGTTACTTACTTTTCCCATTCCAAGCAGGCCGATGATTTTATCCAACTGCTGACACTCTTTACAGTTATCATTACCCTTCGGAGCGGTGGAGAGATCTGCAATTTCCCGCGTGGTATTGAGAGCCTTCCGCACGATTGCCCGATCCCTTTTAACCGGCACCACGACTCCGCTGAAGCACATCCGGAATCCGCAGTCGATGATGTTAGATTGTGCGAACGATGATTCGGTGCAAGGTTCCATGTAGGCCAGAAACAATTTCACCGGAGGTTTACCATCCTTTTCGGATAGGATGGAGTAGACGTTTTCCTGCACCTCGTAGAGTGGGAATAATTTATCTTGGGTATCGGTATGTTTGGCTGTCTTGTAATCCGGGACGATCCGATCCCCATTGCTACACACCAAAATATCATCCTGTGCGCCCTGGAGAGTAATGTTGGATTTCTCGTCGTAAAAGGTGTTTTTTGACCAGTGAGGAACTTTTTCGTAGCTAACGATATCACCCATCTGTTTCATCCAATCCGGCAATTTAAAAAACTTGACAGACGTATCAGTATAGGCAATCTTGGTTGGGATATTTACAACATCAATAATGTGATGAATACAGCTTTTGGTATAACTATCAATGCTGCTAAATATTCCCGGAAACGACTGCCACGGCAACTTGAAATTCGTCTTGAGTTTAATCCAATAACATCGTGGGCAGAAATCCTCCAGTGCGGTTTGGCCGAGGTTCTTTGCACTAATCTTCAATAATTCCATCATCTTCTTCCTCCCATTTCACATTCTGTCCACACCACGGACATTTTCCCCGGCTCACATCATCCGACATTCCGAACCATCCGCACTCCGGACACCAAACCGGATAGATTGTTTTCGGATCGGCCTGTTCCACCTAAAACTCCTCCGTATCGCATCCCTTCTCGGTCGATCTCAGCGCGGGATAAGCCTCTTCCAGTTCGCTCAAAATTTCTCCTGCCTTCGCAATCGCATCCTGCAACTTACCACGATCCGACACGGGACATTCGTAAATCGCATTGAGGAGGAGATAAAGTTTTGGTCCATAGTTTTTCCAGGGGATAGTCTTCTCTGTCGCATCCTTCAAATCCTTCTTGGTCGCCTTCTTCTTCCCAGCCTTCTCAGCGGTATTCGCGGCCGATTTCAATTTCTTAACCGCCTCATCGGGGGTATTGGATTTCACGATCTCCGTTGCGAATGTCGCACTCACCACCCCATCATTGACCATCTGAGAAATCTCATCCGGAGCATCATAAAGTGCGATAAGGTTATTGACTGTGGAGATCGACCAGCCGGTTTTCTTGGCGATATCGGCAGGACTCCACAAGCCGTTCAGCAGGGCTTTGACACCCTTCGCCTTTTCCATTGCGGTGAGAGGGAGTTGGGTATTGGAGGTCAGCACATCTAGGTAGATTTCATCCTTGGATTTCTTGCCTGCGTCGATACACTGGATTCCCTTGATATTCGCACCTTCAGACATTGCGAGTACATGAGCGCGGCGACGACACCATCCCGCCATGACTGCGATTTGCCCATCTTCGGATCGGCGGATTGTGATAGGAGGAAACGCTGCGACTCCGTTGGATAGAATAGCATCCGCCATTGACCGGACGTAAGCGATAGTTTCAGGGGACTCCATATTGCGGAAATTGTATTCCGGAAGCTCCATGATGTCGGATGGGTTGAAGATTAAGATCGATGCGCCACGACTGATTGCCTGATCTCTGAGTGCCATATAAGTATCCTTTCTTATTCGTTAATTGTTATAAGTTTACAAAACTGTTGCCCAAAAATCAAATCCCCGCATAAATCTGTGTTTTCAATCCACCAGCCCCACGCATCGAGGTTTCGTTGACGCAAAGTCGCAAGACACAAATCGCAACTTATCCCAAATCCACCCTTATTCTTACTATCGGGTTCGCCACCAAGCACCCCATGCTGAAAATCTTCCAATCCATTATACATATTGGGATTCCTGAATTCTGTAAATTTGCATCCAACCCATGCCTGCCTCACCCACTCTGGAGCCTCGCCTGCCGGAGTAGCAATTATTTTCAAAACCTGGATTGATGCGCCTCTGGATATTGCTTGGTCACGTAATGCTATGATGATTTGTCCTTTCTATGTTGATATTGTAAATTATTTTTTCTTGTTATTGCTGCCAATGTTCGTAATCATTTCCGCCAAGGCTACCTTGGAATTGATCATCAGCAGCAGGGCCTCTTTTCGCTCAAATCCCTTGCTGAGATAATACTGAAACTCCTCGGCCCTCTGCGCCCGTAGATATTTGTCAGCACGTTCGATGAGAGTTGATATAACCGGCGCAAGTTTGTCCGCTACCTCATTGACCAGCGGAAGGTACGGATCGATTTCATCCATTATGGCCTTGATTACTTCGGGAGTGTAAGGTGTGTCAATGAGTTTCATTTTTCGATTTCCTTTCTATGATTGATAGTTATTATTAAATGGTTATCCTCTTCTCCTGTCCACCATTGACCGCCGCGATGATGTCATGGAGGAGTGAGCCGCACCTGTTAATGTGATTCCTGATTTGCGTGAAATCATTTTTATGGAAAAGTTGGCCTGCTGCGATAAATGAAACTCTATCCAATCCTTCCATAAACACCGCACTAAGAGATGCCGTCATGTGATAAGGATAATCATTGTATGCCTTCGCAATCACCCTGCCATATTTGTCCATCAATTCATCCGCCGTCAGGAAATTCTCAAATCCCGTAATTAATATCATGTTATCCGGGAGCTTCTTGTAGAGGATTGTGGCGGGTTTACTTGCCAACTCTTTTGTATAAAACTTATCTTCTACCTTCTCGAAACTTGCTTTCAACGCCTGCGGAAACATCTTCGGACCAACCTTTTTCGTAACCTTCTTCGTTGTCATTTTCGTACTCCTTTCCTTGATTGAGTTTGGTTAATTTTAGTCCGGTAGGCTACCCGGATTCTAAAAGTGCAGCACCTGTCTTAGCCACTTTATGAGGTTTAAACGGACTCCTCGCTTGTCCTATGGCCTGCCTACCGGATTTCCAATGAGCCTTAATTTTGATAGTACAATATATTATATTAATTAAAATGTCAAGAGAATTTTATATTATTTTATTTACCCCAATCCGTAATCCCCTCGCTCTGCTTCTTTATGATAACATTGAGGATTGCTGATTCAACATTTTTCATTTCGCCGGGGATAAACGAAAACCACACATCGTTATCGATATCCCAAAAAAGTTGGTCATTACAATCTTCTATCGGTCTCCCCATCCAATCAGTCCCTTTGATTAAATATTCAAGATCGATACGCTCCTTGAGATGTCGCTTATTATCTAAAAATTCAACAATCTCATTAACATATGTATCTTTTATATCGTTATGGATAAATGCCTGGAGATTCCGACCCTTGAAATCCTTTACGGGGAATGTAACAATTTTAAAATTCTCCACTTCCCGGCAAATCCTCTTCAGGGATTTTGGAAGTGCGCCGAATTCGTATTCAGCCGATCCCATGTAATCCATAGAGTAGAGATCATCAACTGTAGGGTTTGCATTCGTTCTTGGAGTTTTCCGTTTTTCAACCCTCTGCACCAAATACATTCTCTGGATATTTTTCATTTTTCTTTCCTCCTTGACTATGGGTTATGATTCACATCCATCGTTGATTAGGACAGTATATTAAATTGGATTAATTGTCAAGGATTATTTTCAATTATTTTTATATGTCGGATGCAAGGGCCGAAACCCATCCCATAAACGCAATAAGCCAAGGAATCAATTGAGGTTTAAATCCAACAGCACTATATGCAATTCCACCCAAGCAAATTACTACAAGAATAATTTCCAAAATAATTAATATTTTTTTCTTCATTCTACGTCCTCTTGCCGTCTACTAAGACCTAAGACCCGTATATCGCTAACACTTTCTTCGCAACCTTCCTGGCCCAATCCGGATCGTCCACATTAAGTATCGCCTCAGCACAAAAATCTTCCAGGTCATGCGGCTCAATCGAAGGCTTGGGATTATCGTCATCAATTACCCCCACATGCCGCAATTCATGCCGCAGTAATCTGATTTTATCCACATCATTCATCACGTCCCAAGCAATCGCATCCAGTGGAATAATATATTGATATCCAGCGGCATCCTTTGTTTCCGGGATGGTGAAATGCTTGACCATTTCGTTTGGTTTCTGGCATGATCCGAGGCACAATTTCCCCTTAGACATTTTCTTTTTGGAGTCGAGGAGGAGTTTGATTCGGGAATGGGATAGGGATCGGAGATCGTTGAAGTGCTCGTTGATAATGGATTCCGCGAGATTGGTACAGGCTTTTGGTGCATCTGAGTATCGGGACATGATAGTTATTGTTCCTTTCTCTTTTATTCGATTATCGGCCACGTGATATCCGTTGGCTCTCCTACCGAATTTCGCTTATTTACCACAATGATTCCCATCTCTTCCCCGGCCTCGATAATGAGATGCGTTGCCCCACAGAAACAAACATCGTCCAACTCGTTAATTATTTTATTCAGCCAACTTTGGACTGTTTTCGCGGGAATCATCCTCATTGATTATTCCTTTCTAAATTGATGGTTAACCCCTACTTACTCGCCTTGCGTGTGGTCCCTCATCCGGTCAAATCCGAAGTCTCCGCGAAGCCATCAAATTGTTAGTTGTTTCAACTACTTATCAGAACGGTTCATCATCCTCCACCGGAGCGGCCTTAGTTGCTTCTTTCTTCCCACCCTTCGCCGCGCCCTTCTTCTCCGGGAACAGATCCTTTTCCAACTGCTCAATCGAATCCGACATCTTCCCGAAACCAACCAGATTGACATAGGGCTGATCCGGATTCTTCTTGTTCTCGTTGTGCTTGATCTTCCCGCGCATCAACTGACCCGGCAGCTTCCCTTTCAGTTTCGACATGACCTTTTCATCGAACACGCTGACATCGCCGGGGAAATTCTTCTGGAAGGCCGCAAACAGTCCGGTAGCTCCCAAGAAATCGGTAATGATCTGTTCACCGCGCTTATTCTCGGCAACGATCTGATCCATCTTCTGGCCGTTTGCATCATCGTCGGTATCATCAACAATCAGGGAAATTTTCCACAGTTTGTCCCCGCCCGTGTTGACCGCGATTGCCTCCTCTCCACCCTCCTTGGCCTTCTTCTTGAGGAAATCGATCCCCTCATCGATCTTGAAGATATGCCAACCTTCCGGCACACGCTCAAACCCGCTCTCGATTTTCCCACGACCCTCAGTTGTACATCTCAATGTGTAATCCTCCTTTTCTGGTTTAGTTGGTTAATTAAAATGCTGTCAAAAGCGATTCTTCCCACCATGCCGTCACAGCCCTACCGTCCGCAGCCTTGTAATGAATGTAATAGGTATTCTCGGAATGTGAATATTCGGCACGGCCAAGAATGGTCCCAACCTCTTCACTTGTATCGATTTTTACAACCTGACTCAACGAAAATTTAAAACTATTCAATTTATCCTCCTTCTTTCAATTCACCCTTTAACGATTTTATCTGATACATTTCCCCTCTGATATCCTTGAGAATTCTCACGTAATCCAAGATGCCAACCTTCTCATTCCTATAATACCTTTTCATCTCCTTATCTATGGCATCTGCATCCCCCTGGATATCCCACGCAACTCTTGACCCTTGGCCCTCCGTAGATTTGGATTTAATGAAAGGGATTGCAATAAACCCCTTCATTACCAAGTACGCAACTACGTTCGCATCGACTACTGT